>RRZU013238538.1_pt1 | contig 13124 bp, 8 predicted proteins | sample 2165561 | NCBI WGS metagenome assembly RRZU01 (sample SAMN10456909, study PRJNA506462) | wastewater metagenome | isolation source: wastewater sludge | place: USA: Moscow, Idaho
CCGGTGACGAAGAGACCCGAGGTCTCGAAGCCGTGGTCGGCGGTCAGGACGCTGGCGACCTCGTCGAGCATTCCGAGCCGCTCCAGATGGTCCAGGAACACCCCGAGTCGGGCATCGGACTGCTGCAGCGCCTCGCGGCCCATCTCCGAGCGTGGCCCGGCGCCGTGGTGTCCCGCGTCGGTGACGACATTGGCCCACCAGGTCAGCCGCGGCGCGCTCGCCGCATCGGCCCAGACCTGGAGCAGCTGCTGGAGCCCGGCGTCGTCGACGCTGACGCCCCACTCGAAGTACGAGTCGGCGAGGTACTCGGGCCGGCGTAGGAAGGGCGAGTCCGCCGCCGGTGGGCGCATGTGGTCCATCGCGTCGGCAGTGTCGGCGCCGGCGGCCCGGATGAGCTGCATCGTCGAGTAGTCCGCCCCCCGCTCGATCGCCTCGTCGATGCTTGCGGTCCGCGCGCCGGGCCAGTCCGGCGGGCAGTGCGCGGCGACCATCTCGAAGACTGTCCGCGCGGCCGGCCGGAGCCATTCGGCGCTGCGATGCCAGGTCGAGGCGTCGTTGGGGACGACCTGCTCCCCGGTCGCGCGGTCGTAGTAGACATTGCCCATCACCCCGTGCCGGCCCGGGCCGAGGCCGGTGAGGATCGCGGTGTGGTTGGTCAGGGTCAGACTCGGGAACTCCGCGACCGCGCCGCCGCGCAGCGCCGTGCCCCGTTCGATGAGCCGCGCGACATTGGGCAGCACCCCCTCTTCGGCGAGGTGGAGCACCTCGCCGCTGTGCCCCCCGTCCCAGAGGATGCCCACCACCGCGCGCGGTCGCCCCGCGTCGAGGTCGAGGTATGCCGTGGCAGGGCGTCCGTCCAGCGGCGCCCCCTCGGCGTCGACGAGGTCGGACTCGGGCACGCCGGCGAGAACGGCCAGCGTCGGACCGACGTCGACGAGCCGGGCGTGGGCGTCGACATACCCCATCTGGCGCACACCGGCGCCGGAGAGGAGGAAGGGGGCCCGGGACTGGATGACGTCGAGCGAGCCGTGCTCGCCGACGTGACCGCCCTGCTCGGGGAAGAAGTGCCGCGGGGTGTGGACGATCGCGAGGTCCGGGCTGCGGTCGGAGTCGGCGAAGAGCGAGCGGATCCGGGCGGCGGGATAGGGGTAGGCGTTCTCGGTGGAGACCGCCGGCGACGCCGCGGCGACCTCGCGCGCGTACGGGAGGAAGGCCATCGGGTCCTCCGAACCGATCGGGTCAACCCCAGCGACGACCTCCCGGGTCCGGTCGTCCGGCCAGCGCACCCGACCGAGGTGGTTGGCGGCATACGGCATGCCGTCCTCGACCCAGCAGACCAGGTCGACGACCGAGGCGAGCTCGGGCTGGCAGAGGGCGGCGACGGCGGCGTCACGAGTCATGGTCGTCTCTCCGGTGATGGTCAGGGCAGCGGGCTGGTGGGGACCGGGTGGCCGAGCCACCGTTCGATGATCCGTTTGGCGATCGAGATGCCGGTCGGGGTGATGATCTCGCCGGACGCGAGCGCGCCGAGGTACTCGGGCCGGCTCACCCAGCGGGCCTCGGCGATCTCGCCGGGGTCCAGGCGCAGGCAGGGGCGGTCGGTGCGGCAGGTGAAGCCCACCATGAGCGAGGCCGGGAAGGGCCACGGCTGGTTGCCGAGGTAGGTGATCTCGCCGACGTCGAGGCCGACCTCCTCGCGGACCTCTCGGGCCACGGCCGCCTCGAGGGACTCCCCCGGCTCGACGAAGCCGGCCTGCACGGAGAACCTCCGCTCCGGCCAGGTCGCGCCCCGGCTGAGCAGCAGCCGGTCGTGGCGGTCGAGGACGGACATGATGACGGCCGGGTCGGACCGGGGGTAGTGCTCGGTGCCGTCCGCTATGCAGCGGCGCACCCAGCCGCCGTGGGCGGACTCGGTCGGGGCGCCGCATCGCGGGCAGCGCACGTGCGCCGCATGCCAGTTGGCCAGCGCGGACGCCGTGGCGAACAGTCCCGCGTCGACCCGGTCGAGGCGCTCGCCGACGACTCGCAAGGTCTGCCAGGGCGCCTGCGCTTCCGGTCGGGTCGGGTGGACGACCGCCACGTATGCCGTCCCTGCGTCGTCGCGGCCGAGGAAGAGCGCCAGCCGCTCGGCGTCCTCGGGGCCGGGGGGCCGGCGAGCCACCGAGAGGCTCCCACCCGCCGCAGCCAGGATCGCCATCGCGTCGCCGGCGAGGTCGAGGACGACGGTCTTGGGGTCGCTGAGCAGGTCCGGCAGCAGGGTGGCGCGGGCGCGCTCCTCGGTCGCCCGGGACAGCCCACCGAGCGCCAGCGGTAGGTCGCTCAGCGGGTCCGAGGGCACAGGGCGCATCGTACGACGCGTCGCGGGCACGGGGTCGTACGGCGTCGCTGACGCCGCGGACGGGCCGGACGCCATACGGTGGACCCGTGACACGCAGCCCCCTCGTGCTTGCCGCCCTGGCGACCGCTGCCGTCCCCGGCCTTCAGCCGGTGTCGACGTGGAGCCCACCGGAGGGAACGAGCGGCCGCTTCGACGTGGCCTTCCTCACCGACGACCGGGACCGCAGCTGGGTCGTCCGCTCCCCCCGCTCCAGCGCCGACGGCGCCCTGCTTGACGGCAGCGCCCTGCTGCTGCGCCTCGTCGGGCGGCGTCTGCCGTTCAAGGTGCCCGCCCCGGCCGGCTTCGTCCCGGTGCCCGAGGGCCGGGTCATGGTCTACCCGATGCTGCCGGGTCGCCCGATCGACCTCACCAAGGTGCCCCCGGGGGTCGGGCTGGCGACCGCGCTCGGCCGGGCCCTAGCCGCGATCCACAATGTCGACCGAGGCCTGTTCGAGGAGGCCGGCGTCCCCACGTATGACGCCGAGGAGTACCGCCAGCGCCGCCTCGCCGAGCTGGACCAGGGCGCGGGGACCGGGCATGTGCCGACGGGTCTGCTCGCCCGCTGGGAGAAGGCCCTCGAGGATGTCGCGATCTGGCGCTTCGCCCCGACACCGGTGCACGGCTCGTTGGCCGGGGACCGGATGCTCGTGTCCTTCGGCGATGCGGAGGATGTCGCGTCCGGGACCGTCGCCGCGGTGACCGGCTGGGAGCTCGCGAAGATCGCCGACCCGGCCGACGACTGGGCGGCCATTGTCTCGGAGTGCCCGCCGGATGTCGTCGACGACATCCGCGACGGCTACCGCAGCGTCCTCATCGAGCGCGCCGACCCGCACCTGGTCGTCCGGGCGCACCTGGCCGGCGAGCTGTCGCTGATGCGACGGCTGCTCAACGCGGTGGGTGCCGCAGACATCGCGCTGACGACGACGATCGCGGGGCAGCTGCGCCGCCTCGACCAGTTCCTCGCGGCGACCAATGACGACGCCCTCTCGCTGCACGTCTACCGCGACGACCTCCCCGAGCCATGGGCCGGTGGCCGCCACGCAGCGGCCGGCCCGGCCAGGTCGGCCGCCCCGGCCGCTGCGGACGAGCGGCCAGCCGGCGACCCGGTCGGGCTCGACGAGAGCGCCGACGGCGACGCCGACGAGCTGCTCGGCGACGTCCCGGCGGTCGCGGACGGCCAGGTCGCGGCGGACGAGGCGGCCGAGCTGGGCGCCACCCAGCCGATCGACCTGGCCGAGCTGGACGCGCTGGAGGCGCTCGAGGGCCCAGCCACCGCCGACCTTGTCGACGCCGACGCCGACGCCGACGCCGATGCCGAGACCGAGGACGACGCCCAGCGGCCCACCGAGTCGGCCTGACTCGCCTCGGCGGCTACGGGCGCGCCGAGACGCCGTCGCGCTCGACCGGCAGCGCCTCAAGCACCGCGGCGAGTTCCACCTCGTCTGGCAGGTCCACCGGCTGCGTCATACCGGTCCGGGCGTAGTAGAAGGCGGCGGACACCTCACCGTCAGTGAGCCCGGTGAGCCGACGGTAGGCGAGGGCGTAGGCACCGAGCTGGAGCGCCGCCACCCGGGCCGCATCGCCCTGCGGCGGGGTGCCGGTCTTCCAGTCGACGAGGATGAGGCCTCCGGGACGGGGGAAGACCGCGTCGATGCGCCCACGAACCGCCACGCCCGCGACGACCGTCTCGACCGACAGCTCGAGCGCGAGCGGGGTCCGGTCCGCCCACGGTGAGGCGAGGAAGCGCTCCTGGAGCTCGGCGAGCTCGACATCCTCGGCGGCGTCGGAGTCCGCGGCTCCCGGCAGCTCGTCCCACTCCACGAGCGCCCCGCGGCCGTAATGCTGCTCGACCCAGGCGTGGAAGGCTGTTCCGCGCCGGGTGGTGACGGCCGTGGGAGTCGGCATCGGTCGGCGCAGCGCCCGCGCGAACCGCTGCGGGTCGCGGGCGAGGCGGACCAGGGCCGCGGTGGACAGGTGCGGGCCGAGCAGCGCCCGGGGAGGCGCCGGGATCTGCCGCGCGGCCTGGTCGGCGAGCAGGACCATCGCCCGCTCCCACGTCGGCCCGGTCGGCGCCGCCTCGGCGTCCGCAGCGTGGACCACGGCCGCGGCGGCCGCCTCGACCCCCGGCCGGGCCACCCGAGGACCGGGCCAGAGCACCGTCGGCCGCTCGACGAGGCGTGGGTTGGCCGGGGCAACCCCATCGACCGGCGCCGGGAGCTCGGCCCACCCGAGCGTGGCGACGCCGCGCCGACGCAGCTCGTCAAGCAGCGGGACGCTGACCCGCGGCGTTAACGGGTCGCCCCAGACCGCGGCGGTGAGCAGCAGCTCGTGGCGCGCCCGGGTCACGGCGACATACATGAGCCGTTGTTCCTCGGCCAGCTCGTGCGCGCCCGCGTCCGCCATGAACTGCTCGTATGCCGTCGCGAGGTCGGTGTAGTCGACCGCATCGGTGCGCAGGCGCGGCAGCCCGTCCGCGTCCCCGCGCAAGGGGTAGGGCACCCCGCTGGCGCCGAGGGTCCAGCCGCGGTCGGTCGGGGCGGCGACGACCCAGGCCGCGCCATCCCACCTCGAAGTCACCCCGTGCTCGCGGGCGGGGAAGACCCCCTCGACGAGCCCCGGCACGGCCACGACATCCCACTCCAGGCCCTTCGCCGCGTGTGCGGTGAGCACCTGGACGGCGTCGGTCGAGGACTCCAGCCGCGGCGAGTCGAGCCCGCGCTCCTGGTCCACCGCGGCAGCCAGCCAGGCGAGGAAACCGTTGAGCGTCGGCCGGTCCGCGGAGGCGGCGAAGTCGGCCGCGGTGTCGGCGAAGGCGTCGAGGTGGGCGCGGGCCGATGCCGGGCCGTGCTCGGGGCGGGCCGCGACCTCGACATCCAACCCGAGCGCCCGTTCGGCGGCGACGACGAGATCGGCCAGCCCGACGCCCACGACGGAGCGCAGCGTCGCGACCGACTCGGCCAGCCGGGCCAGCCGGTCCCGGGCCGCGGGGCTGAGCCGCTCCCCGCCTGGACCCACCCACCCGGGGGGCGGCAGGGACTCGACCGCCTCGGCCAGGGAGACTTCGACCACGGAGTCGGGGGCGAGGTCGACCGTGCGCCGGCCCGCCGGCCCAGCCGTGGCACCGGCCCCGGTCGGTGCCGCGGACGCGGCCCGCCGCCCGAGCACCCGGGTCCAGGCATGGAAACCGTCGAGATCCGCGGCGCCGAGCGCGACGGGCGGGCCGGTGAGCAGCCGCATCAGCTGGTCCCCGCGCGCCGGGTCGGCGACGGTCCACAGCAGCGCGACGAGGTCGGCGACCTCCGGCGTGAGCAGCAGGCCACCGAGCCCCACCACCTCGACCGGAAGCCCGCGCTCCCGCAGCGCCTCGACGACCAGCGGGAACTGCGAGCGCTTCCGGCAGATGACCGCCGCCGAGGCACCGGTCCGCCGGCCGCTTGGGCTGGCCCACCGGTCCCGGACCCAGGACGCGATGGCGCTCGCCTCGTCCTCGACCGTCACGGCCCGGGCCACCGACACCGCCCCTGCGGACGCGTCCGGGCGGGCCACCAGGTCGGGCACCGGCACCCGGGCGGTCCGCCGCAGCGGTGCCGAGACGAGGTTGGCGACGTCGAGGATCGCGAGGTCGTTGCGCCAGCTGGTCCGCAGCGGCCGCACCGCGGCCGCCACCCCGGCCCCATCCACCGCGCCGGCCGCCCCGGCTCGCCCGCCCGTCCCGAACTCCGCCGGGAAGCGGGCGATCGTCGTCGCGCTCGCGCCCCGCCATCCGTAGATCGACTGATGCGGGTCGCCGACCGCGGTCACCGACACGACATTGTCCGCCCCGGCCTCCGGGCCCGCCCCAAGCCGCGTGCCCGCCCCCGCCCCGAAGAGCGACCGCAGCAGCACCAGCTGGGCCTCCGAGGTGTCCTGGAACTCGTCGAGCAGCACGGCCCGGAAGCGCACCCGCTCGCCCACCCCGACCCTCGGCACGTCGCGGGCCAGCCGCGCGGCCAGCGCCATCTGGTCGGCGAAGTCGAGGGAGTCCCGGCTGCGCTTGAGCTCGAGATACCCACGGACCATCGGGAGCAGCGCCCGCCGCGCTGCCAGCGCCTCCGAGACCTTGCGCATCGGGTGCGCGGACCGGCGCCCCTCCCCCGGCGGGACGGCGGCGAGGTCGGCGAGCACCTGGTCGACATACCGGGCCATCTCCTCGGGGGTGAGCAGATGCTCGGCGAGCTCGCCCGCGATCTCGACCACGGCGGTGATGACCGTCGACTCGGCCCAGCCGACCTCGTCCATCGGGCCGTCGTAGCGGGCCACCACCTCGGCCGCGTACTGCCAGGCCGCGGCCTGGCTGAGCAGGCGCGACTCGGGCTCGACCCCCACCCGCAGGGCGTGCTCGCGGACGAGTCGGCCGGCATAGGCGTGGTATGTCGACACCGTCGGGGTGCCGCCGAGGACCTCCGCGCCGGTGCCGTCGTCCAGCCGGGGGGTCCACAGCCCGGCCGTGCGCAGCCCCCGCAGCCGTCGGGCGATCCGCTCGGACAGCTCGGCGGCGGCCTTGCGGGTGAAGGTAAGGCCGAGGACCTGGTCCGGGTCGACCTGGCCGTTCGCGACGAGCCAGACCACCCGAGCCGCCATCGTCTCGGTCTTGCCCGAGCCGGCCCCGGCGACGACCAGCTGGGCTGCGGCGGGCGCCTCGATGACGGCGACCTGCTCCGCGGTGGGGGGCGGCAGACCGAGGGCGGCCGAGATGTCGGCCGCGCGGACGACACCAGGGGTGCTCACAGCCGTTCCCCCTCGGCCCGGACCGGGCAGCTCGTCGTCACCGGGCAGACCCGGCAGTGTCCGCCAGGGGCGGCGACCAGCGAACCGGCCGACATTCCCTCCGCCGCCGCAGCGACGAGCTCGCGCGCCCAGCCCGGCTCGGCGTCGAGCGAGATCGCCGGCTGGGCCTGGACCGAGGGCGAGGCAGTCGTCCCGGCGGCCTTCCCGACCTGGACGAGGGCAGCGCCCGCCGAGACGGACCCGAGCTCGCCGAAGGCACCCGCCTCGACGGCCTCCTGGTACGCACCGAGCTGGGGGTGCCGGGCGAGCTCGGCCCCGGACGGCTTGGACGACCCGGTCTTGAGGTCAACGACCCGCAGTGCCCCGTCGGCGGTCCGCCGCTCGAGCCGGTCCACCCGGCCCGACACGACGGCCCGGCCGAGCTCGACCCGCAGGTCCACCTCGGAGCCCACCGGCTCCCAGCCCGCCGCCTCGACGGCCCCGAGGTAGGCCGCGAGCCGGGTGACCATCGTCGCAGCGAGCTCGTGCTGCTTGTCGGTGGCCCAGGACCGGGGCAGGCCGAGCTCGCCCCAGCGGCGGTCCAGCTCGGCCCGGTAGACGCCGGCGTCGGCGGCGCCGAGCTCGTGAGCGAGCGAGTGGACCAGGGAGCCGAGGGTTTGCGAGCTGCTGCTCGGCCCCGATCCACCCCGGGTCGTCAGCAGCCAGCGCAGCCCGCACTTCTGGAAGCCGTCCAGCGCCGAGGGCGAGACGCGGACCGGTCGGTCCGGCTCGACGACCGGCCGGTCGTCGGTCGGGTGGAGCCTGGGCCACCACGTCGAGGGGGCCGCGCCGGGCACGCCCCGCTCGGCCAGCGCGGCGAGGACGGCCGCGGCGTCGGCGTCGGAGCCCTCACTGCGGGCCAGGTCGCGGCGCAGCCCGGCGACCAGCGAGGGGACACTGAGCCGCTCGTCCACCTCGGTGAAGGGGCGCAGACCATCGGCCTGCGGGTCGGGGTCGCTCAGCGGGTCGACGATGTCGAGGTAGACCGAGGGCTGCTCGTCCTCGCTGCGCACCGCCGTGACGAGGAGCCGTTCGCTCGCCCGGGACACCGCGACGTGGAAGAGCCGGGTCTCGTCATACCGCACGGCACTGTGCGCCGCCCGGAAGCCGAGCTCTCGACCGGACAGCAGGTCGACGAGGTCAGAAGAACCCAGCAGCGACCCGCGCAGCCGAAGGTCGGGCCAGACTCCCTCCTGCACCCCGGCGACGACGACGTAACGCCACTGCCGCCCCGCGGCCGCCACGGGGGTGACCAGCTCGACGACCTCCCCCGTCGGGGCCCGCTGGACCAGCGAGTCCGCGGCGACCTCCTGTCCGACGACATGGTCGAGGAACTCCCGGGTGCCAGCCCGCGGCAGCCGCTCGGCGAAGCCCTCCGCGGCGTCGAAGACCGCGAGGACGGCATCGAGGTCACGGTCGGCGCGGACGCCCGCGGGACCACCGGCCAGCGCGGCGGCCTCCCACGACCCCGCGACCCCGAGGGCGGACCACACCGCCCAGAGCACCTCAGGCGCCGAGCGGGTCGGCGCCATGACCTGCAGCCCGGCCTCGAGCGCGCGCTGCAGCCGAGCCAGCCCGGCCGCAGCCGAGCCGGCCTGCACCCGCAGCGCCGGGTCGAGCAGGGCCGCGCGGAGCAGCTCGTCGCTCGACCTCGTCCCACCGGAGTCGAGCTCGTGGGCCCGCAGCGCGCGCCGCAGGCGGCGCAGCGCGACGGGGTCGGTGCCGCCGACGGTGCCGGTGAGCAGGTCGACGACCGTGTCGACATCCGGCCGGTATGCCGGGTCGTCCGCCCGCCGGGCGACGATGTCGAGCAGGGCCAGCAGCGGGCGCACCGCGCGTTCGTCGCGCAGCGCCACTGCCGGGTCACCGGGCGTGACGGGCACCCCGGCCGCGGCCAGGCTGCGCCGCAGCGCCAGCGAGCGGGCCCGGCCGCGGACGACAACGGCCATCTGCGACCAGGGGACCCCGTCGAGCAGGTGGGCAGCCCGTAGCCGGGCGGCGACGAGCGCACCCTCCTGCGCGACGGCCCGCACCATCGCGACCTCGACCTGGCCGTCGGCGAGCAAGGGCGCAGGCACGGGGTCTCGCTGCGCGGCCCCCCCGAGGGCACCGATCCGGCGGGCCACCGCGGCGGTCACCCCCAGCAGCGTTGCGCCCTGCCGGTACGAGGTCGGCAGGACGAGGGTCGGGCCGTCCCCGAGCTGGGCCCACCCGGACGCCAGGAACCGCGGGTCGGCCCCGCGGAAGGTCTGGACGGCACTGTCCGGGTCGCCGACGAGCACGAGGTGGACCCCGGCCGCGGACAGCACGGCGAGCAGCCGGGCCGCCGCCGAGGTGACCTCCTGGGCGTCGTCGACGACGACGAGGTCGAGCTCGGCGCTCACCCGGCCGAGCGCCTCCGGGTCGTCCTCGAGCCGGTCCGCGGCGGCGGTGAGCACCCACGCCGGGTCGTAGGCGCCCGGCCGGGACAACGCGGTGACCTCGTCATACTCGGCGAGCACCGAGGCCGCGGCGACCCACTCGGGTCGGCCCTGCGCGGCGCCCAGCCGGGCCAGCTCGCCGGCCTCGACGCCGTGCTCGACGGCGCGCATGAGCAGGTCGCGCAGCTCGGCGCGAAACCCTCGGGTCTGCCGGGCCGGCTCCACCGTCGCCGGCCACGCCGGCTCGGGGCGGTCACCGGCGGCGTACCCGGCGAGCAGCTCCCGGAGGATGACGTCCTGCTCCGGCCCGGTGATGAGCCGCGGCAGGGGGTCACCGGCGAGCGCCGCCTCCCGTCGCAGGATCGCGAACCCGAAGGCCTGGTGGGTCCGGGCCAGCGGCTGGGTCGACGTGCCGGCCACCCGAGCCGTCACCGCGTCCCGCAGCGCCGCCGCGGCGACTCGGGAGGAGGTGAGCAGCAGGGTCCGGTCCAGCGGCGACCCGGCCCGGGCCCGGTCGACGGCGATCTCGACGGCGACAGTGGTCTTGCCCGTACCCGGCGCGCCCAGCACCCGGAGCAGCGGCACCCGCGCCTCGACGGCGGCCCGCTGGGCGTCGTCGAGCACGACCGGCCGCGACCGGGCCGGCGCGCTGCGCCACAGGCTCACCATGGGGTCATCCGACCACGGCCGACCGACAACCATCCGGGCCGTCGGGTCAGTAGGTGGCCATCGTCGGGTCCACCTCGCGGGCCCAGGCCAGGACGCCGCCGTCGAGGTTCGTCGCCCCGGGGTAGCCCGCCGCCGCGGCGAGCGCGGTCGCCTCGGCCGAGCGGGCGCCGCTGCGGCAGACCAGCACCATGGTCCGGGCCCGGTCGGCCAGCTCCGGCCGGGTGAAGGCCGCGCCAGAGCGGAAGTCGTCCAGGTGCACTGCCACATATGCCGGCAGGGCCGCGATCTCCCGCTCGCCCTGCGGCCGGACGTCGACGACCAGCGGCGGGTTCGGGCCGGCGAGGGCGGCGGCCAGGGCCTTCGCCCCGATGGACGGGACGGCCGCGGCGACGGAGGGCGGGGCGGCATACCCGGGCGTGGTCGCGGCGGCCGGAGGCGTGCCGGCGCGGCACACCGGGCACTGCGGGTTGGCGCGCACGCGCAGGGTGTCGAAGGTCGAGGCCGCGGCGTCATGGACGAGCAGCCGCCCGACCAGCGGGTCCCCGGTGCCGGTGAGCAGCTGGACCGCCTGGGTCGCCATGAGCGAGCCGATCACCCCGCACAGGGCGCCGAGCACCCCGGCCTCCCCGCACGAGGGCACCGATCCGGGCGGCGGCGGGTCGGGGAAGACGCACCGGTAGCACGGGCCCTGCCCGGCCCACCACACGCTGACCTGGCCGGCCACCCCGAGGATCGACCCCCAGACCAGCGGGACACCCGCCGTGACGCAGGCGTCGTTGGCGGCATACCGGGTCGGGAAGTTGTCGGTGCCGTCGAGGACGAGGTGGTGACCGGCGACGAGCTCGGCGGCGGTGTCGGGAGTGAACCGGGTGGCGACAGGGGCCACCGCCACCCCCGGCGCGAGCTCGGCGAGGGTCGCGGCGACCGACTCGACCTTGAGCCGGCCGAGGTCGCCGACCCCGTGAACGACCTGGCGCTGGAGGTTGGACTCCTCGACGACGTCGTCGTCGACCACCGTGACCGACCCGACACCGGCCGCCGCGAGGTAGGTCAGCACCGGGGACCCCAGCCCACCCGCCCCGAGGACAAGGACCCGGGAGCCGAGGAGCCGCTGCTGGCCCTCGAGGCCGAGCTCGGGCAGCATGACGTGCCGGGCGTAGCGACGCAGCTGCGCCGCAGAGAGCGGACCCACCGGGCCGGCCAGCGCTGGATAGGCCATGGTGGTGAGGGTACCCAGCCCTAGGATGTGGAGGGCACCACCGGGGGCCGACGAGGACGGGACGACGATGGCGAGCGTGGGACTGCCAGGCAGCGACCTGGATGACGAGCAGGTCCGGCGAGGGCAGCGGATGCCCCGCTCGCAGCGACGCGCCCAGATCCTCGACGCCGCCCAGCAGGTCTTCGTCGAGTCCGGCTACCACTTGGCCGTCATGGACGAGATCGCCGAGCGCGCCGGGGTGTCCAAGCCGGTCCTCTACCAGCACTTCCCCAGCAAGCTCGAGCTCTACCTCGCCCTCATCGACGCCTTCACCGACGAGATGCTCGGGCTGCTCCGGGACGCCCTCGCGGCGACGAACGACAACAAGGCCCGGGTCATGGCGACCATCGCGACCTACTTCGAGTACGTCTCGCAGGAGGGTGGCTCCTATCGGCTGATCTTCGAGTCGGACCTGCGCAACGAGCCCGAGGTGAGCTCGCGGCTCGAGGGCTTCTCGGTGGCCTGCGCCGCCGCCATGGCCGAGGTCATCTCGGCGGACACCTCGCTCTCGGCCGAGGACGCGCACCTGCTTGGCATGGCCCTGACCGGGATGGCCCAGATCGCCGCCCGAGACTGGCTCGCCCAGGGCGGTCCGGTGCCCCGCGAGGAGGCCGCCGCGGTGGTCGGGCAGCTGGCCTGGCGCGGGCTGGGCGGATTCCCCAAGCGGGGTCGGGAAGGTCGGCCCGCCGCCGCGGGTTAGCCTTCACACCAGGACCGGTCGCGCGTCGGGCGCGGGCCGGCATACGCACCAAGGAAAGGGAACCCGGTGGAGGTTCGCATCGGCGTCCGCGATGTCGCGCGCGAGATCAGCTTCGAGTCGGCCCAGTCGGCGACGGAGGTGCAGGACCAGGTCACCGCCGCCCTTGACGGCGGCTCCGTGCTGGCGCTCACCGACGACAAGGGGCGGGTCGTCGTCGTCCCCGTCGCCGCCCTGGGCTATGTCCACATCGGCGAGCAGGCCAAGGGTAGGGTCGGTTTCGCGACACAGTGAGGGCGCGGGGGGCGCTCGTCAGGGGGTCGGCGCGGGATGACCCGCCCGGCGTGGCGAGTCGCGGAATGGCCCGCCACCCCTCACAGTTGTGATGTATGTCGCCCGGAGCCCTCCGGGGGACACCTGATCGGCCTGTGACCAGGTCGCTGACAGAGGTCAGGAGACGAGGGCGCAAGCCCTCAGAAGGAGTCATCATGATCAGCCGGATCCTCGTCTCGCTGCTGGCGGGCATCATCGTGGGCCCTCTGGCGCGCCTTCTGCTCCCGGGGAAGCAGAACATCACACCCGTCATGACCGTCGTCCTGGGGGGCCTGGGTGCGCTCGTCGGCTGGGCCATTGCAAGCTGGGGGAAGTTCGCGGACACGTCCGGCCCGGACGTCCTGCAGACCGTGCTGAGCATCGTCCTGGCCATGGTCTTCGTCGCTGGCTACGGCATGCTCAAGGGCAACGCGAAGTAGTCCGCTCCTCGACCCTCCCGAACTCTCGGCTCGACGAGCCTAGGACGGGATCGACAGGGGCCCGTGCCATCCGGCGCGGGCCCCTGTTTCTGTGCGCGCTCCCCGGCCGGATCGTGGTCGGCGGGTCCGCGGACCCGCCCGGGCC
>RRZU010251364.1_pt1 | contig 13121 bp, 9 predicted proteins | sample 2165561 | NCBI WGS metagenome assembly RRZU01 (sample SAMN10456909, study PRJNA506462) | wastewater metagenome | isolation source: wastewater sludge | place: USA: Moscow, Idaho
AACTAATTCTGAATGAGAAACATCAAATGATGATTGGGGAGATAGTATTGAAACAACTATTCAACAAACTAACTATTTAGAAAATATATTATCTGAAAATGATTTACCAAAAGATACTTTGGATTATATAAATACAAAAATCAGTGAATTATCTCCTGATGAAATAGCTATTATTGAATCAATAAAAAATACTAACGAATTTAAAGAGATTCTAATGTATGAATCAAAAGAATGAAATATAATAAAAACATTAAATAATTTTATTATAAACAATAAAGAATCTAGAAATATTCAAGCTGTTGAAGTAAAAAATCAAGCTGTTGAAGTAAAAAATCAAGCTGTTGAAGTAAAAAATCAAGCTGTTGAAGAAAAAACTCAAGCTGTTGATAATGATAAAAGATGAGTTGAAATATATAAACCTAATGATGAAAATTTTAACAAAATAACTGATGAATTATCAAAAGCTGTTGATTTATCAAATCCAAAATATGATAAACTAAAACAATCAGCTGAAAGTGAGTTATTAAAATCAAATCCAAATTTAAAAGCAGAAGTTTGAGATAAACAATATGAAAGTTATGTTAATGCTCTAGCTTTGATGATGTGAAAAAAAACATTTATCAAAGATAATCCAGCTTTACAATCACAATTCAAAAACCTTGAAAATGAAGCTAGAACTAATCCTGTGTTTAAAGAAATTCAAATTAATAATTATTTTAAAGAAAATCCTGAATACACTCGTCAAACAAAAGATACTGTTAAAGCTTTAACTTTACAAAATTCTAAAAAACTTGATATTATATATTCAAATTCTTGAGCAAATTTTATCCAAGAAAATGATAAATGACAAAAAGAAACAATACAAATATCAAAAAATTGATGAATTGAAAAAAGTATTTCAGCTAATTGATTTTCTATAAAATCAGAAATATTATTCAAACCAAATTATTCTCTAGAAGCTAAAAAAATTACTTTAGAAAATAAACAAGAAACTTTAAGCAGTAATATTTCTAACCCTGATTTAAAAAAATTAAATCTAAAAAGTAATAAAAATATTGAAAGTTTTATCACTCAATTAGAAAATGAGAAACAAAATATTTCAGGAAATTTAGAAAATATGTCTAATGAAAAAATATCACAAGAAGAGACTGAGTTAAAAAAAGAATTAGATGAACTAAAAAACAAAAGTGATAATGATTCTATAAAAAGAGAAATAGAAATTTATGAAAGATTAGATGAATTACAAAATATTCCAAAACAAAAATCTGATTTAGAAAATAATTCAAAAAATATTGAAAATGATATAAAAATATTACAAGAATTATCTTTAATAAATACTGAATTATCACAAATTACTTGAGAAATAAATACTGAAAAAACTAATTATCAACAATTACAAGAAAATTCAGAAATAGACATAAAAAACAGACTTGAGTTTTTAGATAATATTTGAATTACAAACTTAAATAAAGACAAATTCACTAATATTTTAAAAAACACTCAAATTGAACCTTTAAAATTTATAGATTTTGACAAACCTTGATTTGGTCTTGAAAAAACTACTCTAAATAAAATTGAACAACAAAAAATTATTATTCAAGTATTAAATCAATCTATTTCATGAGATAAAACAAAACCTATTGATTATCAAAATGAAAAAGCACAAAACTGAATTATTACTGATGATTTAAGAAAAGAAATAATTTTAAATTTAAAAACAATTGAATGATGAATAAATTATTGAAAAATTGAAAACAATTTAAAAAAATTTAACGAAACTACTGAAGAAACTACAACTTCAGAAATTCCAAAAGAAAATGATAATAATTAATTTAATAATAACTACAAAAAATATTTAAAAACATACAAAATAAAAGAAAAAGAAGTCTAAACTAAAAAGTTTAGACTTCTTTTTATGTTATAGTTTATAGTTCATAGTTTATTATAAACTATATTTCATTTATTATCTCAAATCATTTAAAACTTCAAACTATTGCTATTCAAATAACATTTTTTGCAATATTTAATTCTTTAATTTTTTTGGCAGTTTCATTTAAAGTTGAACCTGATCATACAGCATCATCAATTAATAATATAGTATTAGTCTTAAAGTTTCTATCTCAAATAAAAATAGTATCTCTTGCATTTATAATTCTATCCTCTTTTTTACTCAATGATTTTTGAGAAACAACTTTATCTTTAAATATTTTTAATAACTTTAATTCAGGCAATTTAATATTTAATCATTTTTTAATTTCTTCTAATAGTTGAATTTTCCTATCAATTGAAGGTGGAATATATGCAATACTATCAATATTTTTATTCTTTATTATATTTGATATATTTGGGTGTATAATAGAAATAATTTTTGATATAATTATTTTATCTGGTGTTTGTTTTCAATACAACATAAGATTTCAAAGCATAGTTTTTCAATATTTTTCAATACTATAAAAATCTAGATAATAAACCTCATCTAAAAAAACTGATGAAAAAGTATTTTTCATTTTTTCTATTCAGTCAATTAATCCATTTTTTTTAAATTTTGAATACTTTTCTAAAGTTTTTATATAAATATCTATCTCTGAATCAAAATTTATATTTCTATTTTTACACCATTTATAAAATCATTCAACTCAATAATCTACTTGTCAATCAGGATTAAATAAAACAAAATTATTATTTATGATTTTTTTCTTTTCTTGTGAAATATTATATTCTATATCTACTTCTTTATTATTTGGAAAATAATAAACTTTTGGAGATGTTCATACTTTAATAATAAATTCAGTATCTAAAAGATTTTTTAAATGTCTATGAATAATTTGTGTTGAAAGTCAAAAATCTTTACTAATTTGACTTACTCAAACAGGAAAATTTGATTTTATATAAGCCAAAATTTCATTTTTAGTATTAGTTTTCATATTATTTTTAATTATAGTTTATAGTTTATAGTAAACTATAAACTATAATATTTATTTTTTTATTTTTTGCAATATTTTTTAAATTTGAAAAAAAGCAAAATACTCATATAATCTCATATATTATTTTTAATAAAAAATACAAATGTTTGACTTACAAGAAGAAAAAATAGATGAAAATCCAGAAGAAAATACTTGAGAAACAAAAGATGAAACTCCTGAAATTTGACATAAAAGTTTAGAAAGAAGACTAAAAAAAGATTTTATGAGAGCCATAAAAGATTTTGAGATGATAAAAGAATGAGAAACTGTTTTAGTTTGAGTTTCTGGATGAAAAGATTCAATGTTACTTGGATATTTACTTAGTGAATACCTAAAAACTGCCAAAGAAAAATTCAATATTAGATGAGTGTATATTTTCAAAGAATTTTTAATAAATTGTGATATAGAATTTGAAGAAAAAAGAAAATACTATGAAGAAGAGCTTGGAATTCCTCTTGAAAGAGTTGATATTCAATTACCTGAAGATTCAAAACTAAATGATTGAGTTTGAGTTTCTTGCCAACGGTGTGCTTATGCTAGAAGAATTGCTTTGATGAAATTATGTCAAAAATACTCGGCTACCAAAATCATTTTATGACATCATATGGATGATATAGTTGTTACAACTTTTATGAATATGATAGAATGAAGAAAACTAAAAATTATGCCTCCAAAAAATGTTATGAGACAATGAGATATCACTTTTATCAGACCTATGGCATATTTGAGAGAAAAAGATATTTTAAGACTTGTATTAGCTAAAAAGATACCTTATTCACCTTGTTCTTGTCCTATTTGAGACAATATGAACAGAAACCAAATCAAACACAATCTTGTTTGGGAAAATGAAAAAAAATTCCCAAAATTTGTAGAAAACTCATTTTGGGCTCTAATTAGAGATTTTAGAGAGAAATATGAGAAAGACTGATACAGTATGTAGAAAAAATACCAATAAAATTTAAAATTTTATTGGTATTTTTTGTGAACAAGGGGTAGCTACCCCTTGTTCAGAGTTATACAATTTTTTATTTTTAAATTATTTTGATTTAATACTTTAATGCAAAAAAAAGGATTCAAAAAAATAGCTAAAACTTTTTTAATATCACAAAAACTGTTCAAGAGGAAAAAGTAAAATCAACTCTTATACAGTTTAGAAATTATAAAATAAGACTTAAATAAAAAGTTTAAAGAATAGGCCATTGCAGGATATATAAGGGCTGCATAAGCCCTTATATACTTTTGGTTACTTTTAGTTATAAAAGTGACAAAGGAAAAACTTTATCCTATAAAAATTTACTTTTAATTATTTATAATTTTATATTAAATTAAATTTTTTTACTCCTCTCCCTAAGAAAAAACTAGGATGTAAAATTCTATATCCCATACTTCCCAAACAAATCCTTTTTTATCAAACCTCAGAGTTCCATCATAGATAGATTTAGAGACAACTCACCATAACTAATTCAAGATTTTTCAATTATTTCATCTATACTAAGTGATAAATTATATTTTAATAAATTATAAATTCTCTCTTCTATTTCATTATTAAATACTACTTTTTTTTCTTTTGAAATCACTTTATAATTATATTCTTCCAAAATATCATCTGACTTTGTGATAAGTTTAGATTGTCAGGTTTTAATCAAATTATTAGTTCACACATAATTAGGACTGAAAATATCTCCAGGAATACAAAAAACATCCCTTGAATAATCAAGAGCCAAATTTGCAGTAATCAAAGTCCCACTACTCTCACCTGCTTCAAGTACCAAAAGTCATTTTGAAATACCTGCAACTATCTGATTTCTAATAGGAAAAGTATAGATTCCTCCAGGTGATGAAATAGGAAAAATAGAAATTAAAGCTCCTCATGTTTCAATAACTTTTTCAAATAATCAACTATTTCAAGCAGGATATGTGATATCAATTCAAGTTCAAAAAACAACCAAAGTTTTCCCTTTATTTTCAACAGTAACTTCATGAGCAAGTGTATCACAACCTCAAGCACCACCTGAAACTATTGTAAAATAAGGAATTAATTCAGGAATCAATGCAGAAGCAACTTTTTTTGAATAAGCTGTATTTTTTCTTGATCAAATAATAGATAAACATTCTCAAATATTTTCTAAACTTCATCTAACATACAAAAAATAAGGAGGGTTTGATATTTGTTTTAATAATTTTGGATAATTTTTATCATTTATTGTAATAAATGATACTGAGTATTTTTCAATTTTTATATCAATAACTCTTTGGTTAAATTTTGATTTTGCAGTTAATATTTTATCAATATCATTTTGATTTTGGTAATATTTTGATAATGTCTCTTGAGAAAGATTATCAAAAAAGGTTTTATAGTCAGAATTATCCTCAAATATAAGAGATAATTTTGTTTGTGTAATTCAAATACTGTGTAAATATGCTAAATAGTTCATAATTTTAAGATAAATAATATTATCTCCAACCCAGGAAATATTATATATAAAAAATATAATTATCAAAACTTTTTACAAAAAAAAGAAACAAAATTGTTTCTTTTTCCGGAACGATGCAATCGTTCCCTACTTTTTCAGTAAAAAATATGTTTCACCGAAACATCTCTACATTCTCTCTTTTATTCTCTTACTCTCTTTTTCTTTTAATATTTTCGTTACACCATCTCCTCTAATAAAAAATCCATTACAAGCACTCATTTATCAGTAAGACAAAGCTTATTTTTATCATAAAATAAATATCATTCATCTATAAATTCTTGCATAATTTCTCCGTCTAATATATGCAAATATTTCTTATCAACTCCAGATGTTCTTAGTCAAAACATCACTTTTTCTAAAGCTAAATCATGTTCAGAAATTGATTCAATATAGTCATATTTTCCCTCATAAAATCAATTAAAATCTATAACCCAAGCATATCTAGTATTATTTTCAAATCAATGAGCTCAAACTCAGATTCAAATATAATTTGAATGGTCCCAATATCAAGAATTATGAATTGATTTATATCAAAGTTTTGCAAAATTTGAGATTTCATATCTTTCAAAACCTAGTTTTTGCACAAGATTTTTAGTAAAAATATATTCATCTTCATAATCATCTTCTTTTATTGAAAGGCTTTTCCAGATTTTTGGATAATCTCCTGCTTCAAGCATATAAAAAGAAATATGTTTAATTTTTTTATATTTTAAAACCAAACTTTCTATATTATTTCAAATTTCTTTTTTAGCTACATAAGGCAGTCCAATAATAAAATCTAATGAAATATTTTCATATTTTGAAAGCTCTAAATTGTCTAAAGCTTTGTAAATATCTTCAACTTTTCATCTTCTTGTTATTTCTAGAGTTTTTGGATTTAAGCTTTCAACTCACATACTAATTCTGTTAAAAGGAAAGCTTTCCCACATAGAAATATTCTCTCTTGTTGCTCTTTGAGGTGTAGTTTCTAAAGTAATTTCAGTATTTTCATTTATTTGAAAAACTCAATTTATTGCATTAAAAATATCTTCAAAATGACTTTTAGTCAAAATAGAAGGTGTTCATCATCAAAAATAAATACTTTTTAATAACACCGACTTAGAGCCGGTGTTATGTTTTTTTATATCAGTAATTATTTTTTTCACATAAGTATCTACTTTTTCATAGTCAATTTGTCCAATTGAAGCAAACTTACAATACAGACATTTACTATCACAAAAAGGAATATGGATATATAATTGCATTATTTTAAAATAGTTAGTAAAGCTTTTTGAATATTTAAAAACATAAATCTATCAGAAGTTGACAAAGTTCATGATAAAAGTATATCAATTTTTGAGATAATATCTTTAAATTTAACTTTATAAGTAGTAGAATTATTTGTTTTATATTTTGCAAATAAAGCATTAATTGCAGAAGATTGAGAAAAATTATAGTAAGAATATTGAAATTGAGCTAATTCTTTATCAATAATAATAATATCTAAATTTGCAGTAATATTAAAAATTTTATCATTTAATATATCTGAATTTAAGTAAGCATATTTTGCCATTTCTTGTTTAAATGTTTTAACTCTTTCTTTATAAGCAATTAAATCATAGATTTTTGCTAAATCTTGATTTAACAAAGTAATTCTTACATCAATATTATCAGAAGCAAGTAAAACATTATTATTTGAACTTTTAACAATTTCTAATTTTTCTTTAATTTTTAAAAGTAAATCATCTTTATAAGATTTATAAGTTTCATTATAAAATTTTACCATTTCATTTTCCATTCTAATTTGCATATTAGATAGAGTATTTGCTGCATTTGATCAGATTAATGATTCAATTGTAGTATTTACTTCATTTAAAGAAGTATAGATTGAATTTACTTCTGTTAAAGCTTTATCATCAGTTCAAATAGCAGATGGTTTTAAATTTCAGTCAGTATCAAAATATTTATTTGTTAAAGTTTCATATCTAGTAACTAGAGCTTTTGCATCACTATCAGAAAAAACAAGTCAATAACTTGATGTAACTTTAGCTGATAGAGAATTTGTAAAATTTTCAAGTAATACAGCAATAGTTCTTTCAATATCAGTTTTTTGGTTAACTAAAGTAGGATTTGATTCATAATTTAGAGTTTTTAAATTATCAAGTTCTTTTTGTAACATTGCAACATATTTTTTTTGTGTTGTAGTTGAAAAAGTTCCAAGTTCTCAAGAATATGATAAGTAGTTATCTTTAAATGTTGCATAATTTGTAGTGTATTTTTTATACAAAGCAAATAATGTATCATATTTTTTATCAAAATTATTAATATTTGATATAAGTGTAGAATTTGATTTTATAACAGATTTTATAGTAGATTCATAACCTGAAAGGTTTCAAGTATATTTTGTATTAAGAGCTGTAATTTGACTCGTAAAACTATCAGTTAAAGTTGTAGCACTTGTTGAAATAGTAGTAAGTGTTGCTAAAAATTCTGATTTTTCTTTTTCAGTTAAAGTAGTTTTAATATTTACTGAAGTTTTTACTGCTTCTGCTTGATTTAATAAAGCTAATACTTTATTATTAATATCAGAAGTTAATGTAATAACTTCTTTTTCTAAATCAGTTTTATAATTTGAATTTAGTTTTCAAAGAGAAACTAAATAATCAATCATATTAGAATTATAACCTAAACTTGTAAATACTGTATCATATTTTCAAGCTAAAGTAGAAGTAACTGTTTGTAGAGAGTTTAGCTTATCAGTTTTAAGTGTATCAAGAGTTGATTTAACTTTTGTAACTTCAGTTAAAACAGTTGTTTTATTTGTATCTTCAGCATGAGTAGTATTAATACATACCATAGCCAAAACTAAAGGAACAATAATTTTATTTGGTGTAAACATAATTATAAAAATTATTAAATAAATTAATTACAGTAATTACTTTCAACTCAAGGTTGTAGTATACTATTACTTGTACATAATACTCTTTTTCTAAAATTATCAAATAATTTTACTCAATCAATTTCATCTAAATCTAAAATATTTCAAATTTCAGCATCAAAATAATCTTTATTTCCTTTATTAAATGAAGTATAATTAAGAGAAGTATTATAAAAATCTTTATATTTTATTGCATATCAAGGTTTTAGAGTTTCTTCAAGTCTTGCAGATAATAAATCAACTCTTGAAGGTAAATAGTAATTAAATGATTTCAAATATGCTTTTTGCCCTACATCACTACCAAAATATGAAATTAATTTTAATGCACTTCAAAGATTTTTAGTATTTTTATTAACAACAAAATAATTATAATCTACCAAAATATTTCAAGTATCTTTTGTAAAAGTAGGAAATGGTCTAGTTCTAATAAGAGTTTTATTTAAAGTTCATATTGATGAATTAATATTTTCAAGTAAACTAGGCATTCAAAAAATAATTCAAACTTGTCATGAAGTAAAAAGTTTTACATCTTTTGGAGAAATTTCAGTTTCAATTAAAGTTTTATAATCATTTTCATTTATTCAAGAAGTATCAGAGAAATATCATTTATAAAAAACTATATTTTTTCTTAATTCTTCTAAACTCATTTTTGAAAAATCAAATATTTTTGAATCAGTTATAAGTATTTGAGCAAAAATATTAGATATTGAGCTTATACTTTTCCCATCTCATAGGGCAATAGCTCATCATATATCTCTAGTTTTTAACAAAGTTATTAATGAGTTTATATTTTCCCAAGTTGAAGTTGGAGCTGATTTTACTAAAGAAAAATTAAAAAACATCATTGGAATTTGATAACCTAATGGAATTCAAGATAAATATTCAACTTTAGTTTCATCATCAGGTTTTGCATCTCAAAGAGTTTTAATTAAATCATTTTGAAATACTAAATCAAAATTCTTTTTAAAATTATCAACGGAAACAATACTTGGATCTAGTCATAAAATATTATTTTGAAAAATATTTGAATCATTATTATTTAAAACAAATAAATCAGGTCATTCTCATTTTAAAAAAGCTCAAATTAAAGAATAATAATATTCTCCATAGTTAGAAAATGATTTTACATCAAAAGTAACTTTTGCATTATTTTTATCTAATGTTTTATATCATTCTAAAAATGAACTAAATTTTGCCTGATCATCTCAAACAGTCCAAATAGTTAATTTTCATCAAGAAGAAGTTTTTGTTCATCATGAAGAATTCATTTTTCATGCTACAAAAAGTACAACAATTAAAATTATCACTCAAAGAATTCAAAATATTATTTTGTTTTTATTCATGGGAAAAAGGTTAAAAGATAAAGAGAGGAAAAGAGTAAGAGAGTAGAAGAGTAAGAAAGTAGAAGAGTAAGAGAGGAAAAGAGTAAAAGAGTAAAAGAATAAGAGTTTAAAAGAATAAGAGTTTGTCATTCTGAACTTGATTCAGAATCTTATAAATTAATTATTCCTTATAAAAAATAATGAAAACCTAATTTAAGATTCTGACTTTCGTCAGAATGACATTTTTATAATTTATATTGTATTACTAACTTTTCTTCTTTTCTTCTTTTAATATTTTAATCTTTTCTTCTTTTCCTCTTTTAATCTTTTTTTCTTTTTTCTTTTTTACACATCACTAAGTAAGTGCATATGAATATGCATAACTTCTTGTCATCATTTTTCTCAGACATTAAATTGAAGTTTATATCACTCAGAAACTCATAGATTAACTGCAATTTCTTGTGCTGCAAAAAACATATTAGCTATTAAAGAAGAATCCTCATTTTTTAAATCATTAATTGTAGGAATTTCTTTTTTAGGAATTATTAAAATATGAGTTTTAGCTTTTGGGTGAATATCTTTTATTGCAATCAACTCATTGTTTTCAAAAACAATTGATGCTGGAATTTCTCTATTTATTATTTTTGTAAAAATACTAGACATAAGTTAAATTTTAATTAATAAAATACTTTTTCTAAATTTGGTTGAGTATTATTTAATACTTCATAATCAAAAGTAAAAATAAAATACAATCATAAAAAGTAAAATAAAAACAATAACATAAAAATAAATGTAGAAAAAAAACTGTATTTTCTTGAAAAAAATCAGATTTTAGAATGCTTAATTTTCAGTATAATAAACCATACTAAAGTTAAAGTCATACATATTAAATACAAACTTACAAGGAATAATTTCATAGAAACTTTACTTTTACAAATTATTATTATAATAAAATTATATTTTAATTAATTTATTTTGCAAATTTTTTAAAAATAGTGTATAATCATTTTGATTTATTTATTTTATTAATTTTTTACACATGGCAGATATATTACATAACTGAAAATCTTATTATATTAATGATGAAATTCAAGCTGAATACAAAGAACTTATAAAACTGATTTTGAATACTGAAAGTATGGATGATGAAGAAAGACAATATTGGTTTGAAATTATGCCTTCAATGAATGATGATCAAATTGATAGACTTTTTAATATTCTAGAAACTGAAAGAAAAAAATTAGAAGAACTTGAAGTAAAATATCAAGAAGAAATTAAAAACCTAAATGAAAAACACTTAATAGAATGGCAAGAAATGCAATCAAAAGCAAACAAAGAAAAAATTGCACAAGCAGAATCTGAAGAAATTGATGAAGATCCAGATGATGTACTTGCATTATTAAACGATTTATAATACAATATAAAAGTCTTAAATTAATTTAAGACTTTTTGACTATATAAACTTAATTTTTTAATTTTTACATATCTATGGAATCAATAAAAATTTTTGAAGCAATACTTGATTTAACAACAAAAGAAAAATTTCCAGATATTCATCTAAATTCAGGAAACCTACCAATAATTAGAAATCATTCTTGAGATTTAAAAAGAATTAATTGAGAAATTTTATTTAATGATAGTTCTATTGATATTTTATTAACTACTGAAAATATTAAAGATATTATTTTACATATTGCATGAGATGAATGATTTGAAAAATTTAAAAATACTCTAGAACTTGATACTTCTTACAAATATAAAAACTTTGATAGATACAGAATTAATTGTTATGTTGATAGTATGTGATATAATATTGCTCTTAGAATAATTCCTAGTGAAATCCCTTCAGTTGTTGATTTATCACTTTGAGACAGTATTATAAATATGTGTACAAAAAATAAATGATTAATACTCGTAACTGGGCCGACTGGTTCTTGAAAATCAACAAATTTAGCTGCAATGATTGACTATATTAACACAAATTTTTCTAAACATATTATCACTATTGAAGATCCAATAGAATTTGCATTTGAAAATAAAAAATCTCTAATAAATCAAAGAGAGATTGGAAATCATACTTTATGATTTGCAAATGCTATAAAATCATCTCTTAGAGAAGATCCAGATGTTATTATGGTATGAGAAATGAGAGATCCTGAAACTATAAAAGCTGCAATTACTTTGGCTGAAACTGGGCATTTAGTATTATCAACTTTGCATACAAATGATACCGTTCAAAGTGTTGATAGAATTATTGATGTATTCCCATCATCACAACAAGATCAAATCAGAATGCAGTTAGCAATGAGTTTAGTTTGAATTGTTTCACAAAGACTTATTCCTAGAGCTGATAAACCTTGAAGAATTGCTTCAAGAGAAATACTCCTAGCAAATGATGCTGTTAGAAATTTAATTATTTCAGGGAAAACTCACCAATTATATTCAGTGATTGAAGTATCAGGAAAAGATTGAATGATATTAATGGATAAATATTTAATATTTTTATTTAAAAATAAAGTTATTTCTCGTGACACACTTTTCTCTTATTGTAGAGACAAAGACTGAATTGAATTATTAATTTGAGAATAATTTTTAAATTTATAAATTATGGAAACTAAAAAAAATATAGAGATAAATTCTAATAATTTTATGAATTTAAGATTATTAGATTTACAAAAAGATATTAATACAAATTCTTTATTACTAAAAAATATTGATGTAATTGAAAAAGATAAATTATTTGAAAAAATGTCTATAAAAAAATGAGAATTACTTTTTGATGAATGAGATATTGATAAAAAATTATATTTAATTAAAAAATGAAATATTTCAATTGAAAAATATACAACATCACAAAAAGATTCAACAAAACAATTAGCAATACTATCAAAATGAAATTTCTTTTGAGAAGCAAGTATCGATAATACTACCTCTTGAATAAAAGAAGCATTAGCAAAAGCAATAACAAATACTGAAGTAATATGTATTTCTTGAGAAAAAATAAAAGAATTTGTAAAAAAATCACCAGAAATTTGATATGAATTATTACAATTTATAATAATTGAAACAAATAAAAGACTTTCTGAATCAAATAAATTAATTGCTAGTAATGTTGAAATTGAAAATACAATTAATAATTTAAATAAAATAACTCAAAAAAGTATTTTTGGTGTTATTGATAAAATCCAAGATATTTCAGGAGTAGATTATATTTTATTTTTTGAAAGACATGAAGTTCTTCCGAAATATTTAATATTAAAATATGATTCAAGAAAACCTAATCAAATGCAATGTATAAATATAAAAAAAAAATGATATTTTATTGATTTAGATATGCTTTTTATTGACTGTGATATAAAAAAAGATGACAATATTATAATAAATAAATTATCTCTTTGAGATGAATTATTTTGATTTTTAATATTTTGAAGAGCTAAAAAAATAT
>RRZU013569494.1_pt1 | contig 13121 bp, 12 predicted proteins | sample 2165561 | NCBI WGS metagenome assembly RRZU01 (sample SAMN10456909, study PRJNA506462) | wastewater metagenome | isolation source: wastewater sludge | place: USA: Moscow, Idaho
CCAGCCCGGCGAGCTCGATGGCATTGCCCACGACGACAACGCTATGGCCCCCGGGTCCGCTCCCCCAGCGCATCTAGGCTCGGACTCGTGAGCGTGTCGTCGGCCCGGGTCTCCTTCGCGGTGCTCGCCGCGCTGGTGACGATCACCCCGGGCATCGACACGGTGATGGTGCTCCGGGCCACCCTGGCCGGTGGCCGCCGGGTGGGCGCCGCGACCGCCGCCGGCATCTTCGTCGGCGTGCTCGCCTGGGGAGTGGCGGCCGCCGTCGGGGTCTCCGCGCTGCTCGCCACCTGGGTTCTCGGGTACACCGTGCTGCGGTATTCCGGTGCGGCATACCTGCTGGTCCTGGGGTTCCGGCTGTTGTGGGCGGCCTGGCGAGGTGACCACACCGACCCAGCCACCGACCCGACCGCACTGGCGCTGACGCCTGCGCGGGGGTTCCGGCAGGGGCTGGTCGCGAACCTGCTCAACCCGAAGGTCGGTGCCTTCTATGTCGCCGCGGTGCCGCACTTCCTCCCCGACGGGGTGTCGCCGCTAGGGATGGGCGTGCTGCTCGCGCTGGTCCACGACCTCGAGGGGCTGGTCTGGTTCGCCGCGATCATCCTCGGCGCGCATCAGGCCCGGAGCCTGCTCGCCGGGCGTCGGGCCCGCCGGGCGGTCGACGCGACGGCCGGCACCGCGCTGGTCGCCTTCGGTCTGCGCCTCGGCGCCCCCTAACCGCCGGCCGCCAGTCAGGGTCAGCCGACCGACTGGACCCGCGCGATGATCTCGGCCGCGCACTCCGGCGCGGCCCGCTCGGGCAGCCAGTGTCCCTCGACGAGCTCGACGAAGCGGTACTCGCCGGTGACATGCTCCCGGGTCAGCTCGACGGCATGCCGACCCAGAAAGGGGTCGCGGGAGCCCCAGACGTAGGTCGTCGGGGCGTGCACCCGATGGGCCGACCCACGGCTGAGCGGCAGCGCGCGGTACCACCCGATCGCACACTCGAGCGCGCGGTCCTCGGCCATCCGCGCGGCATAGTGCGCGGCCGCCTCGGCGGGGAGCCCACCGCGGCGCAGCCCCGCCTCGAAGCCGACCGGGAGGACCCGCGCGGGCAGCCAGGGGATCTGGAAGGCGCCCATGTACCAGGAACGGCGGGCCTGGTCGAACGAGCGGAAGGCCCGGTTCATCGCCGCGGGGTGCGGGGTGGACAAGGCGGTGAGCGAGGCGACCCGGTCAAGGTGGCTCCCGGCGAGGCTCCAGGCCACCCCGCCGCCCCAGTCATGCCCGACGACATGCGCGCGGTCGACCTCCGCGGCGTCGAGCAGGGCCACGACGTCCGCGACGAGCTCGGACATCACATAGGCCGCCCGGCCCGAAGGCCGCGCCCCGGGCGAGTAGCCGCGCTGGTCCGGGGCCAGAGTGCGCAGGCCCGCGTCGTGGAGCAGGGCGCTGATTCCCTGCCACGAGGCCCGGTCGGTCGGGAACCCGTGGAGGAGGACGACCGGCGGCCCGTCGAGCGGGCCGGTGTCGTCGACGTCGAAGACCAGGCCGTCACGGGTGAAGGTCGTCAGGCGCGGCATACCGCCATCGTCCTCCCTCCCGCGCCCGGCTCACCACCGCGAGCCTCGCGAACCCGCGCACGGGCCGGTATGCCGGGTCAGGCGCCGGCGCCCTCGTGCGCCTCGTGCCTGCCGTGCGGGACATGCGGGAGGGCCAGGGTCGCGAGGAGGCCGATGAAGATGACGACGGCCGCGGCCCCGGTCGTCACCTTGCTGGCGTGGACCATCGCGTCGGCGGCGGCTCCGAAGACGTCGGGCTGGCCTGCCAGGCCGGCGATGGCGATCCCTGCGCTGCCCTGGACCGCGTCGGCGATCTGCTCGCCGGCCCCGCCGGGGAGGAAGGACAGGTTGGCCCGCGCGGTGGAGCCGAGGACGCCGATGAGCAGGCCGCCGAGGACCGCGACGCCCAGGGCCGAACCGAGCTGGCGGACCGAGCTCTGTAGGCCCGAGGCCTGGCCGCTCTCGCGGACCGGGACGTCGGAGAGGATGACGCTGGTCAGCTGGGCGGTCGCCATACCGACGCCGAGGCCGTAGACGAAGAGCCAGGCCGCGACGAGCAGGCCCGGGATGGTCCGGCTCAACGTGAGGGCGAGCCCGCCGACGGCCACCGCCTCAAGGAGCAGCCCGATCCGGACCACGGCCCGCTGGCCGATCCGCGGGGTGATCTGAGGCAGCGCGCCGGAGATGAGGAAGGTGCCCAGGGCCAGGACGAGGATGATCGTGCCCGTGCCGAGCGGGGTGTAGCCGAGGGCGCCCTGGAGCAGCAGCGGCAGGGTGAAGAGCAGGCCGAACTCGCCGAAGGCGACGATGAGCGCGGCGATGATGCCGTACCGGAACGAGCGGGCGGAGAAGAGCCCGAGGTCGACAAGCACCGGCTGGTCCTGGCTCGACCGGCGTCGGGTCACCAGGAGGAAGATGGCCAGGGCGACCAGGCCGAGGCCGAGCGAGATCGGCACGGGGGAGAGCGTCCCGCTGCTCTGGCGCCACCAGCCGAAGTAGGAGCCCTCGATGAAGGCGAAGACCAGGGCCGCCATACCGACGCTGGAGAGGGCGACGCCGGTCCAGTCGAAGCCGCGCCGGGCCGACGGGTCGCGGCTCTCGGGTAGGGCGCGGGCGATGCCGAAGAGGACGACCAGGCCGACGGGGATATTGAGCCAGAACGCCCAGCGCCAGGAGACATAGGTGGCCAGCCACCCGCCGAGCCAGGGGCCGACCGCGGCCATGCCGCCGATCGAGGCGCCCCAGACGGCGAAGGCGATGGTGCGGGCCCGCCCGACGAAGGTGGCGTTGAGGGCCGACAGCGTGCTGGGGACCACCATGGCGGCCCCGATGCCCTGCACCAGCCGCGCGGTGATGAGGACCGGCGCCGACCCGGCCAGGCCCGCGACGACGCTGGCGAGCATGAAGACGGTCATGCCGACCGCGAAGATGCGCCGCCGGCCGTAGAGGTCCCCGACTCGGCCGACGAGGAGGAGCAGGGCCGCGAAGACCAGGGAGTATGCCGCGTTGAGCCACTGGGCGTCCGCCGAGGTGAGGGCGAGCTCCTCGATGACCTTGGGGAGGGCGACATTGACGATCGTCGCGTCCATGATGACGGTGCCGACGCCTAGTCCCAGGGTGACCAGGGCGAGCCACCCTGAGCCGTCGATGGTGGAGCGGGGGGCAGGGGCGTCGTGCAGCTCGTGTCGCGCGGGCATGGCTCGCAGTGTACCGACACATCTGTCGGGATAATACCCCCGGGGGGACTTTGTCGTTGGACGTGGCCAGGGTGATGATGGAGCCGTGCCGCGCATCGAAGCCCCCACTCTCGCCGAGCACCAAGCGCTGCGCCGGTCGGCATTGGTGCAGGCCGCGGCACAGATTCTCGCCGTCGACGGGCCCCATGCGATCACTCCGGCCGCCGTCGCAGCGATGGCCGGGCTCGCCCGGAGCAGCACCTACCAGTACTTCCCGTCGACCGCCGCGCTGATCCGGGCCGGTGTCGAGGAGTTCTTCCGCGCGGCGATGGAGCGGATCGAGACCGAGGTCCCCGCTGAGGGTGCGCCGATGGACCGGATCGAGGCCTATATCGCCTCCACCCTGGACTCGGCCGTGTCCGGTCACACCGCGATGATGCGGCTCTCCTCGCTCGACCTGCCGAAGGAGTGCCACGACCGGGTCCGCGAGCTGCACGACCAGTTCGGCGATATCGTCGGCGCCGCCCTGGTCGACTGCGGCGCACTGGACCCCGAGGTCCTCACCCCTTTGGTGACCGGCCTGGTCCAGGCCGGGGCCCGTCAGGTGGCCGAGGGCGTCCCCGCCGAGCACGTCCGACGGGTCATCATGCGGCTCATTCGGGGGGCCTGCCCCGGCTGCTAAGGTGCCATCGGCCCTGTCAGCACCCGTCCGAAGGCCCTGCCGGTGACGCACATCCTGCTCCTGCTCGGCTGCGCAGTCGTCATCTATCTGGCGTGCGAGTGGTTCGTCAACGCCATCGAGTGGCTGGGGGTCACCCTCCAGGTCGGCCATGTCGCCGTCGGCTCCATCCTCGCCGCCGTGGGCACTGCGCTCCCGGAGAGCCTGGTCACTCTCGTCGCGATCGTCAGTGGTGCGGACCAAGGCAAGGACCTCGGTGTGGGTGCCGCCCTGGGCGGCCCGCTGGTCGTGGGGACGGTCGCCTATGCCGTCACCGGCCTCATGCTCCTGCGCCCCCACCCCGGTCCGATCACCGGCGTCGACACCCGACGGCTCTCCAAGGACCAGACCTGGTTCCTCGTCGTCTTCGCGGCCACCTTCCTCCTTGGCCTGGTGACCTTCTCGGGCAAGTCGTGGTTCGGCTGGGTCCTCTTTGCGGCATACGGGCTGTACTTCTGGAAGGAGATGGGCGACGACGGCGACGCGGCCAGCCACGAGGGCCTCGAGCCGCTCAAGCTCCAGCCGCGCAGCGAGCGCCCGTCGTCCTGGGCGGTGTGGGTGCAGACCCTCGGTGCGCTCGCGGTGATCTTCGTGGCGACCCAGATCTTCGTCGACCAGCTCGAGTGGGCCGGGCCCGCGCTGGGGCTGCCCGCCACCGTTGTCGCCCTGCTGCTGTCCCCCCTGGCGACCGAGCTGCCCGAGACCCTCAACGCGATCATCTGGGTGCGCCAGGGCAAGACCCAGCTGGCGCTGGCCAATATCGCCGGCGCGATGATGATCCAGTCGACCGTGCCCGGGGGGATCGGGCTGCTCATGACCCCGTGGCGGTATGACGCCCCCCTGACGATCGCCGCGGTCGCGACGATGGTTTCGGTGCTCTACGTCCTCTGGCTGATGCGGACCCACCGCGCGACAGCGGGTCGGCTCGCCCTGACCGGGCTGTGCTACGCCGGCTTCGCCGTCGGGGTCTTCATCGTCACCTGATGTCGCACCCCGGCGCCGCGGGGGTCGGGTCGGCCGGGCGACGGGCTCCACGGAACGGCATACCCTGGAGGGACCGACCGTCCAAGGAGGACCAGGCATGGCACTGACCGATTTTGGCCCCAAGCCCTATGTCGTCGACGTCGAGCAGGTCACGACCGCCAACGACACCTTCCGCACCGCCGCGTGGACGGGGGAGCACCTCCAGATGACGCTGATGTCGATCCCGGTCGGCGGGGAGATCGGCCTGGAGCTGCACGAGGGGACCGACCAGTTCCTCCGCGTCGAGGCGGGCCAGGCCCGGGTTCAGATGGGCAAGGCCAAGGACGACCTCAGCTATGACAAGCAGGTCGAGGCCGACTGGGCGATCTTCGTCCCGACCGGCTGGTGGCACAACGTGACCAATACCGGCGACGAGCCGCTCAAGGTCTACTCGATCTACGCGCCCTCGCATCACCCGCACGGCACCGTCCAGCAGACCAAGGCCGACGCGGACGCCGCAGAGGCTGCCGAGCACTGAACCCCGCCGCCAACTCCCCGTCGCTCCGACGGGAGCAAGGAGGGGGGTCAGGGGCTCCAGGTCAGCCGGACATCCGGCTCGCGCTCCTCGTTCGCCGCTCCGTCGGTGTGCTCGACCTCGACGAAGCCCTCGCGCGCGTAGAACCTCCGTGCACCTGCGTTGACCTGGAAGGTCCACAGCTGCAGCCCGCCCGGGTTGCGGGCCTTGGCCAGGTCGAGCAGGGCGGCGCCGATCCCGCGCCCCTGCGCGGCGGGGTCGACATACAGCTGCTCCACCCAACCGGGCCGAAGCGCGAGGAGGCCAACGACGCGACCGCCGTCGACGGCGACCCAGGTCCGGCCGCCGGCAACGAGCACGTCGCGAACCCACCGGCGCACGTCGTCGTCGGGGTGGGCGCGGGTCACCGTGGGCAGCGCGCCAGCGAAGGACCGCAGCCAGACCTCCGCCGTCTGCGACGAGTCGTCGGCGGTCGCGCGGCGCAGCTCGACCCCGCCGACCATGGCGACGAAGCGACCCTCGCGCAGGACCGGCACGAGCAGCGACGCGTCGACCTCCGCGGCGATGGCGATGTCGTCGGGGTAGCCACGGTCCCGCAGCTCACGTCCGCTCGCGGTGTCACCCAGCGTCGTGGCCAGGTCGGCGCACACCCCGCGGTATGCCGCAGCGGCGGCTCGGGCGTCGGGGGAGAGCGTGCCGTCACCGACCAGGGCGGCCAGGGCGTCGAGGACGGCTCCGGCGCCGACGAGGTCCTCCAGCGCGGGGCGCAGGGTGTCCTCGGGCCAGCGCTCGCCGCACGCGATGACGGCGACCGCGGCCGACCCCGTCGGGTCCGCGGCGAGGACGGCGGCGAGGTGCTCGGCCACCGCGCCGGCGGTGCGCAGCGAGGCGGCCACGACGGTGGTCCCGGCCTCCGCGGCGACGGCGCTGATCGTCGCCCCGTTGGGCGAGGGGAGGACGATGTCGTGCGCCCAGGTCGCGGCGGCCCGCAGCGACGCCGGCGAGAGGCTCACCGCCTGAGGCACCCCCTCGCCCTCCTCGCGGCCCACCGCGACGACCCCGCCGACGGCCGCGGCCCGCTCCGCCGCACCCTCCCGGCCCCACCGATGCGGGTGGACGGCGATCCCGGCGTCGACCGCGACCGACACGCAGGTGGTGAAGCTGAGGACGTCGACCACCGCGCAGACCACGACATGCGGGGCCACCGCCGCGGCGCCACGAGCGCCCCACTCGAAGCGCACCCGATGCGGGGCCTGGTCGGCATACCGGTCCATGGCGTGATTCTTGCCTACCGCCATGCAACGGTGCGGTCCTGCGCTGCGTCCTGGCAGTGAGAGGCAGTGAGTGGCAGTGAGAGGCTGGACCAGCGGAAGGAGCCACCGGTGCGGGACGAGGACGCGCGCGACGCCGAGCTCGGCGCCTTCGTCGCCGCGCGGAGCGGGTCGTTGCTGCGGTACGGGTACCTCCTCACCGGCGACCGGGCCCGCGCCGAGGACCTCGTCCAGGACGCTCTCGTCAAGGTCTACCTCGCCTGGCCGCGGATCGAGGACACCGGGTCGCTGGACCGCTACACCCGTCAGACGATGACCCGGCTGCACGTGTCGTGGTGGCGTCGGGCCGTCAACCGCGAACGCCCGGTCGCCATACCGGAGCTTCCCGACGAGGCGGACGCCGCGGCTCCCCTGCCCGGGGCGCCGGTCGAGGAACGCGACGAGGTATGGCGCCTCCTCGCCACGATCGGGCCGCGGCAACGGGCCGTGCTCGTCCTGAGGTTCTATGAGGGCCTTGACGACGCGGAGATCGCCGACGTGCTCGGCTGCGCGGTCGGGACGGTTCGCAGCCAGGCCTCCCGCGGGCTGGCCCACCTGCGCGACCGGATGGCCGCACGTCCGTGCGCATCGACCACTCCGGCCGCCCGGCCGCCCGCTCCTGGGAGGGAGGACCCGCGATGACCGATCTCGACCAGCTCCTCGTCGACACCTTCGAGCGGCACGCCGCCGATGCGCCGACCGCCTGGGGCGCCGGGCTCGCCGAGGTGGTCACCTCGCGCGGGCGGCGCACGGTCCGCCGACGCCGCCTCGCCGGCACCGGTATGGCGGCCGCCGCGCTCGTCCTCGGCGTCGGCCTGACGGCCACCCACTGGCTGCCGGACCGCGCAGCCCCAGCGCCGGGCGGGGGGACTCAAGGGGTCACCGCACCGACTCAGGGGAGCTACCGCGACGTGACAGACGAGGCCCTCGCCGCGCCGGGACAGGACGCGCAGTTCGCCTGGGCGAAATCGCTCCCGGTGACCGAGCTGGCCGTGCCGGTGCCGCACACCGAGCGCCGCGACGGCCGGGTCGTGCTCGTCCTCCCCTCGGCCACGGCAACCTTCCCGGCGGAGGTCGCCGAAGTGTTCTCAGTCGTCAAGGCCGGCGCGGGATATGTCGCGATCACCCACTCGACGGACTTCACCGGCGCCGAACAGGATCGCGGCCAGGTCGTCTATGCGGTCGAGTCCACCGGGGCGCTGCGGGTGCTCCACCGCGGTCCGGTCGAGGGGGTCGCCGTCGACCCGACGGGCACCCTGGTCGCCATCGGGATCGAGGAGGCGCGCGGTCCTTCGACCACCGGGCCGCTCAAGGTCACCGTCGACATCCGCAGGTGGTCCGACGGCGTTGCGACGGGGCGGGTGCGGACCGCCGCCGAACCGGTCTTCGTCCGGGGGTGGACCTCCGCAGGCGTCCTGCTGGGCGCGGTCGACTCCGCGACGGGATTCCGTCTCTGGGAGCCGAAGTCCGGCATTGAGCAGGAGCTGCCCTTCTCCGAGCCGCTCCCCGTGCCTGAGGATCCCGACCACCTCCTGGTCTTCCACACCCGGGTGATGTCCCCCGCCGAGGACGGGCGATGCCTGTACCGGTACGACGTGCGTACCGCCGCGATGGTGGGGTCGGCATACCCGGCGTGCCTGGCCGGTTCCGTCGGGCAGGTGAGCCCGGACGGGAAGCTGTACTACACGAACAGTTCGGTCATCGACCTGACGACCGGTGGGGTCATCTGGCGGACCCCGTCGGCCCTGAACTCGCAGGGGCTCTGGGTGGACGGGACGCACCTGGCCCAGCCGTTCGGCCCCACGGAGGACAGCCTCGCTAACGCGACCTGGGTGAGCTGCGACGTGCTGGCTCAGCAGTGCGGCCGGCTGCCCGGCTGGTCGATCCTGGCGGACCTGCACTGGTGACCGGGCCTGGAGCGCCCTGACGCCCCCGTTGTTCGCGGACCGCCACGGTTGTTCACGGGGCAGACCCGAACACCCGTGGCGGTGAGCGAGGTGCGACCATGGTCCGATGACGAACGACGTGACGCTGGCTCACCGGACCCAGGCGGAGCTGGAGGCCTTCCTCCCGGTCCTCGACGCGGCACCCAAGGACGTGGGCGTGCTCAAGCTCCTCGTCCGTCGGCCGCAGGTCGACGCCCGCGAGGTGCTCGACCGCGGTGAGCTCGACCTCACCGTCGGGCTCGTGGGCGACTGCTGGCTGGCGCGTGGCTCAAGCCGCCGGCCGGACCGCTCGGCGAACCCGGACTCGCAGCTCAACATCATGAGCCACCCGATGGTCGAGTTCCTCGCCCAGGACCCCGCGCGCGAACCGCTCGCCGGGGACCAGCTCTACCTCGACCTCGACCTGTCCCACGCCAACCTCCCCACCGGCTCGACCCTGACCTTCGGCGACTCCGACGGGGTGGGCGACGCCGGCCGCCCGGTCATCGTCGTCACCGAGGAGCCGCACACCGGCTGCGCCAAGTTCGTCGCGCGCTTCGGGGTGGAGGCGATGCGCTTCGTCAACGGCGAACATGGCAAGCCGCGCCGCCTGCGGGGCCTGTGCGCCCGCGTGGTCGTGCCGGGGGTCGTGCGCCCCGGCGACCGGGTCGTCGTCACCCGCCCAGACGCGTCCCCGGCTGCGGCGGTCTAACCGACCCCGTCGGCCCGTAGGGCCGCACCCGGACGCCACGGTTGTTCCGTTGTGCCCCGGACACCGGTATGGCGATCCGGAACAACCGTGGCGGAGGCGCTGGGCCGGCGCCCGACGATCAGAGCGTCGCGGCCGCTGCGACGCTCTGGGCCGGCACCGCCAGCGGCAGGGGCTCGAAGCGGGACGTGAAGAAGCGCAGCGTCGGCGGCTCGTAGACGAAGCGCAGCCCTGGGATCGACTCGCGCCGGTGGAAGAGCTCGATCACCGCGTCGGCGACGACGTCCATGTGCCGGTCGGTGTAGACCCGGCGGGGGATCGTGAGGCGCACCAGCTCGAGCTTCGGGTGCCGGTTCGTGCCGTCGGGGTTACGCCCGGCCGAGACGAGGCCGCGCTCCATCGAGCGGACGCCGGACTCGACGAACAAGGCCGCCGCCAGCGACTGAGCCGGCAGGTCCTCCTGGGTGAGGTGCGGGAGGAAGGCCGCCGCGTCGAGGAAGACCGCGTGCCCACCGATGGGGCGCACGATCGGGACGCCGGCCTCGATGAGCTGCTCGCCGAGGTAGCGGACCTGGCCGATCCGGTTCTCCAGGTAGTGGTCGTCGACGGCCTCGCGAAGGCCCACGGCCATCGCCTCGAGGTCGCGGCCGGCCAGGCCACCGTAGGTCGGCATCCCCTCGAAAAGGACGACAAGCTCCCGGGCCTTCTGGAGGATCTCCTCGGAGCGCATCGCGAGGAAGCCACCGATATTGACCAGGGCGTCCTTCTTGCCCGACATCGTCAGGCCGTCGAAGAGGGACATCATCTCGCGGACGATCTCGGCGCAGGGCACACCGGCATACCCGGGCTCGCGCTCCTGGATGAAGTAGGCGTTCTCGGCCAGGCGGGTCGCGTCGGACCACATGATGATGCCGTGCCGGTCGCAGACCTCGCGGACGGCGCGGAGGTTGGCCATCGAGACGGGCTGGCCGCCGGCGAGGTTGACCGTCACGGCGACATTGACATAGGCGATCTGGTCGGCGCCGACCTCGTCGATGAGCCGCTCGAGCTTGGCGATGTCGACATTGCCCTTGAACGGGTGGAAGAGCTGGGCGTCGTGGGCCTCGTCGATGACGATGTCGACGAAGTGGCCACCGGCGAGCTCCTGGTGGGCCCGGGTCGTCGTGAAGTACATATTGCCGGGCACGTACTGGCCGGGTCGGATGAGGATGCGGCTGATGAGGTGCTCGGCGCCGCGGCCCTGGTGGGTCGGGACGACATACGGGAACCCGTAAGTCTCCTGGACCGAGCGGAGCAGGTTGTCGAACGAGCGGGCGCCGGCATAGGCCTCGTCGCCGAGCATCATCGCCGACCACTGCCGGTCGCTCATCGCGGAGGTGCCGGAGTCGGTGAGCAGGTCGATCGAGCAGGCCCAGCTCGGCAGGAGGAAGGTGTTGTAGCCGGCCTTGCGGATCTCCTCCTCGCGCTGCTCGCGGGTGGTGACGGTCAGCGGCTCGACCATCTTGATCCGGTACGGCTCGGCGGTGCGCATCTCATGCTCCTCGGCTGGGCCCCGGGTCCTGGTCGGGTCGGCGCAGGATCTCCGGGCGGTATGTCGCCACTGTCCTCCTGCCGAGGCAGGTGCACAACTGGTCCACCTAGAGGTGACCAGAGTGTCCAAGACGACCACCGATATGGCCATAGCATTGATCAGTATGACCAATTGGTCTGAACGTCGACCACATCCCCTGCTCTTCGCCTAGGCTGTGCCACGTGAATCGGGCGGCGGTCGTCACCGGCGCTGCCGGCTATCTCGGTGGGCACCTGTGTGCCGAGCTGGTCGCTCGGGGCGTCCAGGTCCGCGCCCTCACCCACAGCGACCGCGGCGAAGAGGTGCTCCGGGGGCTCGATGTCCAGACCCAGCGCGGTGACATCTGCGACCCGCGGTCGGCCCGCCGCCTGCTCGACGGCCTGGACCCGGCGGCGACGACGGTCTTCCACCTCGCCGCGCTGGTCTCCATCCAGTCCCGGGTCACCGCCGAGCTCGAGACGGTCAACGTCGGCGGGACGCGTCATGTCGTGGCCGCCTGCCAGGAGGCGTCGGTCTCGCGACTGGTCCACGTCAGCTCGGTCCACGCGCAGCCCAACCTCCCGCCCGGTCAGGTGCACACCGAGGTATCGTCCTTCGACCCTGCGCTGGTCCACGGCGGGTACGCCAAGACCAAGGCCGCGTCCTCCCAGCTCGTCCTCGACGCCGCCGACGACCTCGATGTCGTCGTCGTCCAGCCGTCCGGGCTGGTCGGCCCGGGCGACACGTCGTACGGGCCGGTCACGACGATGATCCTCGACCTCGCGGCGGGTCGGCTCCCGCTGTCGATCGACGGGGGCTACGACTTCGCCGACGTCCGCGATGTCGCTGCGGCCACGGCGGCCGCGGCAACCCTCGGTCGCCGCGGTGAGTGTTACCTGCTCACCGGCCGGTATGTCGGGATCGACGAGGCTCTCGCGGTCATCGCCACGGCCGCCGGGGTGCGCCCGCCGCGCGTCACCCTCCCGTATGCCGTGGCCCGTGCTCTGGCGCCCGGGCTCGAGCGGCTCGCGTTGGCCCGAGGCCAGGACCCGGTCATCACGCCCTACTCGCTGCGGACCCTGCGGACCAGGGCCCAGTTCTCGCATGCGAAGGCCACCCGCGAGCTTGGCTACGATCCCCGCGACCCCGCCCAGTCGATCCGCGACGCGGTCGAGTGGCTCCGCGAGATCGGTGAGCTCGGCCAACGATAGGTTCGGGGGGTGAGCACGCCAGCCCTGCCGGACCGCGCCCGTGTTGTCATCATCGGCGGGGGTGTCATCGGCACGTCGATCGCCTACCACCTCGCCCACCTCGGGTGGACCGATGTCGTCGTCCTCGAACGCGACCGGCTGACCAGCGGCACGACGTGGCATGCGGCCGGCCTGATGACCTGCTTCGGGTCGACGTCGGAGACCTCGACGACGATCCGGCTCTACAGCCGCGAGCTGTTCGCCCGGCTGGAGGCCGAGACCGGGCTGGCTACCGGGTTCAAGCCCGTCGGCCTGATCGAGGCGGCCGCCGACGCGGACCGGCTCGAGGAGTACCGCCGGGTCGCCGCCTTCCAGCGCCACCTCGGCCTGGAGGTCCACGAGATCACCCCCAAGGAGATGAGCGAGCTCTTCCCGCTGGCCCGCACCGACGACCTGCTCGCCGGCTTCTATGTCCCTGGCGACGGCCGGGTCAACCCGGTCGACCTGACGATGTCGCTGGCCAGAGGTGCGAAGCAGCTCGGCGTACGGGTCGTCGAGGGCGTCACCGTCACCGAGGTCCGCACCCGCGCCGGATCGGTCGCGGGCATCCCCCAGGTCACCGGGGTCGCCACGAGCGCCGGTGACATCGAGTGCGAGGTGGTCGTCAACTGCGCCGGGATGTGGGCCCGCGAGCTCGGCGCGAAGAACGGGGTCGTCATACCGAACCAGGCGGCCGAGCACTACTACCTCATCACCGACCACATCGACGGGATGAGCCCGGACGCCCCGGTCTTCGAGGACCCCTCGTCGTATGGCTACTACCGCGAGGAGGGCGGCGGCATGATGGTCGGCCTCTTCGAGCCCCGCGCCGCCGCGTGGTCGCTGGACGGCTTACCGTCGTCGTTCTCCTGCGGTGAGCGGCCCGCGGACTGGGGCCGGATGGCGCCCTTCCGCGAGAAGGCGATGGCGCGGGTGCCGGTCACCCTCACCGCGGGGATCCGGACC
>RRZU010426879.1_pt1 | contig 13120 bp, 10 predicted proteins | sample 2165561 | NCBI WGS metagenome assembly RRZU01 (sample SAMN10456909, study PRJNA506462) | wastewater metagenome | isolation source: wastewater sludge | place: USA: Moscow, Idaho
AAGCTCTTCATCTCCCTTATAATACTGGTATCAACATGGTTATCACTTGTGGTATCCGTATGCCTGGTGGAGTCAGGGGAGACCGGTATCGTCTGCCTTTTGATGAGTTCTATCATAAGGTCTAGTTTATTTTATGAAAATAGCAGGGGGTAGGCATTCTGTTTGCCCTCTGTTTTTATACATTAAGTTAAGAAGTAAAAGGATTTTGATATTCATGTAACTATTTTTTTGTTGCTATAAATTGTGTTTTAGTATTTTTTTTAGTTTTTTCCCTTTTTAAAAGAAAAATCGTATATTTGTAGTTGGTATGGTAAAAATAGAATCACAGTCAAATATCAAAGAACGTTTGCAATTGCAGGAACCGCATCGTTATGGTGTCATTTTTTATAATGATGACTTTACTACAATGGAATTTGTCGTGCATGTTCTTGTTGATGTTTTTTTCAAATCTGTGGAGGATTCTCAACACTTGATGTTAAAAGTGCATAAAGAGGGGCAAGCCATGATCGGTATTTACAGTTATGATATAGCTATGACAAGAGTAGAAAAGGTAAGGGCTGAAGCGAAGAAGGAAAAATATCCTCTTCGGATTGAAATTAAGGAGATGTAATTAGATGACAGAATTTTCTAGCATAAAAACTTCACAGTCAGTAGGTGTTGTGCTTCTTGTTGCAAGTCAGTATCGTCGGACAATGCGGCATGAATATGTCATGCCGGAGCATGTACTCTTGGCAATTATTGATCAGGATGCCTTTTTTGAGTCTTGTTCCAACAAGAATATCGACATATCGGTTTTACGCGATGAGGTGGAGAAATATCTTGCTCAGGTAGAGAAAGCTCCGGAAAAAGTTGATTTGGGTTATGAAGTGTTCTCCGTTCAATATCGTAATATGATGTTTGAAGTGACGAAGATGGCTGTCGGCGCAGCTTCAGGCCGTCAACCGTGTATCACACTGCCTATGCTTTTCATGGCGATGTATCAGCTTCAGGATTCGTGGGCAGGTTATTATTTGAAGAAAGCCATTCATGCTGATGATGATTATGCTTTTAATGATTTTTTCAGTGAACTTATCAATAATGATCAGTTAGTAGAGGAGGAATATGAGGAGCAGGATTCTTCGGACAGTTCTTCTGATGCTGATGAAGATCAAGAAGAATTGTCTGATGACCGGTTGTCTAAACCTGAGAATTGGAAGAAATATGTCATCTTGATTAATGATACTGTAAAGGATCATAATCCACTTATCGGCAGAAAGAAGGAGCTTGACCGTACGATACAGGTTCTGTGCCGGAAGGATAAGAATAATCCCCTCCATATAGGAGAAGCCGGGGTAGGGAAGACGGCTTTGGTTTATGGACTTGCTGGCCTTATCAATGAAGGAAAAGTGCCGGTACGGCTAAAGTCCGCCCGGATCTATTCGCTTGATATGGGCACCTTGCTGGCTGGAACGCAATACCGGGGAGACTTTGAAAAACGGTTGAAGTCGATTATGGAGGGTGCAGCGAAAGAAGGTAATGATATTATTTATATAGATGAGATTCATACTATGGTGGGAGCCGGTGCTACAGGTGAAAGTTCTCTGGATGCTTCTAATATGCTTAAGCCTTATCTGGAAGATGGATCCATTCGCTTTATAGGGTCTACAACCTATGAGGAATATAATCGTTATTTTGCAAAATCGAAGAGTCTAGTCCGGCGTTTTCAGCAGATAGATGTGCCGGAACCTAGTATTGATGAGACTATTGCCATTGTCAAAGGGTTACAGAAAAAATATGAACAGTTTCATCATGTAATCTATCGTGCCGATGCCATAGATTTTATGGTCAGAACTTCAGCCAAATACATTAGTGATAAGTTCTTTCCTGACAAGGCTGTTGACTTAATGGATGAGACTGGTGCTTATCTTGAGCTCCATCCCAATGACCGGCGTACTCAATATGTTACGAAAGATTTGGTGTGGAAAGTACTTCAGCGTACTTGTAAGATTGATGCTTCGGCAATGAAGGAAGAAGAAAATGGAGAATTAAAATTACTCTACAATCGTATTTCTGACCGAATTTATGGTCAGGATCAAGCTGTGCGACAGGTGGTTCAGGCTGTGGAGATGGCTAAGGCTGGATTGCAGGATGATGATAAGCCTTTGGCTTCACTTCTTTTCGTAGGGCCTACTGGTGTGGGTAAGACAGAAGTTGCCCGTGTATTAGCGAAGGAACTTGGAATCAGTTTGGTGCGCTTTGATATGTCGGAATATATGGACAAGGAGAGTGTTAACAAACTGATAGGTTCACCTGCAGGTTATATTGGTTATGAAGAAGGTGGTTTGTTGGTTGACGCTATCCGCAAGACCCCGAATTGTGTGCTGCTCCTTGATGAGATAGAAAAGGCACATGACAGTGTTTACAACATTCTTCTTCAGATTATGGACTATGCAAAATTGACCGATAATCATGGGCAGAAGGCCGATTTCAGAAATGTTGTTCTTATCATGACTTCTAATGTAGGAGCACAGTATGCCTCTCAGGCGAGTGTCGGATTCCAGGGACACGTATCACGAGGTGAAGCTATGTTGGCACAGGCGAAGAAAACTTTTAAACCGGAATTTGTCAACAGGTTGTCGTCAATAGTAGTTTTTCATGATATGGATGAGAGAATGGCTTCGCAAATTCTCAGGAAGAAGATTGGAGAATTGCAAGATAAACTTATCCGGAAGAAAGTTTCCATTAAACTTACTCCTGCTGCGGTAGCACATTTACTGAAATCTGGATTTACATCAGAATATGGTGCCAGAGAAATGGATAGAGTCATTGCCAAAGATCTCAAACCGATACTCATCAAAGAAATCCTTTATGGTGTATTACGAAAAGGGGGAGATGTTACCATTGATATTGATGAATCTCAGCAAGCTTCGTTTTTTATTCAGCATTAAGCATAGCGACATAAGCCGCTATTGCTATTGATGTTTTCTTGAGTAAATGCTGATATTGTCTGAAGGTTTGAAAACGATCTTTTCATGGGCAGGAATTATTATCTTCTCCTTTGTTGAAGGATTAAAGCCTTGCCTTTCAGCTATTTGCTTTATCATAAAGCGCCCGAAATCAGGTATAGCCACTTCACCGTCACCATCACAAATGTTATCAGCGATGGCACCTAAAACGACATTGACGAGCTGAGAAGCCTCAGTCTTTGTGAGATCGGCCTTGTCAGCTACATTTTCTACTAATTGTGTTTTGTTCATTTTATTCTTTTAGTTACTGTTATTTAATATCTTATTTTTTTTCTGCTTTCATCATCTTATCTTTGAAAGGAGCAATAAGATCCCACATCTTTTGCAATTCTGCTGGATCCATTGTCTCTTTGACAAGGGCCAGGGCAAAGGACGCCATGGATTTTGCTTCTGGGATTCTGAGAAATTCCATATTCAGGCACCAATCTCCCATCCGATAGCGGTCCAGTGCATCACTGTCTTTGAAAATATGATAGATCATTATAGCTCTGTCCGTATGCTCCTTAGCGTGCTTACTGATATAGGCTTCGCCTTGCTGGTCATCTCTGTCATGAAATTTAATAGTAGCAAAGGTTTCCGGAAGAAACTTAAGTTTACTCTTTCTGCAGTAATCCCGATAATAATCAGCCCCGCGGTCCCCATGCCCGACATCACAATAGTTGTCTTTTCTCCGGGTATCATGAAAGATGCTTGCTTCGGCAAGTGCAACTAGGGCGTCATCATCTATTCCACAGGCTTCTCCGATACGCATGGCATGTACAAGTACACGTTCACAATGGCTTTTGGTATGCATATCAAAATTACCAGGAAGAGGCCAAAATTCAATATTGTTTTCCAGATACTTGTCCCAGTACATAAAAAGAGACTTGACCTTATTGCTGAGTAGATTAAGTGTTGATTTTGAAATATTCATAATTTTCGTTTCCAGACTCTTTTAGGTGAAAGATTATCAACAAAGATAGTGAGTTTTTTATAAGAATGCAAGAAATAAAACTGTAAATATTCTAAAAAGAAGAAGTATATAATAGTCATTTATTTTACTAACTTCTATAAATGATTTAAAATAGTTTAATATTCGTTAGAATTTCTTCTAATGCTCGAAAGATAAAAAAAAACATTAGTAACTTTACGACATAAATTTGATTTGAAAAAATGAGTGAAGATGCTAATTATACTGATATAAGAGAAATACCTTCAAAGGGTGTTTATGCTTATTATACTTGTCATAAAGGTCAAGATATTTTCGTTCTGAAAGGACTTAAGCCTCAGTATCAGAATAAGCCTCAATATGCTCACGTGCTGCAACGCGAATATAATAAATGTAGCGGATTGCACCATGATGGGGTGGTGGCTTATCTTGACTTAATTGATATTGAGGAAAAAGGCAAGTGTATCGTTTTTGAATATATTGATGCTCGGCCTTTAAATAAATATATTGCAGAGCGTCATACAGATAATGAAATTCTGTCTATACTGAGGGAACTTGCTGCAGCTATTGATTATTGCCATGAAAATAAGATAGTACATGGGAATTTGAAGCCATCTAATATTCTGATAACAAAAAACGGTGATCATGTAAAGCTTATTGATTTTCGTGTCTTGGATACAGATGAGAGTGCTGAGCCATCTCTTTCCTTGAAATATCTTGCTCCGGAACTTCGTGATGGAACGATGCAGGTGGATGGGTCTGCTGATATTTATTCTTTGGGTGTGCTGTTTAAAGATTTTAATTTTAGTTCTTCAGCTGAGAGTGTGATTGCACGTTGTTGTAGTTTTGGTCGTTATGAGCGATATGCTACGGCTTCTGAAGCTGTTGAAGCTTTATCATCTCGTGGAGAGCGTACTCATGGCTCCCATATAAAGTGGTATGTTTCCATTGCAGTTGTTGCTCTTGTTGTCATAATTGCATTAGTAGCTTTTGGCAGTCATACCAGCAACCGTGTCTCTTCCGCAGATTCTACTGCTGTTGCAGATTCTCAGTCCGAACAGCAACAACAAGGGAAAGGTGCCACAACGCAACAGGGTGCAGACTCCTCATTACAAACTTCGGGCGTGAAAAAGAATATAAGCGATCAGTCGCAAGCTAATGGTAAGGATGTTATCGAACAGATTAAACCTGCTTTGTATGCTGATATCGATAAGATATTTCAACCATATATAGATGGGACAAAGAAAGGACATCCTTCTGCCAGAATAAAAGCTTATTATAACGGGTTGATCAAGTCTCGCCATTTTACGCTATCTGAGCGTGAGCAACTGGATCAGATTTTTGCACAGTATGTTCGTGAAAAGAGTGCACAGATCGTTCAATAATAGTTTTTGCTAGAGGAAGGTGACCTGTTTTATCGTTCAGAGAATTAGCGATTCAATTTGAATCGCTGTGTTAAAGGCCATCAAATGCAAAATAAAAAGAGACCGTTATCTAAATGATAACAGCCTCTTTTTCAATATTTTTTATAATGTGGGTAGTGATGGATTCGAACCACCGAAGCTAGAAGCAGCAGATTTACAGTCTGCCCCATTTGGCCACTCTGGAAACTACCCGTGGCTTTTAAAGCGAGTGCAAAGGTAATAAAATATTTTAGTTCTGCAAATTTTTTATTTGTTTTTTGCTTTTGATCAGTTCTTTTTCCACTTAGTCGTGGTCATATATATTTTTCCTTTTTTCTTTATTGATGAAAGTCAGCATCAAGTATGAAATGAGAAGGATAAATATGATTATAGGATAAAATAGTATTTGCAAGAAATTTTGAACTTTAGAGAAATGCTTCTTGTACAGAAGTGTGTTGATGATTATAGTATAGGTAATACCAACAATTATATACAAAAAGGCAATTAATAATATCATAATTGAGGTTCAATGTAAATTGATTTGTAATCGAATTGACAAAGGTAATTATTTATTTTGTTTTTTGTTTTAAATTGGAATACAATTAGTTATAATTAACATTGTTTTTCCCAAATGGAGTCTTATTGTATTTACTCTTGTCTCCTTTTGGAGATTTTTTTAAAATTTTTTCCTTGGAGATGTAATAGAAAGTGAGGAGTAATGAAAATATGAACCATCCTATTAATATACTCCACACAGGTTGAGTGATTATAAATTCTATTAAGGTTTTTATTAATTCCATCATCAGTTTCGTCATTTTAACGATATCTGTGCAAAGGTAGAAATAAATCTGTCAACTTGTTCCTTTCATTGTCGTTTTTTAGTAGATTATTTTTTCCCCATTATGAATGTAGACACCCCTTTTAATTGGTCGTGTTACTTTAAGTCCTTCTATAGTATAATAGAAATTATTCTTGATGCCGGCCTTGTCATCATATAGGGTGGTGATGCCGGATACGGTTGGCAAGGTAATGGTAAGGGTTCTGTCATTGACAATGCTGCAATGTAAGGTATCTGGTGATTCATTTTCCAGCATACTAGTAATCATGCCTTTTGTTGGTCGTTTCATTAATTCAGTAATATTGAAAAATCCTGTAAGATTGTCTAATGCGGAAGAAGATTCTGAATTAAGTTCCTCATTGCCTTGAGCATTGATGATAAACGCATTTGCTAAAGCTTCATACGGATTTGGATTAAGATTATTGATAAGATTTGCTGTCATTTCATCAAAGCTACTGGCAACAATACGCTGGGCAAAGTTGATGAGTTGGGTATGCAGACGATTTTCAGCATATGATAAAGAAAAGTCAGGGTCCTGATCACAACTTGAAATAGATTTAGTGATAATAGACAGCTGATTGTTTTTCCATGTTATAATGCGATAATCACAAGGATAAGATATAGGGGATCCTGTTGAGACATCATAGATCTCATTTCCATTGATAGTTTCTTTCGAAATATCAGAAATATGGAAATGACCTGTAAAGACAACTTTTATACCTGCACCAGCAAATTTCTTGACAATAGTATTGTGATTATTGACCAAAGCTGTGAGCTCGCTGAATTTGTCTTCATCGTAAAAATGGGGAATAAGTCCATGATGCATTATTGCAATTACTTGTTTTCCAGCTGCAGAACGGGCTTGTTGACATATCCAGTTCACAGTGACATCACTAATGCTACCGATATAAGAATCGATACCAATAAGTACGAGTCCGGGTATTGGTTCACAGCAATAACTCAGGGAGTTTGGGTCACGGACAGTTTCAGAATATCCATAATCTGCATACAAAGAAGCGAATTGATTCTCTGTTACGGTTGCTGCTTTTGTTGTAGTATTTCCATTATAGGATACGGCATCCGGGTTATTGATGTCATGGTTACCTGGAATGACATAAGCAGGGATACCTTGTTGTAGTAATTCTTTAAGTCCGGCAATAACATATTCATGACTGACTTCTTCGCCATCTTTGGTCATATCTCCTGGAATGAGTACTAGATCAGGTTTTTCTGTCTTTATTATTTTAATCATCTGGGAGAAAAGTTCAGCACTCTTATCTACCATTTTACGTTGTTTATCCAGATAATTCTGCCATGCTGTACCATCGTTGATTAGAAGGCTTGGGGACATGACATGAGGATCAGCAAAAATAATAATTTTTTTTTGTCCCCATGAGTATAGAGGCAAAATACAGAATAGGGTTGCAAGAAGTATGTTGAAAAGATGTTTTTTAAAAATCATAATATTGTGGTTTATTGTTTCTTTGCAAATATACAAGTAAAAAAATAATTATGAAATAAGTTTTTTAAAATTCTTGTATGAATCATAAAAAACGTTTACTTTTGTCCATATAAAAATATTAATCCCTAAATAACAAAGTATGTTAAAAACGCGAAAACAATTGAATGCAGGTATAAGGATTACTCTTGTCTCTGTTTCTTTTCTGCTATGCAATACCATTGTCATGGCACAGAGTTTAAAAACAGGACGTATCACCGATACTGACGGAGAGCCATTAGTAGGAGTGACGGTACAGGAAATCGGTACCAATAATGGTACCGTCACTGATATTGACGGCAATTATAAACTGAATACCAAAGCTGATGCTAAGCTGAAGGTATCTTATATCGGCTTTAAGTCTCAGACGATAAGCCCAGGACAAAGTATAAAACTTCAGGATGACAGTAAAAAACTTAATGAGGTCGTTGTTGTCGGATATGGTACGATGCGTCGCAAGGACATTACCTCATCCATTGTTACTGTACAGGCCAAGGATCTTAATCAAGGTGTTTATACAGACCCGGCATCCTTATTGCAAGGTAAGGTAGCAGGTCTTGTTGTTACTCAGAACGGTGACCCGAGTGGAAGCCCATCGATTACTCTTCGTGGTGCATCTTCATTGCGCACAGGGGCTGCCATGCAACCTTATTATGTTATAGACGGTGTTCCAGGTATGGATCTTTCTCTTGTTGCTCCTGATGATATTGCCAGTATTGATGTTCTCCGTGATGCTACTGCTACGGCCATTTATGGATCTAAAGCGGCTAATGGAGTTATTATCATTACCACAAAGAAGGGAAGCCAGGGACATACTAATGTTAGCTATAGCAGTTATGTAGCCTTTGATAAAGTGTTGAAGAATCTTGATATGATGACCGCTGATGAACTGCGTAGTTATGCTGCTGCAAATAATATGACTCTTCCAGATGACGAAGGTGCCAATACTGACTGGCAGAAAGAAGCAGAACGTACGGGGATAAGTCACAACCATAATTTCAACATCAGTGGTGGCAATGGCAACACTTCTTTTAATGCAAGTATCAATTACATGGATCGGGAAGGAACTATTAAAGGTACTGATTTTCGTCGTTTGAATGCCCGTGCTCTTGTACAGACTTCTTTGCTAAAAGACCATTTGGATGTAGCTGTCGGCATCAATGCCAGTGAAGGTGATTTTCATTCTATAGCCTGGAACGATGAAGGCGTGAGTGTAGGTGAAGCTTTGAATTATTATTCTCCATGTGATCCTGTATATAATTCTGATGGCAGTTATTATAAAGATTTGAGCGTTTCACAATACTATAATCCTTTGTCTATGATCAATAATGACCAGATGAAGAATACTCATCGTCGGTTTCAGTTGAATGGAAAGGGTACTTTAAAGATAATAAAAGGATTGAACTGGACATTTGATTATACTTATAGCAACAAGCAGAATCTTTATAATGCTTACACCAGTACGACCAGCCAGACGGATCTTCGCAATGGTTCTGCTACTCGTACCTCAGCACAGGGGCATAAGCAAATTTTTGAGACTTATGGCAACTTTAACAGAATTTTCAATAAAGTCCATGCCCTTGATATTATGGGTGGTTATTCATGGGAAGAAGAATATAGCGGCGATAGTTTCGGCCTTACCGTATATAATTTTTATAATGATGCAATAGGTTTTCACAATTTGTCTTATGCCAATAGTATTGATGGTATTGATGGTATTTCTTCGGAACCAGAATCCGTACTTCGCATGATCTCTTTTTATGGTCGTGTCAACTACAGTTATAATAGCAAATACAATTTTCAGGCGACTCTCCGCCGCGATGGTTCTTCTGCTTTCGGGAAGAATAATCGCTGGGCAACATTCCCTTCCGTCAGTGGAGCATGGCGTATATCTTCAGAGCCGTTTATGAAAGGAACCAAGAATTGGCTTGATGATTTGAAACTCCGTGCAGGATATGGGGTCAGTGGCAATTCTCTTGGTTTCGACGCATACTCAGCTATCGAAACTTACGGTGCATCAGGATGGTTTGATTATACAGATGCTAGTGGGAACACGACTCGTTATAGAACTATTGCTGCCACAAAGAATGCTAATCCGAATTTGAAATGGGAGCGTACGGGTATGTTTAATGTTGGTCTGGATTTTTCTTTTCTCAATAGCCGTTTAAGTGGTACTATTGAATATTACTATAAAAAAACCAGTGATTTGATCAATAGCTATAGTGTCTCTACCAATCGTTATCCTTATAATTATATTGATGCCAATGTCGGAGATATAAGCAATCAAGGTGTCGAGTTTACTATTAATGCTGTTCCGGTAAAGACTAAAGATTTCCAATGGCAGACGATGCTCAACCTTTCCCATAATAAAAATATTGTAGAAAAACTGTCCAATTCAACTTATTCTGTGAAGTATATGGATGAAGCAAACCCTGATTTGGCAGGAATTATTTAATGGGTGGATCAGAAGTTTGCAACTTTATGGTACGGTTAATAATGTTTTCACTATCACCGGTTACAAGGGCATAGATCCAGAGGTTGATCTTGGAGGAATTACTCCCGGCATGGATTGGCGTAGTACCAGATTCCCGCATAACCGCAGTTATATTATTGGTGTAAAGGTTAATTTTTAAACGAATAAAAATGAAAATACAAATACTTTTCATGGCAGGCATAATGGGCCTTACAGTCACTGCTTGCACTAATCTGGATGTAGATGTTAATTCGCAGTATACATCTTATCCTTTATCAGAGATAGCTCTTGAGGGCAAAATGGCTGATATCTATTATACTTTTGCTGGACCCCTCGGACGTCGGTATGACGAGGCACAGAGTCTTTCCTCTGATGAATATGTAGGGGAGAGTTTTGATGGTAATTATGTGGATGATCATAATTATAGTAATATGTCGCTTCATAATTTTACTTCAACAGATGCTGCTCTTGGATATTATGATATTCTGGCGGGAGGTATCACTAAGGCTAACAAAATTATCGCTGATCTTGGAGGTAATAATAATTTAAAAGTTGTAGCTCCCGCACGTGCTATGCGGGCATTCTTCCATTTTGTTCTGATGGACAGTTATGGTGATATCCCTATTCTTGATACCATTCCTGCTGACAGTGAGGTTATAGAGCGCCAGCCTCGTGCTGCTGTGACACGTTTTATTGTTGATGAACTTAAGGATATCCTTCCGTATCTTTCTTCTGCTAATGATGCTTCTACTTATGGCAAGCCGAACCGATGGATGGCCGAAGCTTTACTCGCTAAGATTTACCTTAATTGGCCTGTTTATACAGCGAAATCAGTTGACCAGTATGATGCAGACAACTACACGAATGATAAACTGGATAGTGTCGTGTATTATTGTGATGATATTTTCAAGAGTGGTCTTTTCGATCTTACTTCTACCCAGCGGAGTAATCCGACCAACGTATATCGTGCGAAATTTTTCCCGGATAACAGTAACAAGGTAAAAGATTTTATCTATGCTATGCCCTATGATGCCACTACACGAAGCGGTATGACTTATGCCCGTTTCCGTACCTGGAAAAAAGCTAATACAGGTGTGTCTTTTTTCGGCTGGGAATCAGGAAAGTCTTTTGGAGGGGTTTTTGCCCTTACACCGGAAATGTCTTCCCTTTTTACTCTTAAAGGTGATGACCGTAATGATGTCATTATGAAAGATACGATCAAAGTTTATGATCCGTCTACTTATAATGTTACCGATAAAAAATGGACTTATAATGGAAATTTGGAAGTGATAAAGAAAGATATAACCTTAAAGAGCATGGATCAGGATTTAAATGTAGGTGAGGATGCTAATGGCTATAATCAGGGATATAAAAGTATAAAATTTTATCCTTCAGAGGACGATTATGTAAATCATGATCGCAACCAGAGCAATGATGTACCAATATTCCGCTTTGCAGATATCCTTTTGGAGAAATGTGAGGCTATTACCCGAGGGGCCCGCGGTACGAATGGTGATACACCAGAGAGCTTATTTAATCAAATTAGAAGTTATGTCAATGCTCCTTTACTAGATCATAATCCTTCACTGGAGGAAATCTTGGATGAGCGGGGTCGTGAATTTCTTGACGAGCATTGGCGCCGCAATGATATGATCCGTTTTGGAACATGGGAGAGTGAGTTTGGTTTTCATAAGAAAGAAATCCTGATGGCTCATTTTGAAAAGGACCGGCGCATCTTTCCTATTCCGAAATCTGTTTTGGATAATAATTCCAACTGGAAACAGAACAAAGGTTATACGGAATAGCAATATCTAATCGCAGGGATGGAAAATATTTTCATCCCTGTCTTTTCTTTATATATATATTAGATGTCTTAATAGTCTTATGGCTATATATTGAATATTCTTACTGCTTTTGAAAATTTTATTTATAAGAGATATGATGAAAAAAAAAATTATTTGTGCTGTTGGCATGGCTGTATCCATTTCGTCTATGGCCCAGAAAATGGTCTATCCGGTTGCTCCCCATGACAGTACGGTAGACGTGTATTTTGGAGAAAAAGTAGCAGATCCTTATCGTCCTCTTGAGAATGACAATTCTAAGGAAACTGCACAGTGGGTTCAGGCGGAGGATAAAATCTGTCAGAACTATTTTAGTAAAATTCCGTATCGTGGTAAAATCCTTTCCCGATTAAAGGAACTGGTGAATTATGGAAAAGTATCAGCTCCTTCTTATAATAAATATACCGGTAAATGGTATTTTTCTAAAAATGACGGTTTGCAGAACCAGAGTGTGGTTTATGTAATGGATAAACTGGGGGATGAGAAAAATGCCCGTGTATTTCTTGATCCCAATAAATTGTCTGATGACGGAACTGTTGCTCTGAAAGGTTTGAGTTTTTCTCATGACGGTAAATACTGTGCTTATAATATATCGCGTAGTGGAAGTGACTGGCAGGAATTTTATGTGCTTGATGCCAAGACTGGTAAGCAATTGAAGGATTCTATCAGATGGTCAAAGTTTTCAGAGGCTGCATGGCAGGGAGATGGCTTCTTTTACAGTGCTTATGATAAACCAGAGAAGGGACATGTTTTTTCCAGTAAGAATTCGGGACAGAAGATATATTATCATCAGGTAGGTACGCCACAGAGTATGGACCAGCTCTTTTATGAGAATCCGGCTAAGCCTATGCAATTCTATACTACCGGCATAAATGATGATGAGACGATGCAGATATTGTATGAGAGTGGGGCTGGAGCGGGCAGCAATCTTTATATCCGTAATCTGAAACAATCAGGCTCTCAATTTATACAAATGACTTCGAATATGGATAATATTTATCAACCGGTTGATTTTGTTGGTGATAAAATTTATATTCTTACCAATGATCATGCTCCTAAATATAAACTAATGGTAGCTGATCTTCATCATCCAGGTATAAATGACTGGAAAACGGTTATTCCTGAAGGAAATGA
>RRZU010023946.1_pt1 | contig 13118 bp, 10 predicted proteins | sample 2165561 | NCBI WGS metagenome assembly RRZU01 (sample SAMN10456909, study PRJNA506462) | wastewater metagenome | isolation source: wastewater sludge | place: USA: Moscow, Idaho
AGTTGCGCGACGAAAAAATCGAGCTGGCGGGCGGGGTCGATGTCGGTGACGAAGTGATCGAGACCGATCTCGCCGACTGCCCGCGCCGCGCCGCGCGCAAGGTGCGATTCGAGCGCATCGAGGTCGTCCTCGCAGGCCCCCATGACGTACAGCGGATGAATGCCGAGCGCCGGGCACACATCCCGCCGCGCCGCAGCCAGGGCAAGCACTGCGTCGAAACTGCGCCGATCCACCGCCGGCACGACGAAACCCTGCACGCCCGCGGCACGCGCGTCGGCGATCACCTCGTCGCGGTCCGCTGCAAACTCGGCCGCGTCGAGATGAACATGCGAGTCGATCAGCATCGCAACCCGCCGCCGCAGGGAGGCGCCATGGTCAGCGTCCCTTGAACTCCGGCTTGCGCTTGGCGATGAAGGCGTCGATGCCCTCGGCGGCGTCCTCGCACATCGCGTTGCAGGCCATGGTCTCCGATGCAAGCTGGTAAGCGGCGTCCAGCCCCATCTCGAGCTGCTTGTAGAACATCTGCTTGCCCATGCGGATCGCCAGCGGCGACTTGGCCACGATCGATGCAGCCAGGCGTGCGACCTCGGCATCGAGCTGCTCGAGCGGCACGACGCGATTCACCAGGCCACGGCGCTGGGCTTCGTGGGCATCGATGAAATCGCCGGTCACCAGCATCTCGAAGGCTTCCTTGCGGCCCATGTTGCGCGACAGGCCGACACCCGGCGTGGCGCAGAACAGGCCGACGTTGATGCCCGACACCGCAAAGCGCGCCGTGTCCGCCGCAACGGCGAGGTCGCACATCGACACGAGCTGGCAGCCTGCCGCGGTGGCGATGCTGTGCACCCGCGCGATCACCGGTTGCGGGAGCTCGGTCAGCTTCATCATGAACTTGCCGCACAGGCGGAACAGGCGCTGCTGGAATTCCAGCGTGTGGTTGCCGCGCATCTCCTTGAGATCGTGGCCGGCGCAGAAGGCCTTGCCCTCGCCTGCGAGCACGACGACGCGCACGCTTTCGTCGCGCGCGATCTCATCGACCGCAGCGATCAGCGCCTCGAGCATCTCGAACGAGAGCGAGTTGAACTGCTGCGGACGGTTCAGCGTCAGCGCGGTCACGCCGCCCTCGTCGGTGCGCAGCAGGATGGATTCACGGGTATCGGTGGTGGTGCTCATGCGGCGGTCTCCTCGCGGTGTCTGGGGGGCGTTCGGGATCGGCCCGGCCTGTGCAGTTAACGTTAACGTCAATTTGCGATCGACGCCAGCCTGCACGTCGCACCGGTGGCAGTCCCCTCCCCCGGTGCGACCTCACTCATTCGAACGAAGCGGTCGACTTCGCCTTCTCGCGCAGCACGAACTTCTGGATCTTGCCGGTCGAGGTCTTGGGCAGTTCGCCGAAGATGATCCTCTTCGGCACCTTGAACCCCGCCAGGTGCTCGCGGCAATGCGCGACGATGGTTTCCGCGCTGGTCTCCGCGCCATCGCGCAGTTCGACGAAGGCGCACGGCACCTCGCCCCACTTCTCGTCGGGCAGCGCCACGACCGCGGCCGCCATCACCGCCGGATGCTTGTAGAGCGCATCCTCGACCTCGATGGACGAGATGTTCTCGCCGCCCGAGATGATGATGTCCTTGGAGCGGTCCTTGATCTTGACGTAGCCGTCCGGCTGCATCACCGCGAGGTCGCCGGTGTGATACCAGCCGCCGCGGAAGGATTCCGCGGTGGCGTCCGGGTTCTTGAGGTAGCCCTTCATCACCAGGTTGCCGCGGAACATGATCTCGCCCATGGTCTCGCCGTCCCAGGGCACCGGCTCCATGGTGGCGGGATCCATCACCGTGATGCCTTCCTGGGCGTGATAGCGCACGCCCTGGCGACCGTTCAGCGCCACCTGCTCGGCGAGCGGCAGCGCGCGCCATTCGTCGTGCTTCGCGCACACCGCCGCCGGGCCGTAGGTCTCGGTGAGGCCATATACGTGGGTGATGTCGAAGCCGATCTTCGCCATGCCCTCGATGACCGCGGCCGGCGGCGGCGCGGCGGCGACGAGCCCGGAAACCTTGTGATTGATGCCCTTGCGCCACTCCTCGGGGGCGTTGGCCAGCATCGAATGCACGATCGGCGCGCCGCAGTAGTGGGTGACGCCATGCTCGCGGATGGCGTCGAAGATCAGGCGCGGATCGACGCGACGCAGGCAGACGTTGATGCCGGCATTGGCCGCCATCGTCCATGCGAAGCACCAGCCGTTGCAGTGGAACATCGGCAGCGTCCACAGGTAGACGGAGTGCGGCGGCATGCCCCACGACACGATGTTGGACATCGCGTTGAGATACGCGCCGCGGTGGTGGTAGACCACGCCCTTGGGGTTGCCGGTGGTCCCCGAGGTGTAGTTGAGCGAGATCGCCTCCCACTCGTCGGCCGGCTGCTCGAAGACGAAGTCCGGGCTGCCGGTCGCGAGCAGCGCCTCGTAGTCCTGGGTGCCGACCAGCTCGCCGGGGCCGGTGTACTCGGGATCATCGACGTCGATCACGATCATGTCCGGGCGGCCGGCGAGCTCGATCGCTTTCTTCACCATGCGCGCATATTCGCGGTCGGTGAACAGCACCTTGGCCTCGGCATGATTGAGGATGAAGGCGACCGCCTCGGCATCCAGGCGGGTGTTGACGGTGTTGAGCACCGCGCCGCAGGCCGGCACGCCGAAGTGCGCCTCGAACATCTCGGGCGTGTTGTTGAGGATCGCCGCGACGGTGTCTCCCTTCTGCACGCCGAGTTGCTTGAGCGCAGATGCCAGCCGCCGTGCGCGCGTGTAGCTCTCGCGCCAGGTGTAGCGGCGCGCACCGTGGATGACGGCAACGCGGTCGGGATAGATGTAGGCGCTGCGCTGGATGAACGTCAGCGGCGTCAGCGCCACGTAGTTCGCCGCGTTCTTTTCCAGCCCCACTGCGTAGGGCGACTGTCCGCTTTCGCTCATGTTCGACTTCCCTCCTCGTCCTGGATCTCCGCCCGGTGCGGGCGATTATTGGTGTTGGTTGGTGTGGCTCGACCGCTGCCGCATCCGCAGGCATTCAACCCGGTGCCGTGCTCACGGTCAAGCACGCCGATGGCACGTCACCCGCACGCAAAACCGCGCAGATACGCCAGGCGGCGCGCGCGACCGCGCCGCTCGCGCCCGTCCTCCGCGCAGCAGCGCCAGCCCGCCATTACAGCGGGGGGATCAGCCTGCCGGCGCGCGCAGACTCAGGGCGCGAATGTAGAGCGCACGCCCGAGCCCCTGCCACTGCCGGCGCTCCTCCTCGAGCGCAGCGGCCGTCAACGGCAACTTCTGCAGCCACCCGGGCGCGGTGGTCACGGTAAAGCCACGCCCCTCGCGGTGCATGGTCACCGGCGGCAGCCCGCGCGCGTCGCGCGCGCGGTGAATCACCACCGCAAGCCGGATGCAGGCGATGAGCAGCCAGTCGACGCTGCCCGAGTCGATCGACGACACGCGCTCGAGCTTGCCGCGATGCGCCAGCACGAGCCGCGACAGGCGCGCCTGGTCCATGCGGGAAAAGCCCGGCATGTCGGCATTGCCCACGATGTACGCGCTGTGCTTGTGATAGCTGGAATGCGCCACCGAGATGCCGATCTCGTGCAGCATCGCCGCCCAGCGCAGGAAGCGATGGTCGATATGCTCCGGGTCGGCCATCTCGGGCTCGAGCTGGCCGAGCAGCGCACAGGCGGTGTCGGCCACCTGCTGCGCCTGGCGCAGATCGACGTTGTAGCGCCGCATGAAGGCGCTCACCGTGGCGTCGCGCAGATCGTGATGGTGGTAGCGGCCGAGCAGGTCGTAGAGCACGCCCAGGCGCAGCGCGCCTTCCGAGAACACCATGTGCTCGAGGTTGAACTCCTTGAACACCGCGCTCATGATCGCGAACCCGCCCAGGATCACCGGCAGGCGATCGCCCTTGAGCCCGGCCAGATCGACCGCATCCACGCTGCCGGCACGCAGCAGCACGGCCTTGAACTGCTCCAGCCCGTCGCGCGTGATGCCGCCGCGCGAAAACCCGTTCTGCTCGAGGATCTCGAGCAGGGCCTTGGCGGTGCCACTCGAGCCGACCGCCTCTTCCCACCCCGCCTCACGGTAGGCGGCGGAAATCGTCTGCAGCTCGCGCCGGGCGGCGAGCTCCGCCTCCTTCATGCTGCGCTTGTCGATCCTGCCTTCAGGGAAAAATCGCATGCTGAAACCCACGCAGCCCATGTAGCGCGATTCCAGCAGCAGCGGCTCGAAGCTCTTGCCGACGATGAACTCGGTGGAGCCGCCGCCGATATCGACCACGAGCTGCTGCTTGTGCGGGTCGGGCAGCGTGTGCGCGACGCCGACGTAGATCAGCCGTGCCTCTTCGCGCCCGGCGATGACCTCGATCGGGATGCCGAGCGCCGCCTCGGCGCGGATCAGGAACTCCTGCGCGTTCTTGGCCACGCGCAGGGTGTTGGTCGCCACCGCCCGCACGCGCCCGGCGGGGAAATCCCTTAGCCGCTCCTGAAAGCGCTGCAAGGCCGCGACCCCGCGCTGCTGCGAGGCCAGGTCGAGCTTCTTGTCGGGCGACAGGCCCGCGGCGAGCCGCACCGCCTCCTTCAGGCCGTCCAGGGGATAGATCTGGTCATTGACGATGCGCCCGACCTGCAGCCGGAAACTGTTCGAACCCAAATCAATCGCTGCAATCAGATCTCGCATCATGGTGTCGGAAGCTGACGCACCGGGCGCCGAAGCCCGAGATTCTATCATCGGCACCGAGCCGCCCGCCGCGGGCAGGAACGAGCGCCGGCGCGGGCCGCAACCACGACGATCAACACGGCCGCTGTCATGAACTCGCAACGGAAGTGTCACATAATCACGCGTGCCGCATCGCGCCCAGGACTGCCCATGTATACCGCCCGCCCCCTCCTCCCCTACCCGCCCGAACATTTTCTGAACCGCGAACTGACCCTGCTGCAGTTCCAGCGCCGCGTGCTCGCCCAGGCCGCCGACGCCACCGTTCCGCTGCTCGAGCGCCTGCGCTTCCTGTGCATCGTTTCGAGCAACCTCGACGAGTTCTTCGAGATCCGCGTCTCCGGCATCAAGGAGCAGATCCGCATCGGCAGCCGCAAGTCGGGCGAGGACGGCATCGCTCCCGCCGACCTGCTCGAGCGCGTCAGCGACGAGGTGCACGAGATCATCTCCGAGCAGTACGCCCTGCTCAATGACGACATCCTGCCCGCGCTCGAGAACGAGGGCGTGGTCTTCCTGCGCCGCAGCCTGTGGACCTAGGCCCAGCGCGACTGGATCCACAGCTATTTCATGCGCGAAGTCATGCCGGTGCTGACGCCGATCGGCCTCGACCCTGCACACCCCTTCCCGCGCGTGCTCAACAAGAGCCTGAATTTCGCCGTCGAACTCGAAGGCCGCGACGCCTTCGGCCGTGATTCGGGCGCCGCGATCGTGCAGGCGCCGCGTGCGCTGCCACGCGTGATCCGGCTGCCGCGCGAACTGTGCGAGCAGCCCTACACCTTCGTGTTCCTGTCCTCGATCCTGCACGCCCACGTCGGCGAGCTGTTCACCGGCATGAACGTGCTCGGCTGCTATCAGTTCCGGGTCACGCGAAATTCCGACCTGTTCGTCGACGAGGAGGAGGTCAAGGACCTGCGCGCCTCGCTCAAGGGCGAACTCCAGCAGCGCCACTTCGGCGACGCCGTGCGCCTGGAGGTGGCGGACAACTGCTCCGATCAGATGGCGGCTTTCCTGCTCCAGCACTTCCACCTGACGCCCGACGACCTCTACCGCACCCCGGGCATCGTCAATCTGGTTCGCCTGATGCAGGTGCCGGACTGGGTGGAACGCCCCGACCTCAAGTACGCGCCCTTCGTCCCCGGCCTGCCCAAGGCGCTCGACAAGCGGCGCCAGATCTTCACCGCGATCCGCGGTGGCGACATCCTGCTCCACCACCCGTTCCAGAGCTTCGGCCCGGTGATCGAGATGCTGCGCGCCGCCGCGGACGACCCGCAGGTGCTGGCAATCAAGATGACGGTGTATCGCACCGGGACCGACTCGGTGCTGATGGAACACCGCGCCCGCGCCGCGCAGAAGGGCAAGGAAGTCACCGTGGTGCTCGAACTGATGGCGCGCTTCGACGAGGAGGCCAACATCACGCTCGCCAACCGCCTCGAGGAAGTCGGCGCCCATGTGGTGTATGGCGTGTTCGGCTACAAGACCCACGCCAAGCTGCTGATGATCGTGCGCCGTGAGGACGACGGCCTGCGCCGCTATGTGCACATGGGCACCGGCAACTACCACCCGCGCACCACGCGCTTCTATACCGACTTCGGGCTGCTGACCTGCAACAAGGAGATCGGCGAGGACGTCGCTGCGGTGTTCAAGCAGCTCACCGGGCTGGGCACGGCCACCGAGCTGCGCCACCTGTGGCAGGCGCCGTTCACGCTGCAGCCGAACGTGGTGGCGGCCATCCGCCGCGAAGCGGAGATCGCCCGCGAGGGCCGGCGTGCGCGCGTGATCGCCAAGATGAACGCGCTGCTCGAACCGGAGACCATCGAAGCGTTGTACGAGGCCTCGCAGGCCGGCGTCGAGATCGACCTGATCGTGCGCGGCCCGTGCGCGCTGCGCCCCGGGGTGCCCGGGCTGTCCGAGAACATCCGCGTGCGCTCGGTGGTCGGCCGCTTCCTAGAGCATCACCGCATCTTCCACTTCCACGCCGACGGCGAAGACCAGATGTACCTGTCGAGCGCGGACTGGATGGACCGCAACTTCTTCCGCCGCATCGAGATCGCGTTCCCGGTGCTCGACCCGCGCCTCAAGCGCCGGGTGATGAAGGAAGGCCTGCGCCCCTACCTCGGCGACAACTGCCAGGCCTGGGACATGCAGCCGGACGGCAAGTACCGCCGCAAGCACGCGCGCAGCATCCGGCGCGCCGCGCAACTCATCCTGCTGAAGGAACTTGCGGCGAGCAGTTGAGAGCCCCGCGCGCGGGAGCGGGCTTCAACGAAGCCTCCCGTCGCTGAAGCAGTGCCGGCGCCCGCCGTCCCCGCAACGATCAGCGCGGGACGGGGCGCCGCCCTCGCCCTACTTGCGCTGGGCGTCGATGACGCCCGAGACCTCGCGGATCAGCGTGATCGCGCGCTGCACCTGCTTGATGCCGCCGACCTCCATCGTGAAGCGCATGTACGCCGTGCCCTTCTTGGTCAGCGTATTCACCGCGATCACGTTGAGCTTCTCGCGCGACAGCACTTCGGAGATGTCGCGCAGCAAGCCCTGACGGTCGGCCGCCTGCACGCTGATATCCACCTGATACAACGCCGTGCGGTTGTCGTGCGCCTTCTCGCCCCACTCGGCGGGAATCACCCGCTCCGGGTGCTTGCGCGCCAGCTCGTGGAAATCCTGGCAGTCGACGCGGTGGATCGAGATACCACGACCGCGGGTGACGAAGCCTTCGATCGCATCGGGCGGCGCCGGCTTGCAGCAGCGCGACAGCGAGGTCATCAGCTTGCCCACGCCGACGATCAGGATCTTGTCCTGGTTGTCGCCCGAGCGGCTGCGGCTGACCACGAACTCCGGTTCGGCCTCGGCTGCGGGCTCGGGGGCGCTGCCTTCGCGCAGCGCGGTCTGCATCGCGCGGGGCCCGACCTCGCCACGGCCCGCCGCCAGGTACAGCGCCTCGGCGTTCTTGAAGCCGAGGCGCTCGGCCAGGCCATCGATGTTGGCCTGGCCGTGGCCATCGCGCTGCATTTCCTTGGTGACGAAAGTGCGCCCGCGGTTGAGCAGTTCCTCTTCGTCGAGCTGCGCGAAATATTGCTTGATCTTGGTGCGCGCTCGCGACGTCGCCACATAGCCCTGGCGCGCGTCGAGCCAGTCGCGCGACGGACCGCCCTCCTTGGCGGCGACGATCTCGACCGTCTGCCCGCTCTCGAGCTGGGTGTTGAGCGGCACCAGGTGGCCGTCCACCTTCGCACCGCGGCAGTGGTGGCCGACGTCGGTGTGCAGGCGGTAGGCAAAATCCACCGGTGTGGCACCGCGCGGCAAGTCGACGACCTTGCCCTGCGGGGTCAGCACATACAGCGTGTCGTCGAGGGACGCACGCTTGAACTGCTCCATCCACTGCGCCGAATCGGTGACCTCGTCACGCCACGACAACAGGTTGCGCAACAGGGCGATCTTCTCGTCATAGTCGCCGCCTTGCTGGGCGCCTTCCTTGTAGCGCCAGTGCGCCGCCACGCCGAGCTCGGCGTGCTTGTGCATGTCGAAGGTGCGGATCTGCACCTCGAGCGCACGACCATCCGCCGCCATCACCGCGGTGTGCAGCGACTGGTAGTTGTTGCCCTTGGGCTTGGTGATGTAGTCGTCGAACTCCTGCGGGATCGGCTGCCACATCTGGTGCACCAGGCCGAGCACCGTGTAGCAATCCTTGATCTCCGGCACCAGCACGCGCAGCGCGCGGATGTCGTACACCTGCGAGAAGTCGAGCCGCTTCTTCCGCATCTTGTTGTAGATGCTGTAGATGTGCTTGGCACGGCCTGATATTTCGGCCTCGACGCCCATCGCGGCGAGGTCGTTCCTCAGGCGTTCGATGGAGTCGTGGATGAACTGCTCGCGCTCGACCCGGCGCTCGTCGAGCATCTTCGCGATGCGCTTGTAGGTCTCGGGCTCGATGAAGCGGAACGACAGGTCCTCGAGCTCCCACTTGATCTGCCACACGCCGAGGCGGTTGGCGAGCGGCGCGTAGATGTCCAGGCTCTCGCGCGCCACGTCGACGCGCGCGTCACCCGGCAGGTCGGTGTAATAGCGCAAGGTCTGGGTGCGCGAGGCGAGGCGCACCAGCACGACGCGGATGTCCTCGACCATCGCCAGCAGCATCTTGCGCAGCACCTCGGTCTGGGCGCGGATCTCGGGCGCCGAGGTGGTCGCGGCCAGGCGGGTGAGCACCCGCAGGCCGTTGAGCTTGTGCAGCCCGCGCACGAGCCCGGCCACCGCCGAGCCGAAGCGCGCGCCGATCTCCTCGCCGGGATCATCGAGCTCTTCCCACGCCGCGAACAGGAGCGCAGCGATCCGGGTTTCGGCGTCGAGACGCAAGGAGGCGGCGATCAGCGCGGCCCCCAGCGCGTGCGTCCACATCGGCTCACCGGTGCCGAGGACCTTGCCTTCGTAGAGCTCGGCGATCCAGTCGAGCGCCTGCTCGATGTGCGCGCGCTCTTGCGGCTCGAGCCCGGCGGCGAGCATGTCGATGGGGGGCGCGGTATCGCCCTGGGCGATGGCATGTGTGACGGAGACCATGGCCGCGATTATCCCACATTGGGCAACGTGCCGAGGACGCCTTCCGTCACACCTGACGCCGCAGGGGCGGCGCTGCGAGTCGTCCGCCGATCGCCGCCTGTGCGATCATCGCCCGCAGTCACTGCGGAGCGCGACGGACTCGCGCGGCCCCTGGGTGATCACGCCGAGACACTCTTCCCGGCTACACCAAGCCGTTCGCTCCAGCAAGCCATTCGCCTCACCAATCCTTTGGCCTCACCAACCCATTCGCCCCACCACACCATGCTTGGTTTCGTCCGCCGCCTCCTGGGCATCGCCCCGCCCGCCGCCGAGGTGCCCGCCGTGCAGTGGCAGCGGGTCGAGCACACGCTCCCCTTCCTCGATCACCTGCCCGCGGACGATCGCGTGCGGCTGCGCGAGCTGGCGCTCGAGTTCCTGCGCCGCAAGGAGTTCCACGGTGCGCAGGGCCTGGCGCTCGACGACGACATGCTGCTGGCGATCGCCCTGCAGGCCTGCCTGCCCATCCTCAACATCGGCCTGCAGGCCTACGACGGCTGGGTCGGGGTGGTCGTGTATCCGGGCGATTTCGTCATCCCGCGACGCACGGTGGACGAGGCCGGCGTGCTGCACGAGTACGACGACGAGGTCCTCGGCGAGGCCTGGGAAGGCGGGCCGGTGCTGATCGCCTGGTTCGGCCACGAAGGCGGGCCGCCGGGGGTGAATGTCGTCATCCACGAGTTCGCCCACAAGCTCGACATGGAAAACGGCGGCGTCGACGGCCTCCCCCGCCTGCGCCCGGGGATGTCCCGCCAGGCCTGGGCCGACGCCTTCGCGCACGCCTACGAGGACTTCTGCGCCGAGGTCGATCGCGGCGCGGACACCGAGATCGACCCCTACGGCGCCGAGCATCCGGGCGAGTTCTTCGCGGTCGTCTCCGAGGCCTTCTTCGAAACGCCTGGCGTGCTCAAGCGACGCTTCCCGGCGGTCCATGCGCAGCTATGCTTGTTCTATGGCCTGGATCCCTGCGCCCGAGCGCCAGGCGACTCGAGCGCAGGGCGCACCTGAACCCACCTCGCGGAGTGTTCCGATGAGCGAACGCAAGCGCCTGCTGATCGTCTTCCACACCCAGAGCGGCAACACCGGACGGCTCGCCGACGCGGTGCTCGAGGGCGCGCGACGGGTCGTCGAGGTCGACACCGTGATGAAGCGCGCCTTCGATGCCGGCACTGAAGACCTGCTCGCCTGCCAGGGCCTGCTGCTGGGCACGCCCGAGAACTTCGGCTACATGTCGGGCGCGCTGAAGGACTTCTTCGACCGTACCTACTACCCCTGCGAGGGCAAGCTCACCGGTCTGCCCTACGCGGTGTTCGTGAGCGCGGGCAACGACGGCACCGGCGCCGTGCGCGAGATCGGCCGCATCGCCAACGGCTACGGCTGGAAGGTGGTGGCCGAGGCGCTGATCGTGCGCAAGGAGATCACCCCGGCCGACCTCGTGCGCGCCGAGGAACTCGGCGAGGCGCTCGCGGCCGGACTGGCGATGGGCGTGTTCTGAACGATTTTTTACAGGCATCAGCGCCGACAAGCCTTGCTCTGCATGGCTTTGCGCAGCCCGATTCCATTTTGCGAAAGCTTATTTCATAAAATGGAAACAAACGGTATTGGCAGACCGCGTCGGCGTGGCCTAAGCTGCAATTGCTTCTGTCGCTCGAACGCATCGGGCCCACCCCGCGGGCCCCACGATTCAACTCGCAACGGAGGGTGCCTTATGGCCATTACCTGGATTCTGGTTGCCAACGCCAGCCTGGCGAAGCTCTACGCAAACCTCGGCCCCAACAAGGGGCTGACGCTGGTGAAGGAACTGATCCACCCGGAAAGCAGGCAAAAGAACGGCGAGCTCGTCTCCGACCGCTCGGGCGCCATGGGGGCGGTCGGATCGGGAGGCGGATCGATGCAGCCGCAGACCTTGCCCAAGCAGCACGAAGCCAAGGTTTTTGCACAGGAAATCGCCCAGGCGCTGTACCAGGGTCGCACCAGCAATGCGTTCAAGCGCGCCATCCTGGTCGCACCGCCTGCGTTCATGGGCCTGCTCAACGCAGTCATCGACGGCCCGACGGCACAATTGATCACCGATCGTTTCGAAAAGGACTACACCAAGACCCCCGAGAACGAGCTCGGCGACAGGCTGGGTTCAACGATCTTTCTCTGATGAAGGAGGCCCTTGCGCAGATGCTTCAAGATGTTCTGTCACTCGCCGAAGGCCACTGAGCCAGACGCAAAGGAGGACGTGTTTGAGCTTGGCGTACAGGATTCAACCGACCTGCTGAAGGCAACACCAGACTGACAATATTGTCTCCACTCGCGAGACCGGGGCGCCGGAAGGCAGCTCCACAAGAAACGGGGCGCTGTGCGCCCCGTGCCCTTTTCAGGGCGCCCATTTTCAGAGGACCACTTTTCGGCCCATCAACGCGCAGGCTCAGCCACCGCGCCCTCACCGGCCTCACCGCCTCCACCATCGCCCAGCGGCCAGCGCCCGAGCACACGGTAGTGCGCGCCGCCTGCATCACGCTCCGACGCAACCAGCACGAAGCTCGCCACCGGCCAGCGTAACGGCGCCATCTCGATTCCCTGCGGCGGACGCAAGGCATTACGCACCAGCGTCACATGTGGATTGAAGGCCCGCGCCTCCAGCTCGAAGTCCGCGGCACGCAAGCCTGCGGCAAGCGCCTCCGCCAAGGCAGGCAGCGCGGCAGGCGGCTGCGCACACCCCGACCACAGGATCCGATTGCCGCGCCAGTTCCCCACCCGGTCGAGCTCGAGGACGAAGCGTTCGCCCCGCACCGACTGCGCCACGGCCTCGAGCGCATCCAGCCGCGACACCGCGACATCGCCGAGAAAGGCCAGCGTCAGATGAATCGTGTCGCGCCGCATCGCCCGCCCGCCGCATTCGGCCTGCAGCGCACGCGCCCGCGCATGCAGCGCAGCCGCCGTGGCGGCACCCGGCCACAGCGCGAAAAACACACGCAGCCGCGCCGGCGGCGGTGACGCCGGCGAGTGCTCGGTCATGCAGCGCGCGCAAGCAGCGCGACCACCTGCGCGGCAATGCCCTCGCCGCGCCCGGTGAAGCCGAGCTTCTCGGTGGTCTTGCCCTTGATGTTGATCGCGCCCGGATCCATCGCCAGGTCGGCGGCAATGTTCTGGACCATCGCCGGCGCATGGGGCAACACGCGCGGCGCCTTGCAGATCACGGTGGCGTCGATATTCACCACCTGCCAGCCGGCCGCGCGCACGCGCGCGAACGCCTCGCGCAGCAGCACGCGGCTGTCGGCGCCGGCATGGGCCGGATCAGTATCCGGAAACAGCCGCCCGATGTCGCCCAGCCCCGCCGCACCGAGCAGCGCGTCGGTGACGGCGTGGAGCAGCACGTCGGCGTCGGAATGACCGAGCAGGCCGTGCTCGAAGGGAATATGCACGCCGCCCACGATCAGCGCTCGCCCCGGAACCAGCGCATGCACGTCGAAGCCCTGGCCGATACGGAACGGGAAGTTCATCAGTTCTGCCCCTGGCGAGATTGAAGGATCCACTCGGCCAGATGCAGGTCGAGCGGATAGGTGACCTTGAGGTTGGTGGCGTCGCCCTGCACCAGGCGCGGGCGCAGGCCGGCGGCCTCGATCGCGCTGGCCTCGTCGGTGACGTCCTTGGCGTGCTCGAGCGCGCGGCGCAGCATCACGTAGCGGAACATCTGCGGCGTCTGCGCCTGCCACAGGCTGTCGCGCGGCACGGTCTCGAGCACGTGGCGGCGCTCGTCCGCACGCTTGAGCGTGTCGGCCACCGGCACCGCGAGCAGGCCGCC
>RRZU010137095.1_pt1 | contig 13117 bp, 12 predicted proteins | sample 2165561 | NCBI WGS metagenome assembly RRZU01 (sample SAMN10456909, study PRJNA506462) | wastewater metagenome | isolation source: wastewater sludge | place: USA: Moscow, Idaho
GAAGTTTTACCATGATCAACGTGTCCCATAACCGTTACAATAGGAGCACGAGGTAACAAATCTTCTTCGGCATCTTCCACTTCTTGAATGGCCTCCGCCACTTCGGCACTTACATATTCTGTTTTAAAGCCAAATTCCTCAGCCACAATATTGATAGTTTCAGCATCCAAACGTTGATTAATAGAAACCATCAAACCAATGTTCATACAAGTTGCAATAACTTGATTAACACTTACATCCATCATAGTAGCCAATTCATTGGCTGTCACAAATTCGGTGATTTTAATAACCTGACCATCCAACCGCTCCATATCTGCTTGACTCTGCAAACGTTGCGTGTTGGCTTCTCTCTTATCTTTACGATATTTCGATCCTTTTGATTTTGTTTTATTAGTTAAACGAGCTAATGTTTCTTTTACTTGTTTTTGAACATCTTCTTCGTTGACTTGCTCCTTTATTACCGGTTTTTTAAAATTTGAATGGAACTTATTACCAGACGTATTTGTATTTCCACCAGGTTGTGGCTTTACCGGTCTTTTAGGCTGATTTGCAGGGTCGAAAATATTTACACGTTCTTTTTGAATACGACTACGTTTCTTTTTTTCTTCACTTAAATGAGTATCTGTTTGCACTGGAGTTGCCGATTTTTGCAAAACAACTTTTGCATTCTCTTTATCCGTAATCTTATCTTGACGTTCTTTTTTCTTTTCTTCTTTTGTTTTTTTCTTCGGACGAGTTTGTTGATTTATTGCACTCAAATCAATTTTACCTACAACGTTAATAGTTGAATGTAAAGTTGTACCCATGCTATATATTTCGACTTCACCGGAACCACCTTCGGACACAATTGGTTCTTCTTTTATTTCATTCACAGTTTCTTTTTTCGGTTGAATTTCTTGCTTTGATTCTTCCTGAAGATTTTCTTGTTTTTCCTCTGCTTGCCGATTAACGTCCTTAATTTCAGGTTCTTTTTCTACCTTTTCTTCTACACGAACTTCTTCTTTCTTAGCTACAATAGGATGTTCTTCTTTTTTAGGATCCTCTTTAATTTCTTCTTTAGCAAGTTTTTGTGGCTCCTCAACAACAGGCTTTGCAACAGGTTTTTTGCCTATACTATCCAAATCAATTTTACCAACAGGTTTAAAATGAGGACGATCTAAATCGGAAATTTCCACTTTTAGTTCTTCGGGTTGTGGCTTAACGGCTTCGAAACCGTCTAATGTTACAGCCTCACCTTTGGTCCTTTCTTTATTTCTTTGGGCAAAAATTTCAGATTCTATTTTTTGACTTTTATCCTTGTTAAACTCTTTGTTGAGCAAATCATATTGCTCCTCGGAAATACGAGCATTAGGATTTACTTCCACGTCCGAAAAGCCCTTTTTGTGTAAGAACTCAACAGCAGTGGATAATCCCACATTTAAATCTTTGACGACTTTAGTTAATTTTATAGACATATATAATCTTTGGTTTTCTTCTAATTAAATTTGTTTTCGTTTGGCACTTTGTCCAATATTAAATGCGTCTGTTTCCGAGAAAGCATCTGCAAAAGAGGAATTTATTATTCAAATTCTTGTGCTAAAATAGCAAGAACATCGTCAATGGTTTCCTCTTCGAGGTCTGTTCTATCAATCAATTCCGCACGTGGAATTTCGAGCACACTTTTTGCCGTATCACAACCAATTGATTTGAATACATCAATAACCCAAGGTTCGATTTCATCAGTAAACGCATCCAAAAACACATCTTCTTCATCTTCTTCTTCGACATCTCTGAATACTTCAATGGTGTATTCGGTAAGCATACTTGCTAATTTGATATTCAATCCTCCTTTACCGATTGCCATAGAAACTTCTTCGGGACGAAGAGAAACCTCAGCTTTTTTATTAGTTTCATCTAATCTGATAGAAAGCACTTTAGCAGGACTTAAAGACCTTGAAATAAACAAAGAGATATTTGATGTATAATTGATGACATCTATATTTTCATTTCTCAATTCGCGGACAATACTATGAATACGAGAGCCTTTAACACCGACACAAGAACCGACAGGATCAATACGATCATCGTACGATTCTACTGCAACCTTAGCTCTTTCACCCGGAATACGAGCAATCTTTTTAATGGTAATTGTTCCTTCTTGAACTTCAGGAATTTCCAATTCGAATAAACGTTGAAGAAAAACAGGAGATGTACGCGAAACAATAATTTTTAGGTTATTGTTTTTATTATCAACTTTGACAACAACTGCCTTTACCGTATCACCTTTTCTATAAAAATCGGTCGGAATTTGCTCTGTCTTTGGTAATAACATTTCATTACCTTGTTCATCAAGCAACAGCATTTCTTTTTTCCAAATTTGATAGACTTCACCATAAACAACCTGACCGACCATTTCCTTATACTTATCATATACAGACTCTTTTTGGAGTTCCAATATCTTAGAGGAAAGAGTTTGACGAAGGTTCAAAATGGCACGGCGACCAAAACTCAAAAAATTAACAGCATCGGTTACATCTTCACCCACTTCACATTCTTTATCGATAAGACGTGCTTTTGAAAGTTCCACTTGTAAATTAGGGTCTTCCAATGCTCCGTCAGCTACAACTTCACGTTCTCTCCAAATTTCGCAATCCCCTTTATCCGGGTTTATTACGACCGTAAAGTTTTCATCTGTTCCAAACATTTTTGCTATTACACTGCGAAAAGAATCTTCAAGGACACCAATCATTGTTGCCTTGTCGATGTTTTTTAGGTCTTTAAACTCCGAGAATGTGTCTACCAAATTCAGGGATTGTTCCGGTTTGTTATTCATAACTTTTATTTGAATCTGAAATTATATTTTGTTTGTTTTATTTCGCTGTATGAAAAATTTATTGATTCTGTAATTTCTTGTTTCTTTGAGCTATTTTCGGCTTTTACCTTCTTTGTAACTTCGAGGGTAAAGGAATTTTCTTCTGCCGACACTAAAACACCGACCCATTTACGTCCGTCTTTTGTTAAGACTTCTACCTCATTGCCAATATTTTTTTGGTATTGTTGCAAAATTTTGAAAGGAGAAGTGATACCAACTGAACCGACTTCCAATTCATAATCTTCCACTTCTCTGTCTAATTTACTTTCAATAAAGCGACTGATTTCACAACAAGTATCGATATCTACACCTTCAAAGGCATCAATTTCGACCAAAATTGCATTAGCTTTACTGATAGCCACATCGACCAAAAAGTAGTCTTCTTTCTGTTTTAGAAAATCGCTAACAATTTGATATACAAAGTCCTTTTCTATCATAGTTATCTTATATCCAACAAATGAGGGGAACTTCCGCCCCCCTCACCTATCTCATTATCGGGTGCAAATATAGGAATAATTATTTAACAGACAAAATATTAGCTTTTTTTTCTATTTTTGCAATAGAAAATTTAATTGATGAAAGAAACGTATCCACACGAAGAATTTGGAGATATTGACATTATCCATAGCTTAAGAGCCAAAACCTTACGAATTCAGATCGGGGCACAAGGTATACGACTGGTAATTCCGAAAAAAATTACAACGGTCCAAGGCATTGAGTTTATTAATTCGAAAAAAGATTGGATTAGGAAGGCCTTGACTCGAATAGAAAAAAGCAAGCAACACATACAGGCTGATATAACAAGTTTAAAAACAATAACATTTACAGTTTCAATACAAGCAACAAACAGAACTAATCTTTTATTTAGCCTAAAAAACACTATTTTACTGATTGAATATCCTCAAAACATTGATTTAAAGGCATCTATATATCAGCAAAAGATAAAAGACGGCATTGAAAAATTTGTGCTTGCAGAGGCAAAAAGATACTTACCCCAAAGAGTCGCTTTGCTAGCCACAAAATATGGCTTTAGGTACAATGAAGTGACAATAAGACGCACCAAACAACGCTGGGGGAGTTGTTCCAGCAAGAAAAATATTAATCTTTCGGCTTACTTAATGTTAGTGCCGGATTATTTAGCAGACTATGTTATTTTGCACGAACTGTGTCATACCAAACACATGAATCATGGAAGCAATTTTTGGAAAGCTATGGAAAATGTTTCGAACAACTATTTAGCACTGCGGAAAGAATTAAAGTCTTACTCTCATTTAGTCAATTTATTTTAATATTATGGAAAACAAAATGCAATGGGTTAATCTACTATCTACCAAACGTTTTGGAATGGAAGAATACCATAAAAGAAAAGAGGAGGATAGATCAGAGTTTCAACGTGACTATGACCGTTTAATTTTTTCTTCTCCTTTCAGACGATTGCAAAATAAGACCCAAGTATTTCCACTACCAGGAAGTGTTTTCGTGCATAACCGCTTGACACACAGCCTAGAAGTAGCTTGTGTCGGTCGTTCATTAGGTGACAACATTTCACATTCTCTTTCAAAAAAATATCCGGTAGAAAAACTTCCCTATGTTTCGGAAATCGGGTCAATCGTATCGGCAGCTTGTTTGGCTCACGATTTGGGCAATCCTCCTTTTGGACATTCAGGTGAAAAAGCCATTTCCAGTTATTTTTCAGAAGGAAACGGACAGAACTTACAAGACTATTTGGAAAAGAACAACGAGTGGGATGATTTTATTTATTTTGAAGGAAACGCTAACTCTTTACGCCTACTTACGCACCAATTTTCAGGAAGAAGAAAAGGCGGGTTTGCTATGACCTACTCGACATTAGCATCCATTGTAAAATATCCATATTCATCAGAATTTTCACAACCTAAAGGAAAATTCGGGTTTTTTCAATCGGAAAAAGAAACGTATGAAGCCATTGCATCAGAATTGGGTATTATTAAAAATCCAACAAACGAAAACAAGTATGCACGTTACCCACTGGTGTACTTGGTAGAAGCTGCTGACGATATTTGCTACCAAATAATGGATATAGAAGATGCTCATAAGCTTAAAATACTTACAACTGAACAAACAAAAGAGTTGTTACTTGGTTTTTTCAATGAAGACCGAAAAAAAAGAATTTTTGACACATGGAAAATAGTGGATGATACGAACGAACAAATCGCCTATTTACGTTCAGCTGTTATCGGACTATTAATTTCGGAATGCACACTTGTTTTTATCGAAAATGAGGAAGATATATTGTCAGGTCATTTTGAAGGTTCCTTAATCGACCATTTGCAACCTGTTTGCGAAAAAGCATACAAAACTTGTGCTGCTTTATCATTCAAAAAAATTTATAAATCATCGGAAGTACTAGATGTGGAAGTGGCAGGATACAAAATTATTTTAACCCTGTTAGATGAGCTAACTAAGGCTGTTTTTCATCCCGAAAAAGCTTATTCAAAACTACTACTTGACAGAGTTCCCTGTCAATACGAAATGTATTCGCCAAGTGCTTATGGAAAAATTCAAGCGGTGATTGATTACATATCGGGCATGACGGACGTTTATGCACTGGACCTGTATCGAAAAATCACAGGAATGAGTTTACCTTCTTTATAATCGCCTTTCTATGTACAGCAGAACAGAACTTTTACTCGGTAAAGAAAAGATGGAAATACTAAAAGCCTCACATGTTTTAGTGGTTGGCTTAGGTGGTGTCGGTGCCTATGTTGCAGAGCTACTTTGCCGAGCAGGAATAGGCAAGATGACCATTATAGACAGTGATACGGTAAAAGAAAGTAACATCAATAGACAATTGCCTGCCACTTCGAAAACTATTGGAGAAAAAAAAGTCGATATATTATCTAAAAGATTAAGGGATATTAACCCAGATTTGGAACTTGAAGCACTTGATATATTTATTGATGGAGAAAATATTCCTACCCTATTTGAAAGTAAACACTTCACTTTCGTAGTAGATGCCATTGATTCTTTAGCTCCAAAAGTATCTCTATTAGAATATTGCATCAAACATAAAGTAAAAATTATTTCGTCGATGGGAGCCGGCGGAAGAATTGACCCGACTAAAATTCAATATTCCGATATATCAAAAACCTATCAGTGTATGTTGGCAAAAAATGTCCGCAAAAGACTGAAAAAATTAGGCATAGAAAAAGGTCTTCCTGTCGTTTTTTCGTCAGAACAAGTAAACAAAAATGCCATCATTTTGATAGACGATGAAAAAAATAAATGTTCGACAGTTGGTACTATATCGTATTTACCAGCTATCTTTGGATGCTATTTATCATCATACGTTATACGAAAATTAATAAAACAATGAATATTGTAGAAGCAAGTCATATAGACAAACATTTCGGAGAACTACATGTTTTAAAAGACATTAGTTTGGAAATAAAAAAAGGAGAATTTGTTACCATTGTTGGTGCTAGCGGTGCAGGCAAAACTACCTTGTTGCAAATATTGGGTACACTCGACAAAGCAGACAATGGAACAATTAAAATAGCGAACACTCTTGTCAATGATTTAAGCAACAAAAATATATCCGATTTTAGAAATAAAAACATAGGATTTGTCTTCCAATTTCATCAGCTTTTACCGGAATTTACAGCACTTGAAAATGTAATGATTCCGGCATTAATCGGTAAAAAATCGAAAAAAGAAGCAGAGCACGAAGCGAAAGAATTGCTGTTGTATTTGGGATTATCGGAACGTTTGGGACACAAGCCCAACGAACTTTCAGGTGGTGAAAAACAGCGAGTAGCGGTTGCCCGTGCATTGATAAACAGACCTTCGGTAATACTTGCAGATGAGCCTTCCGGCAGTTTGGACAGCAAAAACAAGCAAGAATTACATCAATTACTTTTCAAACTACGTGATGAATTTAATTTGACCTTGTTGGTCGTAACGCACGATAAAGAATTAGCTACTATTTCAGACCGGATTATTGAAATGCAAGATGGAAAAATCATTTAAATAATTCTCTTTTTTACACCACTTTAGATATTATAAATGCAATCAGCCCAATCCATAAAAGAGCAATAACTATTGCAGTATAGATTCCTATTTTTTTGCTTACGGCGATGCTTTTTTGTGCTTTTATACGACATTCCTCAAAAACTTCTTTTGGAATTAGTCTAATACAAATTTTTATCATTAACGGCAGTATCAGCAAATCGTCTAAATAACCAATAAACGGTATAAAATCAGGGATTAAATCAATGGGACTGTAGGCATAACTGACCGTCAGACCTACTATAACCCTTGCCAACCATGGTGTCCTGGCATCTTTCATGGAATAGTAGATAGCTAAAACCTCTGCATTAAGAAATTTCGCACGCTTTTTTATTTTTCTTAAAATACCCATACGCAAATTTATCAATTATGGGAGATAGAGCAAAAGAAATGTAAAAAATTAGATAAACATTTTATTCTTTTATTACAGCGTTGAAATATTTTACAACCAAAATCCATATCTTCGTCGGGGAAATAGACGCTGTTTATCGATTTCTACTTGTTTTACTACTATTTATATCGAATCTTTGCAACATAAATTTTAAAGCAAAACTATCATGGAAAATAACATTAAAAGAAATTTTCGTTCAAACCATCATATGAAAGGTCTTGGTTTTGGACTATTACTTATGCTGACAGGTATTATATTTCTCGGATTCAACTTCGGATTTATACCTATGCAGTTAAAGAATGTAATTCTTTCATGGCCAATGTTACTGATACTTATTGGCATTATAAACCTTTTTAGGCGACACATTTTTTTCGGAACCGTATTGGTTTTGGTTGGTGCATTTTTTATTATGCCCCGTTTTATTGCAGCATATCCATTATATTTTCAGGGAATTAATGGTAATTTCACACAACTCTACTGGCCATTTCTGCTCGTTGCAGCCGGACTATTGTTTATTATCGGTCGACTTTGTTCACCAAAATATTTTCTACACAGCTGCCATCATAGCCATCACCATAGAGATTTCCATTATAAGTATGATAACTACTATAAGTGGGACACAAATGCCAAAGGTTTTTCAAAAGACAGTGTATTCAGTAATGGAGAACATATTGTTTTGGATACGGAATTTAAAGGAGGTGAAATGAATGCAGTATTTGGAGGCATAACATTGGATTTGCGACACACAAATTTACCTGTTGGAGAAACTATATTGGAAATAAATGCTGTTTTTGGAGGAATAGCTATACTTGTTCCCAATGATTGGTATATAGAAACGCATTTAGATAGCGTTTTCGGGGGATTCAAAGATAGCCGAGACCCACAAGATCCTACCGACAAAACAAAAAAGCTGGTTATTGTGGGCTCTTGTGTATTTGGTGGAGGAGAATTGAAAAATCAATAAACTTATCCCGATAATTGATAGCCAAACTCGAAAAAATGACACATCCTTTTTTTGAAAATACAACTAAAATCGTTCACTATTCCCTTTTTTGGTTTGCTTTTGCGATACTACAAGTGTTTGTTTTGTATCCGCTAGTCGAATTACCATTATGGATGATTATACTGGATGGTTTTATTCAGGCGATTATTTACGGATTGCTTGGCATATTGCTATGGAGTGTCATCAAATATGGGAATTACGCCATCTTAAGCATTCAGCAACAAATCATTAACTATGCTGCTCTATCAATTTTGACTATCGGAATTTGGTTGGGATTGGGATTTTCTTTCATGTATTTGATAGTAGGGAATGAACTGACCATTCTATTGATGCCGATTCTCCCTATCGAGGGTTTTATCGGTCTGTTGGTGTATTTACTAATTACACAACAGTTCTGTTTAGTTTTTCAACAAAATAAAATAGTTGATGAAGCCGAAGCCATAGAAATTCAGGAGAAAGCTGTGACAAGTCAAGCAATTAGAACAGAACAATTAGAAAGAATCGCTGTAAAACTGGGTTCTAAGATTCACGTCGTACCAATTTCTGAAATTCTTTATTTACAAGCCGATGGTGATTATGTCCAAATATTTACAAATGAGGGCAAATACCTAAAAGAACAAACACTAAAGTATTTTGAAGAACATTTACCTGAAAATCAATTTGTAAGAGTACATCGTTCCTTCATTGTGAATGTAGAAATGATTTCACGCATTGAACTTTACGAAAAACAAAATCAGATGATAACCCTTAAAAACGGTGTGCAAATCAAGACTAGCCCAACTGGTTACAAAACATTAAGGTCTGTATTAAATCTTTAGAATAACTATCTCACCTTTACCACAACATTTATTGAATCGATAGTTGAATTTTCTTCCCACGAACGACAATAGTTGAATTTTAACGTATCCGTACCAACCGTAACGCCTTTAAATTTCCAAATTTCCGTTCCACCACTTCCATCTAAAACAGGCTCATCAGCATCATAATCGTGCCCAATGCTATCAACCACGTCAATAAAATTTTTGTTTCTCCATTTCCACGAATAGCCTGTTGTCGGATTTGATGCCAAATAAAGTTCAAATTCCTCATCAACAGCTATTTCGTAATACGTTTTTGTCTCATATTTCTTCTTATCCGTTTTTTCTTCACAGCCAAATAAAGACATTAGGATAACTAAACATATTTGCAAGATTGTTTTCATATCTTCCCTGTTTGAATTTTCAATAACAATCCCCGACAAGCATCTTCCAAGATATCAAGCACCAATTCAAAACCGGCATCACCACCATAATACGGATCAGGAATATAATCTTCATCGCAAACTTGACAAAAATCAGTCATTTTTGAAATTTTCCGTTTGGCTTCCAATGTTGGTGCTCGGTCGCACAAATCATCCACATTCGTATTGTCCATACCGATAATTAAGTCAAAAATTTCAAAATCAGCGTATTCCACAGGTCGGGAAAGACTAGTAAGGGTATATCCACGCCGTGTAGCATGCTCTTTCATGCGATAATCGGCAGTTTCGCCTTTATGTATCGAAAGAATTCCTGCAGAATCAATCACAAACGAATCACTAAGACCCGCGTCATCGACAAGCTGTTTCATCACGGATTCAGCAGCTGCCGAGCGACAAATATTTCCCAAACACACAAACAATATTTTCTTCATAAGATATGTATTACATCGGATCTACATCTACAACTATGTTTACCGTTTTAAACTGTTTCAAGACACTACTAATTATTTCGGCTATTCTATTTTTTGCTCTTTTATACGAAGCCTCATTTTCAATTTTCAACATTATTTTTTTCACGTATAACCCTTGCATTCTACCCACAGGCGGATTATCGGGACCCAGTACCCTATTTCCAAAAATGGCAACTAATTCGTACGCCAACTTTTCGACCGCCGCATTATTTATTTTTTCGTCCTTATGTTTTGTATAAATAGCAATTATCCTGTAATAAGGAGGATATTTAAATAATTTTCGTTCAGCCAATTGCGTGGCAAAAAAATCAGTATAGTTATTGTTTACAATTTGTGCCACTATGGGATTTTCAGGAACAAAAGTTTGCAAAATGACCATACCTCGTTTATGCTTTCTTCCCGCCCTGCCACTCACTTGCACCAACATTTGAAAAGCTCGCTCACTCGACCTAAAATCAGGATAATTAAACAAATTATCGGCATTTAAAATACCGACAACACTCACATTTTCAAAATCTAATCCTTTAGAAACCATTTGTGTACCAATCAGCACATCAATTTTATGCTCTTCAAAATCATTAATAATATTTCGGTATCCGTATTTAGTCCGTGTTGTATCCAAATCCATGCGACCAATCGAAACGTCAGGAAAATATTTTTTCAGTTCTTCCTCTACCTTTTCTGTTCCAAACCCCCTATCCTTTATCTGTGTGTTTCCACAAGAAGGACATACATTCGGCATAGATTCAATATAACCACAATAATGACACGTAAGTGCATGTTGGTTTTTGTGGTACGTTAAACTCACATCACAATGTTTGCATTTAGGCACCCAACCGCATTGTGAGCATTCTACAAAAGAAGAAAAGCCTCTCCTATTTTGAAATAAAACAACTTGTTCATTATTTGCCAACGCTTCTTGCATCTTTTCCAAAAGCAACCAAGAAAACATTGATTTCATTCGGTTTTTCTTGAATGCATCCTGAATATCGACCACCAGAATCTCAGGCATTTGAATATTTTCGTAACGAGACGATAATTCTACCAAAGCATATTTGTCGGTTGTAGCATTAAAATAGCTTTCTAGGGAAGGAGTGGCCGTTCCGAGTAACACTTTACTATTAAACATATTAGCCAACACCAATGACGCATTACGTGCATGATAACGAGGTGCCGGTTCATATTGCTTATAGCTATTTTCATGCTCTTCGTCTACAATAATCAGCCCTAAACGGCTAAACGGCAAAAATACGGAAGAACGAACGCCCAAAATTACCTGATAACGGTTCTTGTTCAACAAATCATTGTAAATCTCGACACGTTCAGCATCCGAAAATTTAGAGTGATAAATGGCAAGTTTATCGCCAAAAACACGCTTTAGTCTATTGGTTAGCTGTACCGTAAGGGCTATTTCAGGTACTAAATACAAGACTTGCTCTCCTTTTTCAATAGCTTCTTGTATTAACCTGATGTAAATTTCAGTTTTACCACTCGAAGTTATTCCGTGCAACAAAACAACCTTATTTTCACCAAAATACGTTTTGATTTTATCGAAAGCTTCCGTCTGAGGTTCATTCAAATTGTTTATCGCTTCACACTCCTCTTCCTCTTTTTCTAATCGAGAAACTTGCTCAGGATAAGTTTCAAAAACTTGTTTTTCAACCAATGCTATACAGGCAGATTCGTATCCCTGGAAAGTGCCGAGTAACTGTTTTTTCGAAATTTTATTTTGTTCATCAAATTCTGCGTTACCACCTGACAATTCGAGATAGCCTTTTAAAAGTTCACCCTGCTTTTTAGCTCGTTTCAATTCGTCAAACAACAAAACACCCTTTTGCTTTGCCTGAGATGACAGCCGAATATAATTTTCATATCTCGGCTTATAGTTTTCCTGCACGACCTCACGAATCCTGATAACATCTTTTTCCAAGAGCGTTTTTATAGCCGTCACCACAGTTTTGTTGCCACTTTCTTTTATCAACTGTTCTATTCGAAGAGATTTTTTTTCTTGGAGTACAGCAACTATATCCTGCTCCTTTTTAGAAAAAACTGAATTAGTTGGGGAATCAACATTGATATCAACAAAAGTTTCACTTTCAAGTTTTAAACCGGAAGGAAGAGCGGCCTTAAACACTTCACCCAAAGAACATTGATAATACGAAGCAATCCACTCCCAAAACTTCAACTGAACAGATGAAACAATCGGTTGTTGATCCAAAACACCTACTATTTCTTTTATTTGATAATCAGACGAATAATTTTGATGAAAAGAATACACCAAAGCGGTATATATTTTCGTTTTTCCCCAAGGCACAATAACTCGCATACCCACATTGAGCTGACCCAGCATTTCAGTGGGAACAACGTACGTGTAAACATTTGCCACAGGCAATGGCAATATCACGTCAATATATATGGGTAATTTTAAATCCAATTTGATTGTGAGTTACGTGCAAAGATAAAAAAAAGAGGAATGAAACACACCATATACATATTTAGTTTACCAAAATCAATTGCTGAATTTGATAACGTTTTTTGAGCTTTTTTGTGTATTCGTTTTTTACGTTTATCTTTGTCAACATGAAATATTTCAAATACGTACTTGTTTGTTTGTTTGTTTTGAAAACTATGAGTGGATACACGCAAGTTTTTGAAACAAAATCCTTTATAAAGGAAATCCAGACCATAAGAATCGAAAATCCGGATAAAAAACCTTATTATCCCGTCATAGAGTTAGGTTCTGAGGGGAAAATTAATTTATCATTTGATGATTTATCTCCTGAAATTAGTTCTTATTCTTATACAATAATTCATTGTAACGCTGACTGGACAAAATCTTGTCTTAGTGAATCGGAATATTTGGAAGGATTAAGAACAGGTTTTATAAGTGATTATAAAACATCTATCAACACTTTTTTCTCCTACACTCACTATGAATTGACTTTCCCAAATAATGATATTCAATTTAAAGTATCGGGAAACTACGTTGTTCTTGTTTTCAAAGATAACGATACCGAACATCCTGTTCTCTCTGCGTGTTTTTCGGTGGTAAGTACTCAAGTCGGAATAACAGCGAACGTAACTTCTGCTACAGATATCGACTATAACAAAGGTC
>RRZU011051868.1_pt1 | contig 13116 bp, 14 predicted proteins | sample 2165561 | NCBI WGS metagenome assembly RRZU01 (sample SAMN10456909, study PRJNA506462) | wastewater metagenome | isolation source: wastewater sludge | place: USA: Moscow, Idaho
ATTTACCACACGTTCACTACATACCCCTTTTCAAAAAGAGGACTCCTATAATTCACTTCATTTCCCGATCTACGATGGCGTTGCCTACGAATTTGAATCGGCAGAAGATATTGCCGAAGCCTTTGAGGGTAAAAAATTTGCACACGCCTACTCTCGAACATCTAACCCAACGGTTGAGTATTTGGAGAAGAAACTCAAATCAGTAACTGATTGTCACGCAGCCATGGCGCTATCGTCGGGAATGGCTGCCATAAGCAACTTGGTGCTAGCACTTGTGGGTAAGGGTGAGAATATTATCTCGTCCAACCACCTTTTTGGCCATAGCTATGCGCTATTTAAGAATACACTAGCAGAGTGGGATATAGAGGTAAGATTTGCCGACATGGGGAATACCAAAGAAGTAGAAGCCCTTTGCGACTCAAAAACCCGTGCTTTCTTTTTTGAAACCATCACAAACCCACAGTTAGAAGTTATTGATATTGAACACCTTTCAAAACTAGCTAAGCAAAAGGGTGTGGTATTAATTGCCGACACAAGCGTTACGCCCCCATCGGTATTTAACTCCAAAAAGTTTGGTGTAGATGTAGAAGTAATGTCGAGCACTAAATTTATTTCAGGAGGAGCTACCTCGGTAGGCGGCATTATCCTAGACAACGGGACCTTTGATTGGACAAAAATTCCATCGTTACAAAAATGGTCGGGTAAGATGGGGAAAGATGCCTTAATTGCACGATTACGTAAAGAGATATTCAGACATTTAGGAGGTTGTATGACTGCGCATACAGCTCATTTTCAAATCATTGGTCTCGACGTGCTTGATTTGCGGGTGGAGCGTTGCGTAAATAACTGTATTAAACTAGGCGAATATCTGCAATCGCATCCAAAAATTGCATCGGTCAACTATCCTGGGCTTAAGGGCAATGAGAATTATTTGTTGAGTTTGAAGCAGTTTAACGGACAGCCAGGAGCCATCATGACCTTTGATTTAAACTCAAAAGAGGCATCCTTTAAATTTTACAATCAACTGCAACTTATCCGCAGAGCAACCAATTTGAACGACAATAAAACCCTTATTATTCACCCATTCTCTACCATCTATGCTGAATTCCCTGAGAGTGAGCGCATTGAAATGGGCATTAGAGATACCATGCTTCGCATGTCTGTTGGGATAGAAGATGTGAATGATTTAATTAACGATATAAGCCAAGCGCTTGAAAAAGTAAACTAATTCTAGCCTCAGAGCAAATCTATATCCTATTTTAAAGCATTAACATTAAGAGTTTTATCACTAATTTAATAATATGAAATTTTCAAAAAAAGTATATTACGGATTAAAATTCTTACTTGCGTTGAATTCAGGCAATCGCGAAGATTTCTTTGGCATCATGCAAGTCTCTATTAGTGAAGATATTCCGCTCAAATTTTTAGAGGCCATCGCTGTTGCGCTCAAAAAAGCCGACATCGTAGAGGTTAAACGTGGAGCAGGAGGAGGCTATCGACTTAAAAAACAGGCGAACCAAATTAAGGTATCTGATGTGATGGATGTGTTAGAAGATGCTTACCATAAACAGTATCTACCAAAAGCTCAGAGCAATAACGAAAAAGCCGTAAGTTTTATTTTAGATAAGATATCGGATGATTTTCATGCCCTTTTGCAAACCTATACAATCAGCGATTTGAAGAAGAGATACGATGAGATGAATGAAAATCAGATGTATTATATTTAAAGACTAAGTAATAATTTGAGTAGAAATTTTTCGAAATAAATAGAAATACTCAAGGAGTAGGATAAACAAAGGTATAAATATGAGAATGGCTTAAGGGCTGTCCTTTTTTTTATTTTATTCGACATTGTTGATAGTAGCATTTACCATTAAATGTTGTACAGCATTAATTTTCTCAACAAAAAACCAACTAACAATAAACACAATTTAAAATAGTTCATTACCTTTGCCAAAGTTTATAGTAAAAATGAGTTCATCCGAACCCATTTTGAAAGGGAATCAGGTGAGAATCCTGAACAGTACCCGCTGCTGTAAGCTCCATAGTTTATAACTATCATTAAGCACACTATGCCACTGTTAACACGGGAAGGCGCTTAAGAGGAGCAAGTCAGAAGACCTACTATTAAACCATTATTTGAAGCTTTCGGGAGGTGAAGCTAAGAGAATGAGAGGCTACGCGTGCCTATTCTATTTCTTTCTGCATTTTCCATTGCTATCATCGGGTCTAATGATTAACAGTCTGTTACTATTGCTTTTACGCAATGGGATGGAGCAATTTTGAACAATGAAAAATGGAAAAGCGGTGCTAGTAGTAGCACATGGCAGCCGGTCTAATGATGCCGTTGCCGAATTTGAAAAAGTGGTGGGCTTGGTGCGCACTAAAATCTCAGAAACCGTAGTTAAAGGGGCTCACATGGAGCTGGCACAACCCGACATTGCCACCGTTACCAGAGAGTTAGCCGAAGCAGGTGCTAAAGAGATTGTGGTAGTGCCCTACTTCCTCTTTATGGGAAACCACATCAAACAAGACATCCCCGAAATCATAAACGAACAACGACTTCTCTATCCTCAAATTAATTTCAAGTTGGGTAAACCATTTGGAGCCGATTCACTCATTGCAGAACTACTTGAAAAAAGGATTTTTGAGACAGTAAATCAGTGAAATTCAGATACTTTATTGCGCTAGTTATACTCGGAGTTTTACTACCGCAGAGCCTCTATGCCATGCATATTGCTGAAGGATTTTTACCCCCCAGCTGGTGCTTAATTTGGGCTATTTTGTTGTTACCATTTATCTATTTAGGCATTAAAAAGATAAAAAAACTAACGGCCGAAAATGGAAAAGTAAAGGTGCTTTTAGGCGTCGCCGGAGCCTTCATTTTCTTGCTATCGGCGCTCAAACTACCTTCAGTAACTGGCAGTTGCTCACACATGACCGGTACCGGACTTGGCGCTATCTTGTTTGGGCCAGCCATAACCTCCATTTTAGGGATGATAGCATTGCTGTTTCAAACACTGCTTTTGGCACATGGCGGATTAACCACGCTTGGAGCAAATACCTTTTCGATGGGAGTTGCGGGACCTTTGCTAACATGGCTGATTTACAAAGGATTAAATTACACAAAACTGAATAAATCGATTATTGTTTTTAGTGCCACATTTGCAGGAAGCCTTATTACTTATTGCGTTACTGCACTACAGTTGGCATTGGCATTTCCCGCCGAGAGTGGCTCCATCATGGACTCCTTTATCAAGTTTATATCTGTTTTTGGGGTCACGCAATTGCCACTTTCTGTCATTGAGGGAATGGTATCTGTAGTGGTATTTAACTTCATTAAAAATCATAATCAACAGGAGTTAATAACGCTAAATGTTTTGGGGAGGAGTAAAACATGAAAAAACTATTGATAATCCTAGCCATCATGGCACTTATAGTTTTGCCTCTTGTCATGTTTAAAAACGGTGAATTTAAGGGGACAGACGATAAAGCAGTGGTCGCAATTGAGAGTATCGACCAAGATTATCAGCCTTGGTTTAAGGGGATAAAGTTGTTTGATAGTCCTGAAATCGTTTCTACATTTTTTGCTATTCAAGCGGCTATTGGTGCGGGGATTTTGGGATATTATGTTGGGTTTATGAGGGGGAGAAAGGATGTAAAAGAGAGAAAATAAAGACCTCCCCTAGCCCCTCCAAGGGAGGGGAATATGGTAAATAACTTGAAAATAGCAACTTAACTCCCCTCTTGGGGGAGGTCATAAAAACGATAAAAACGATAAAAACAATGCACTATTTTGATTCATATCCGCTAAAAAGTCGTTTGCGCAACGTCCATCCCAGCTATAAATTGGGAGTGTTTGGGCTATTTACACTTATGGCATTGTGTGCACAATCGGCTGTTATATTGATGTTTATACTTATAATCCATCTAGTTGGAACATTGATTTGGGCACGCATCTCCCTCTTAAAATTACTCAAGTTGATGGTTATACCGATAGGTTTTGTAATGATGGGATCACTTTCCGTTGCCTTCGATTTAAACCCAACGAATCCAATATTTCATTCAGAGATTTTTGGGATCAGTTGGGGCATTACTAAAGTTTGCTTAGATAGATCGATTTATATTTTCCTTCGAAGTTTCGCATCTATTTCGATTCTCTACTTTTTGATTCTAAATACGTCAATTAACGACCTCATCCATCAACTCCGCAAACTGCGTACACCAACCATTTTACTTGAGCTGATGATTTTGGTTTATCGAAACATCTTTATCTTTTCAGATTGCGCTAAAGATATCCAAACATCTCAAAGATGCCGTTTAGGATATAAAGATTTCTCAACGTCAATGCGCTCTTTGGGACTTTTAGGAGGGCGCGTTTTTGTGTTAGCCAACTTGCGCGCTGACCATCTATATAGAAGTATGGAGTCGCGTTGCTACAATGGCACAATAGGCTCAATAACAAGAGAGTGGGAACAAAATTGGACATTTATTAGCATCTCCTCAATAGCAATTTTAATAACAATAATTTCACTTTTATTTGTTGTAAAATAATGATAGAGCTAAAAGATATTAGTTATATGTATCAAGATGGTACAGAGGCGCTTAGAGCGATTAATCTATCTATTAGAGAAGGTGAAAAGATGGTTGTGGCTGGTGCAAATGGAGCTGGCAAATCGACACTTTTTATGATTTTAAATGGAATTTTGAAACCATCATCTGGCAGATATCTATTTGACAATAAAGAGATTAAATACGCAAAAAAAGAGCTCTACAATCTGCACAAAACCGTTGGCGTTGTATTTCAAGAGCCTGATAGTCAGATATTTTCTTCAAGCGTTTACGAAGAGGTCGCTTTTGGCCCTCTTAATTTGCAACTATCAGATAACGAGGTAAAAACGAGGGTTGGTGAAGCCTTAGAAACAGTGGACATCGAAAATTTGAGAGAAAGACCCGCCCATTTGCTCAGCTACGGACAAAAAAAACGGGTTACCATTGCCTCGGTTTTGTCGATGAATCCTAAGGTTATAATTTTTGACGAACCCACGGCGGGACTCGATCCGGCGCACGCTTCGGAGATTATCGCTCTGCTCGACAAACTGCACCAATCGGGCAAAACCATCATCATCTCTACCCACGATATGAACTTAGCTTATCAGTGGGCGGACAGAATTATTTTGCTCAACAATGGTAAAATTGTGGGAGATGATACGAGCACCAAAATGTTTGATAATCAAGAAGTTTTACATAAATGTGGACTAGAGCTTCCACTCATGTTGCAAATATTTAATGGATTTAAAGAGGCAGATATGACTCCTCCAAAAACCATCAAACAGTTACTAAACCTCATAAAATCAGCATCATGCGTGGAGTAATTATTGCGGGCACAAACAGCGGATGTGGCAAAACGACCGTAACCATTGGTCTGATGGCTTTGTTACAGGAACTCGGCTATAAAGTGGCGCCCTTTAAAACAGGTCCCGACTACATCGACACGGCTTTTCATACCAAAGTTACAGGAACGCCGTCGTATAATCTCGACAGCTATCTGCTTTCGAATGAGATGATTAAGCACCTTTACGCAAAACATACATCACACAAGGATATTGCTGTCATTGAGGGTGTTATGGGGCTATTTGATGGTTTGGGTGATGCTGGAATTGGTAGTGCCGCACAACTCAGCAAACAACTCAATTTGCCTATCATTTTGGTGGTAAATTGCAAGAGTCTCTACCAAAGTGTGGCAGCCATTGTGAAGGGTTTTGTGGAGTTTGATGCCGATGTAAACGTGGCGGGCGTGATTTTAAATCATGTTCATAGCGAAGATGGCTATCAGTTTTTGAAAAACTACATAGAAACGCACGTTAAAGTAAAATGCATTGGATATTTGCCAACTAATAAAGATATCTCTATCGAAAGCAGACACTTAGGATTGGTGCAAGCCAATGAGGTTGATGAGTTACCTTCTAAGATTCAGCAACTTACAGAGACTCTCAAAAAAACGATTGATATACCTACGCTGCTTCAAATAGCTGAGATGGCTCAACCACATCAGGTTGATAATCATCTTTTAAACACTTGGAAACTAGATTTAAACGGACTTAAACTTGGTGTTGCACTCGACAAAGCGTTTCAGTTTTATTACCAAGATAATCTTGAACTTTTACAAGAGAATGGAGCTGAACTTCACTATTTTAGTCCCATTACCGATGCTCACTTGCCGCAAAACATTAATGCCCTCTATTTGGGTGGAGGCTACCCCGAACTGTTTGCAAATGAACTATCTAACAACAAAACAATGTTGGCCGATATTAGAAAATTTGCTCAAGAAGAGAAGCCCATCTTTGCAGAGTGTGGAGGACTCATGTATCTCACCCATGCCATTATTGATGGTGATGAACAGATGCATCCAATGGCAGCTATTTTTAATTGCAACACCATCATGACCAAGCGATTACAACGATTTGGGTATTGTAATGTGATGTATGATGGAGCTAAAACCCGAGCGCACGAGTTTCACCACTCCATTTTGCAAACAACTAACGAAGACGCCAATTATCAACTTAAATATCAGATAGATAAGCCAGATAAAAACAGAGAATGGCAATGCGGATTACGTTATAAAAACGTGTTGGCAGGTTATGCTCATTTTCTCTTTTTATCGGAGCCAACTTTTTATCATAAAATCATTAACTTATGGATGCAAAAAACTATATAATACTCAATCCCAACGAGATAGAGGGTCGTAGTATGAAGATTATCACTGAGGAACTTGGGCATTTGCAACTACCTGCAGGATATGCCGAAATTATGAAACGCGTGGTGCATACAACGGCCGATTTCGACTATGCGCGCATCACCGAAATACATCCCAATGCCATTGATGCGGCCCATAAAGCGCTTGCTTCGGGTTGTAGAATTTATGCCGATACTCGCATGATTATGGCTGGAGTAAGTAAACCGTCGCTTCAAAAACTGAATTGCGAAATATATACCTATATCGATGATGCTGAGGTTATTGAGCAATCGAAAGCATTAGGTTTAACACGCTCCATTTTAGGCATCGAAAAAGCCACGCAAGATGCTCAAACAGAGATCTATGTGATTGGCAATGCCCCAACGGCCTTAGTGCGCTTGGGAGAGTTGATAAAAGCTGGGAAAGCAAATCCAGCACTTGTAATTGGCGTTCCTGTGGGGTTTGTGGGTGCATCAGAATCGAAGGATTTTATCAAACAAACCAACGTTCCGTACATCGTTACCAATGGGCGAAAAGGAGGCAGTACGGTGGCGGTGGCTATTTTGAACGCGTTGATGTATGGGATGAGGTAAAAAAGATGGTCTCGCAAAGGCGCGAAGACGCAAAGAGAAAAAATAGAAAAGGATGTAAAAATAGATTTATAAATAATTGAACTAATTAAATGTCGTATATCAGTTTTCCGTAGTGGTCGACAAAGTCCCTCTCCTTTGGAGAGGGTTTTAGGGTGAGGCCAATTATAAAATACGGCATAACACATACGAATTACTCAATTATTTGACACATTAAACTTTGAGTCTTAGCGCCTTTGCGAGAGACTAAAAAAACAAACAATTCATGAATCATAAACTAACCGCCACACGCCACATCAACGGAAAAACGTACCGCTACGGCTACACCACGGGAACGTGTGCGGCTGGGGCGGCAAAGGGTGCGTTGACGATGCTGTTGAGTGGAGAGGTGATCGAGGAGATATCGCTCAAAACGCCCGCAGGCATTGAGTTGCAGCTCTCGTTACACGACATCATCATCACCAAAGAGATGGTGCAATGTGCAGTTGTTAAAGATTCGGGCGACGACCCTGATGTGACCAACGGCATTAAAGTTTATGCCAAGGTTACGATGAATGAAAATCTTGGGTTACAGATAGTTGGTGGCATTGGTGTAGGAGTAGTTACCAAAAAAGGGTTGCAAGTGACAGTTGGAGAGGCGGCCATTAATCCAGTGCCAATGCAGATGATTAGAGAAGAGGCTCTTGCATTACTTACAGATAATCAGAATTATACCATTGAGATTTCGGTACCTGAAGGAGTTGAGATAGCCAAAAAGACCTTCAACGAGCGTTTAGGAGTTATAGGTGGTATCTCCATTTTGGGCACATCGGGCATTGTGGTGCCCATGTCGGACGAGGCGTTTAAAGAGGCATTGGCTCTGGAGCTCTCCATTTTAAAAGAGCGAGGCGTGAAAGAGATGGTTTTAACCCCTGGAAATTATGGCGAAAACTTCATCGCTAACCATCTGCCACACGCCACCGAACGCACCGTAACCACCAGTAATTTTATTGGTTACATGTTGCACGAAGCGGTTCGGTTTGAGATGCAAAAGGTGATTTTGGTAGGTCATATTGGTAAACTGATAAAGGTAGCAGGCGGCATATTTCATACCCACAGCAGTGTGGCCGATGGTAGAAACGAGATTTTTGCCGCACACTATATGCAGTTTTCGGGCGATGTAGAGGGTTTTAGAGGCATCATGCAATCGAACACCACCGAAGAGGCCATTGAATATGTAAAAAGTGTGCAATTTTTCAACCATCTATGCAATATAATAAAAATGAGATGCTTACAACACATTAAAAATAAAATGGAGATAGAGGTAATTATCTTCTCGCAAGAGCGTGGTTTACTTGGCAAAACAGATAATGTTGATGAGTGGACAATGACCTATTTCTCGAACCATGAAAACGTCACAAATCATTAATATGCAAAAGATTAACGTGTGCGGCATTGGCCCGGGTCACCCCGATTATATCCTGCCCGAAGTGGTGCGATTGGTACAAAACAGTAACTTAATTGTGGGTGCCGAACGCCATTTGGAAATATTTGATTTAGAGGGGAAAGAGCGACTAGAACTGAAGAATAATCTGGCAGAAGTTATTGATATACTTAAAGTTAAAAAAGCTTCAACCATTACCGTCTTGGTATCGGGAGATACAGGGTTTCATAGCTTTTTGGGCACGATGTTAAAATCGTTCAGTGCCGATGAGCTGTATGTAGTTCCCGGAATTAGTAGTTATCAGTACTTTTTTGCCAAACTAGGCATGAGCTACGAAGATGCCTGGATTGGGAGTCTGCACGGCATGCAAGCTAATTTTATAGAGCAAGTTAAAACACATCCTAAAACCTTTTTGCTCACCGATGGCGTTAACTCGTGGAAAACTATTGCTAAATATTTGGTTAATAACCATTTGGGAGAGTGCACATTGCATATTGGAAACCGATTATCGTATGCCGACGAGACTATTATAAGCGCAAAAGCCATTGATTTACAGATATATACAAATGAGTTTAACCTCTGTGCGGTGATTATTATAAACGACAAAGCCATTAAACGATGATAAAAGAACTTATATCAGCGGGAATACCTGATAATGAATTTATTAGAGACACCGTACCAATGACAAAAATGGAGGTACGCGTGATATCTATTTCAAAGCTTCAAATCACTGAGGGCGATAGAGTTATGGACATTGGCGCCGGAACAGGATCGGTAAGCATAGAGATTGCCAGATTGCTGCCTAATAGCACCGTTTATGCCGTTGAACACAAGGCAAAAGCGGTGGATTTGATTAAGCAGAACGCCCAAAAGTTTAACACGCTAAACCTTGAGGTGATACATGGTAAAGCGCCCGAGGTACTCACTGGTTTAAAGCATGTTAATAAGTTTTTTATCGGTGGATCGAGCGGTAATTTGGTGGAGATTTTAGATTGGATTGTGGCTAATGGAGCACCCAACTCGCACATTGTGGTAAATGCGGTAACTCTAGAGACACTCACCTTGGCATCGCACTGTTTATCGGGTATTGGATTTAGTGATTTGGAGATTATTCAGGTAGCTATTAACAGAGTTGAGGAGCTAGGCGGTGTGGATATGTTTAGAGCCATGACGCCAGTATTTGTGATTTCGGCGAGAAGAATGGCCTCCCCCAGCCCCTCCAAGGGAGGGGAGTGAAGGAATTACTTCAAAATTTCGCCCTGACTCCCCTCCCTTGGAGGGGCTGGGGGAGGCTTTTTTGAGTGAAGAAATCCCCAAGTTCCGCCCGCAACCCCTAAGGCCACGTGAGGGATTGCAGCGGAAACCCCACAGCGAGGCACGAGCGAGGAGTTGTAGCGAAAAGCCCGACAGCAAAAAGGGCTAAATGAAAAGAGTTAGAGACATTGCATGCAATGTCTGTACAATTAGGTTTGCCCTTTTTGGTGGCACGCCCAAATAAAAAAAATGATGATGAAAGGAACTTTTTATGGCATTGGAGTTGGTCCGGGAGACCCAGATTTGCTGACGCTTAAGGCGGCGAAAATACTGCATTTGGTGGATGTGATTGCGGTGCCCGAGAGTAAAAAAGAGGCGGGCAGTGTGGCGCTGGAGATTGCAAAACCGCACCTTAAAAGCGGGGTGGAGATGCTGACGCTGACGTTTCCGATGATTAAAGACGAGGTGGCGAAGGCTAAAATACGGCGGGACAATGCGTTACAGATTGCCGAGGCAATTGAGGCGGGTAAAAATGTGGCGTTTTTGACGTTGGGCGACCCGATGCTTTACAGCACTTACATCTACTTGCTCGAAACGCTGGTGGAGCGCGGCATTAAGGTGGTTTCGGTGCCGGGAATTTACTCGTTTTCGGCCATTAGCAATTTGGTGAATCAGCCGCTGGTGAAGGGCGATGAGAGTTTGGCGGTGATTTCGAAGTTTGAAGCGTCGGATTGGGCTGATTTACAGTCGTTTCAAACCGTTGTGTGCATGAAAGTTTCGGCCTACAGCAAGGTGCTTTTTGAGACGTTGGCGGAGGCTAAGGAGTGGAACTTTTTGATGGTGACCAATGCTGGAAAGGCAAGCGAGGTGACATCGAGGGATATAGCTGATTTACAATTAGATGTACCCTATTTTAGTACGGTTGTTTTATCGAAAAATTGATAGTTATGGAGGCAAAAGTTTACTTTATTGGCGCAGGACCGGGCAATCCCGAACTGATAACGCTAAAGGGGCACAGGATGATTGGGGAGGCGGATGTGATAATATATGCTGGATCGCTAGTAAATCCTGAGGTTTTGGCGAATAGGAAATCGAGCGCAGTGGTGCACAACAGCGCCGAAATGAACCTTGAGGAGATCATTGGAACGATACAACGAGCTCATTTAAAAGGACTTTCGGTGGCGAGAGTACATACGGGCGACCCGTCGATTTATGGGTCGATACGGGAGCAGATTGAGGAGCTCGACAAGCTGGGAATTGGCTACGAAGTGGTGCCAGGTGTGAGCTCGTTTACCGCGGCGGCATCGGTGTTGTGCAAGGAGTTTACGGTGCCCGAAATTTCGCAAACGGTTATCTGCACGCGTTTTGAGGGGCGTACACCCGTGCCAGAGTTGGAGCGAATGGAGCTGCTGGCATCGCATCAAACGTCGATGGCGATATTTTTATCGGTGCAGATGATTGGCGATTTGGTAGCGCAACTCACTAAGCACTACCCTATTACAACGCCCATTGCGGTAATTGAAAAAGCAACATGGGCCGATGAGCGCGTGGTGCGTGGTACGCTGGCAGATATTGCCGAGAAGATTGCCACGGCGGGAATTAAAAAAACGGCGATGATTTTAGTAGGCCAATTTTTAGGATCGGAATACAACAACTCGAAGCTTTACGCAGCCGATTTTAGTCACGAATTTAGAGATGCAACCCTATGAAATGGGGTGTTATAGCCATAACCGTTAGCGGTTTGGAAGTTGCAAAACGATTAAAAACAGAGCTTAAAGAGGTGGATATCTACACCCTGCCAAAGTTTTTAGATACCGATACAAAACCGATTGAAGGAGAACTAAGCAGCTTTACGGGCGAGCTCTTTAAAAATCATAAAACACTGATTTACATCATGGCTACGGGCATTGTGGTGCGGTGTATTGCATCGCACTTGACTGATAAAACGGTTGATCCTGCGGTGGTGGTAATGGATGAGCAGGGTAAATATGCCATAAGTCTCCTCTCGGGACATTTAGGCGGGGCTAATGCGGCGGCTCTTTACATTGCTAAATCCATTGGTGCTCAAGCCATTATCACTACAGCATCGGATGGCAAAGGGGTGGCGTCGGTAGATATGATTGCTCAGATGCACAACCTCAAAATAGCCTCTATGCAAGATGCTAAAGAGCTGACTGCCATGGCGGTAAACGACAAACGTATTGGCTGGCGTAACGATACACATCAAGATTTGCCCCACTATTTCAATTGGAGCGAAACGGAATGTGATGGCTTGGTAGTGGTTAGTAATGAGATAATTACTCATGATAAACCTATGGCGCAACTGATACCGCAAAATATAACTATTGGCGTAGGTTGCAGGCGAGGCGTTCTGGGAAGCACCATCATAGAATTTGTAACCGAACAGTTGGCTATTAATAATTTGCATCCACTTAGTATTGAGCAACTTGCATCGGTAGATTTAAAGATGGACGAAGAGGGCATTCACGAAACGGCCAAACATTTCAAAGTGCCTCTTACCTTTACTTTAAGAGCTGAAATTGAGAAGATTGAAACGCAATTTGATGCTTCGGACTTTGTTAAATCTAAAATTGGGGTATCATCGGTCTGCGAACCTGTTGCCTTCATTGCAGGAGGGCGAAAGGGGCGATTTATTAGCAAGAAACAGAGTAAAGATGGGGTAACGGTGGCAATTTTTGAGAGAAAAATATAACTCACGCAAAGACGCAAAGGAAAACAAACAAAACTTTGCGTCTTCGCGCCTTTGCCTGACATAAAATAAGCCTCCCCTAGCCCCTCCAAGGGAGGGGAACAAGGCTACCGAAGAGTTAGTTCACTGATATTGCAAGAAGTTCACTAGCAACCTAACTCCCCTCCTTTGGAGGGGTTGGGGGAGGCCAAATTAAAAATGAAATATCATCCCTTTGCGTCTTTGCGCCTTTGCGAGATATTAAAATTAATAACAACATGAAAGGAAAAATATACGTAGTGGGCACAGGCCCAGGATTTGAAGAGTATTTGAGCCTTCGCGCCATAACAGTTTTAAAGGAGTGCGATGTGGTGGTGGGTTACAAAACCTACATCAACCTCATTGAAAAACTGATAGAGGGTAA
>RRZU011349792.1_pt1 | contig 13116 bp, 9 predicted proteins | sample 2165561 | NCBI WGS metagenome assembly RRZU01 (sample SAMN10456909, study PRJNA506462) | wastewater metagenome | isolation source: wastewater sludge | place: USA: Moscow, Idaho
AACTGGATTGATAAAAGTGCCGAAGATATGTGAGGTGAGGTGAAATGCCATTCGAAATAATCCGAGGCGATATCACAAAGCTCTCGGTTGACGCAATCGTAAATGCCGCAAACCGTTCTTTGCTTGGAGGAGGCGGTGTCGACGGTGCAATACATCGTGCTGCTGGTTCCGCTCTTTTGAAAGAATGCCGAACTCTGGGCGGATGCGAGATTGGAAATGCAAAAATCACAAAGGGCTATGAATTACCGTCTAAATATATCATACATACAGTTGGCCCCATTTGGCATGGAGGTACACAAAATGAGGAGCAGCAACTTCGAAGCTGCTATATGAACTCTCTTACACTGGCGAGAGAACAACACCTTGCAAGCATCGCCTTCCCGCTGATTTCATCGGGGGCTTTCGGATATCCGAAAGATCAGGCTCTCAGTGTTGCCGTAAAAGCAATCAGAGATTTCTTGCTGGAATGTGACATGAGTGTTTACCTTGTAGTGTTTGACAAGGCTTCTTTTGGTTTTTCACAGGAGCTTTTTACTTCCATCAGTCAGTACATTGATGATCATTACGCAGCCCGGCATGATGACCGCAATCGCCGTCGCAGCATTTACGAAGAAGATGAACAGCGATTTACCTATGAACAAGAGCTCACAGAGAGTATTTGCAAGAGCATATCTGCTGAAAACGGAAGATCGTTATCGGATGTGCTCAGCGAACTTGACGATACATTTTCCGAGCGACTGCTCCGACTGATTGATCAAAAAGGATATTCCGATGTGACAGCATATAAAAAGGCGAATATCGACCGTAAGCTGTTTTCTAAAATACGCAGTGACAAAAACTATAAGCCAAGCAAAGCTACAATTTTAGCGTTCTCGCTGGCTCTCCAGCTTTCGCTGGATGAAACAAAAGACTTTTTGATGACAGCTGGATTTGCACTGTCACGCAGCAGCAAGTTCGATGTTATTATTGAATACTTCATCACACACCAAATCTATGATATTTATGAGGTGAACGAGGCACTATTTGCCTTTGAACAACCGCTTTTGGGGGTGTGACAGTGAACATAAAGGAACGTATATTACAAGAATTGAGAAAAGAAAACTATCTATCGGATCGAGAATTAACAGATAGAATCTTGGGAACAGGGGTGGCACAACAGAGTGTGAATACTGCCTGTAGACAATTGGCGTGCAGCGGACTGATTAGGCGTACCGCTCCGCCAATTAAGAACTATAGTCTTACGGATAAGGATACAAGTACGCATCCCACAAAAACAGAGGATCTGCCACATCGTGGGCAATATCTAAAAAGCGAGTTTAATGCATTTTGGAATGCGTTTTGGAATACGGAAAAAGATTATTATTCCGCATTCACATTAGAAGAACTTGTAAAACTTAAAATGGCTATTACGAATATCAATAATCTAATCACCTTCGAATCAACAATAATGGCTTGCAATCTGATTTGCGATATTCTCAAATTTGACGAAGTGACAAAGGCTCAAATCCTGCACGATATTAAAAGTACCAGTGCAAATACCAATGGGTATGACATTGAACATTGTGGTCAAACACCTTTTATTTGTGAAGTGAAAGCCAATATTCCATCCGGAGGCAAGAATTCTTTTGGGGCGCAACAAACAAATCAGCTAATAAAAGATGTGAATTGCTTATTAAACGGAAAAACCAAGTCAACGATTGCTCCCTCTGAGCTTGGTGGGTACTACAAATTTTTGTGTATGTACTGCAATGATCAAAAAACACTTGCAGCAATACATCACTTCGTGTCACTTTTCAATTCAAAAAATCAGGACTGTGTAGAGCTATGGAATGGTCAAAGCATATTGCAAAAAAATAGAATATATCTTCTTCTCGTAAAGGAAGAATGCTGATTTGTCGCACAACTGGCGACCAATCGTTTTCAGCATTATGATATCCTTTCCTTACAATCAATTTTAGGAGGATATTGTGATGAAAAAGGGATTAACGGAGCTTGTTTTTATTTTGGATCGAAGCGGATCTATGAGCGGACTTGAAAGTGATACAATCGGTGGTTACAACGGAATGCTGGATAAACAGAAAAAAGAAGTTGGAGATGCTGTCATTACAACAGTTTTGTTTGATGATCAGTATGAACTGCTCCATGATCGCATCCCACTAAAAGGTGTTCGAAACATTTCGGATAGAGAGTATTTCGTCAGAGGGTCAACGGCATTGCTTGATGCAATCGGCAAAACCATTCACAAAATTGGTAATGCTCAAAAAAATACCGCCGAAGATGAACGTGCAGAAAAAGTACTATTTATCATAACCACCGATGGACAGGAAAACGCAAGCCGAGAATACAGCTATGCCAAGGTAAAAGAACAAATTCAAAGGCAGCAGGAAAAATACGGATGGGAGTTCATTTTCTTAGGAGCAAACATTGATGCGGCGGTCGAAGCGGATCGTTTCGGGATTCGCGCCGACCATGCAGCAAATTACCATGCGGACAGCGAAGGTACCGAACTGAATTTTATCGCTATGAGCGAAGCAATCAGTGAGCTTCGAGTGTCCAAAAGTATATCCGGTAGTTGGAAAAGTCAGATTGATAAAGATTTTGAAAAGCGGAAAAAAGGTACAAGGCGGTGAGAAAATGCGGGATAAGGTGATTGGCGGTATCTTAGGATTTGTGGTTGGCGATGCCATCGGGGTGCCTGTTGAGTTTCAAAGCAGAGATGAGCTAAAAGCAAACCCAGTCGTGTCCATGAGATCAGGTGGTTCCCATGGACAGCCGAAAGGCACATGGTCTGATGATAGCTCTATGACACTATGCACGATGGAAAGCCTTACACATGGCCTTAATCTTAACGATATATGCACACGGTTTCGGGGGTGGGTTGAGGATGGATATATGACTGCTCACGGAGAAATGTTTGACATTGGAAGAACGACCTTAACTGCCATTCGAAAATTCGCCCGTGGAACGCTCCCTTTGGAATGCGGAGAATCGGGCGAGTACGATAACGGCAATGGCTCACTTATGCGTATACTTCCCCTTGCCTTTTACACTCTTGGCATGAAACCAAAAGAACGCTTTGAAACAGTACACAATATTTCAATGCTAACGCACGCACACGAGCGGTCACTGATGGCTTGTGATATCTATGTGCAGCTTGCCTGTGAGCTCCTCAAAGGATATTCAAAAGAGAAAGCATATCGCAGGATGATTGATGAAATAAAACCCTTTTATCAAGAGGAAACACAACGCACCCCTTTTCAAAGAATACTGGGTGGAACCATTGTGGAACTAAGTGAGCCGCAGATTTCATCCAGCGGTTATGTAGTGGATACTCTTGAGGCGGCAATTTGGTGCTTTTTAACCACTGACACTTACGCCGATTGTGTCTTAAAGGCGGTTAATTTGGGTGATGATACGGACACCGTTGGCGCTGTGGCGGGAGGTCTTGCCGGCATTCTGTATGGCAGTGGCAGCATTCCAAAAGAATGGCTTAGCTGCATTGCGAAAAAGGATGATATCATTTCAATTTGCCGGAGCTTTTCCAATGTCTGCAAACCGTTTGCACCTTTATACGAGTACATTCCATATATGGAATGCAAGCCGGGCTATCAATGGATCACTGGCAAACAGAAAAATGGTGTAATGATCATGCCCTATCCACACTATGATGAAACACTGGCAGCTTTCACAAGACTGCCCTATGAACTTGGGTTTATGGACTACAGCTATCATGAAACCATTGAAAAATACGGATTTTCTGTTGGCGATGGTTTAGAAAGCGCAATTAAAACGGCAAATATAGAGCTAACGCTCGCTATATTAACAGCTTATATTCGCGGAGAAAGATTCTGTGACGGTTTGTGGGGGCGTTGTGTAAAAGACGGCATATTCCATGCCCTGCTTTGCCGTTTAAAGGAACTTGAAATGTAATCCCATGAGATTTTAACGAAAGACGGTGGGCGCATTGAGCCATATTACAACATATTCCGGTGAGGACTTTGACCCAATCCATCCAGATGCTTCAAAAGTACATATTACAGATATAGCTCATGCTCTTTCTATGATGTGCAGAGCAAATGGGCATTTCAGCCAGTTTTATTCTGTTGGACAACACTGCGTAAACTGTGCGGTTGAAGCGCAGGCACGAGGATATTCGAAAAAGGTACAGCTTGGCTGCCTGCTCCACGATGCAAGTGAAGCGTATATTGCAGACATTACTCGGCCGATAAAGCCATTTCTCTCAAATTATATGGATATTGAGCAGCGGCTGCAAAACTTGATTTATCAAAAGTATCTGACATCACCGCTATCATCGGAAGAAGCGATGCAAGTTAAGCAAATTGATGATCTCATGTTAGTCTGTGAGTTTAATGCTTTGATGCGCAAACCGGTATTCGACTATCAACCTGACATGGTTGGCTATATTTCTTTGAAACAAGAAAGCTTTGAATCTGTTTGCCAAAAATACATTGATTATTTTAAGGTGCTCTCTGACGAAGAAGCAGAAAGCACCTTGCCAAATTCCCCATTTTTGTCGATAGGCATTGATGGATGCAAAGGAAAATGGCTGTCCGTAGCAATCTCGAACGCTGGATTTGAAGTGAATTTGTTTGACAATATACGAGAGGTCTGTGAACACTATGAGCGTGCAGACAGCATTTTGATTGATATGCCAATCGGATTACCTGAGAGCGCAAACGATATGCGGCCAGATGCTGAACTTCGTAAAGCCTTAAAAGGAAAAGCTTCTTCGGTTTTTAATGTGCCTTGTCGTCAAGCAGTCTATCAAACAGAATATGAGAAGGCAAGCGCAACAAATAATGAAATTATAGGGAAAAAGCTCTCAAAGCAGTCCTTTGCGATTCTACCCAAAATAAAGGAAGTGGATCTATTTTTGCAGACTAACCCTGAATGGAAAAATCACCTGCTGGAAAGCCATCCCGAATACTGTTTTTCTCTATTAAACTCAGGGTTGCCCGTGATTGAAAATAAGCAAACAATTGAAGGTATGGTCAAGCGGCTATCTTTATTGGAGCAACACTACCCGAATAGCTGTGAACTACTAAACCGTTTTAAGATGAGATATCCTACATTGGCGTCTAAAAACGATGACTTATTGGATGCATTGGTGCTGGCCGTTGTAGGCACAATCGGACTGAAAAACGGATTTCACACCATACCAGATATTCCATTGAAGGATGGAAAAGGCATTAAAATGCAGATCATTGGCGCAAATCTATAGCAGTAGCTTTACAAAACGAGGTGACATCGGTGCAAATTGGATTTATAGATTTTTCAAAGGAAGAACGCAATAAAATACTTGCCACACTGAAATTGCTCGGCACACAGACCGCACTGGATGAGCTGGGGATCGGTGTCATCCGCGACGCTTATGCCGATATTCTGTTCCCAGGTATATCCACCATCCAGACCAGAGCAAAGTATTTTGTGCTAATCCCTTATCTTTTTCAAAAAGCAGCGAAATTGAATTTACAAAGCGGAGCACAAGTTCGCAAATGGCTTACCGCCGCCGAGGACAAGCTGGTGCAGACTCTTGTAGACAATAGTGACGACAGTGAAAACGGTATTATTGGGAAAAGAGCGCTGGGGCAAAAAAGAACGGTAAAAATGAGACCTTCCGGTATCTATTGGAATGGCCTGCGAACCTTTGAAATCCTTCGTGGCACTGGGGTGTCTCTCTCAGCAGCTTGCAGTATGATTGCAGCATCCTCAAAAATGAAAGCAGAGCTTACAGTCGTAACAGACGGTGAAACCTTCGATGACAGGGATGCTGCTTCCTATGATTCTATTTTGTTTTCTCCGATTTCACCCGAAAATGATTTTGAAAAGGAAGCCGCCATCCTGCTCACAAAAAAGGAAGCGGAATTTTTAGCATATAAAATCAGCCAGAGCACTCTTACCAAAAATACCTTGTTGGATTTTCTAATAAAGAATAAGCTGGACTGCAATAGCTTCGATGATATACCAGAGGATATTCTGCCGAAGGCACTAAGGAAAGATTATCAATTGGCACGAGATTTTTCTGATTTTATTATCGGTGCACATATACGCTATAATGTTATTTTTTCAGAATATCAAGATGATGAAATGGAAGTTGAGTGGAACCAGTGGAGAAACACATTCGTAGTACACGATTTTTCTCTGGACGATATTCTAAGCCGTATCTCTTGCAATGATTTGACTGAGAGATTTTGCAGAGAATTTTTAACGCTCGTCTACCAGAACGATGTAAATGCAATCGATGAACTCATTGTACATAGAGAAAAGCAGATTAAAGGTGATCGAGCAAAGCTGCGTAAGCCTACGGAATACCGTTATAATTATGATAGGCCAATTCATTTTTACAGACTGGATTTTCGCTTTGGCACAGCAAAGACAATTATTCATGATATCATTACAGGACTGGAGGGATAGGTTTGGCAATGTTTGATACAGCACATAACAGATTAAGCTATAGTGAGCAGCTTTTACCGGAACCTGGGTATGCACTGGATTTTGCGGTATGCCTAACCTATTCTCTTGACCTTGAAGCACTTCTGGGTGTCCCGGTATCTCTTGGGCTTCTGGAAGAAGCCAGCACTGACGCAATGAACAACCCTTTTTATTTGTTGGAAGCGATCCGAAAAAGCAGCAATGATATTGCGATTTTTTGCAATGCGGGAGGTATTGCCCTACCCGCAAAAATACAAAGTGTCTACTCACTTTTAGAAAACAGTGTATTTGAGGTAAAACTACCCAATGGAGCTAATTTTCACCCCAAGCTGTGGTTTATCAAATATCAAAATGAGAATGGCGATGCTTATATAAAGCTCCTTGTTTTAAGTCGAAATCTTACCTTTGATAATAGCATTGATCTGTGTGTAAGCCTCCAAGGTGAGGTGATAAAATCGAAGCGAAAAAAGAATCAGCCGCTTGCTGATATGCTGCATTTTGTGGCTGATTTTGCTGATAAAGCGAAACAAGAGCGCATCCGTAGCTTAGCGGATGATGTTTTGCATATAAAAGCATTTGACATTGACCATCCATTCGAGGACTATGAGTTTTTGCCATTGGGTATCCCCGGACACGGTATGAATCAAACCAAGCTGTTTGACCCCAGATATGACATTTTTACTGTTTCACCATTTTTAAGTGATGATGTTGTTCGTAGGTTATCGGATTGTCCCTATCACAAAGTGCTTGTTACACGCAAAGCATCTGTGACACCGCTTACACTGGAGTGTTTTGACAGCGTATATATCACAAAGGATATTTTGAATGACAACGAATACGGCATTCGTCAGGACATCCATGCAAAACTGTACTATACCACCACTCCCGAAGGAAATTATCTATATATCGGTTCGGCAAACGCATCCCACAACGCCTTTTATAAAAATGTCGAGTTCTTATTAAAGCTAAAATATAAACCGAGATGTGTTGGGTTTCAAACATTTTCAAGCGATTTTCTGCCGGATGAAAATTGTCCCTATGAAAAAATCGAAGTTGCTCCCGCACCTGAACCTCCTTCTTCCCAAAAGGATGCAATTGATAAGGCTTTTAAGGAAGCAATTTATGCAGTTAACTCTTGCAAGGTCATTGCCAACGTAGATACATACAATGTGGAAATCGCTGTGGGACCATTAAAAACAGAGTTAAAGATTAAAATATCCCCGCTTCAAAGACCTGATATTGCGGAAGAATTAAAACCCGGTACTGTGCTTCGAGGGCTTTTGCTCAAGGAACTGAGTGAATTTTATATACTAACCATTGAAAATCAGCACATTGTAATCAAGCTGGAAACCTTTGGTATCCCAGTTGGGCGTGACAATGCTGTATATAAAAGCATTATTGATTCTAAGGCCAAGTTTTTATCCTATGTTTCGTTTATGCTGTCAGAGAATTACGAAACTGGGATATTGGATGCGGAGGAAAGTTTGCGGTTATTGCAGGACTCCCCCGCAGGTGATGCTGGCACATTGCTTACTGCTGGAATCTACGAGAAAATGCTCCGAGTACTTCATCAAAACCCAAGCAGACTTACTGCGCTTTCTGATGTAGTCAGGCGGTTAGATTTGGACATCGTTGGGGATGAGTTTTTGACAATGTATCACCAGTTTGAACTTGTAGCAAGGAGGCTGAAAAAATGATTCCGAAGGATTTTCAGCAGGCTACTGCCAATCGTATTTTAGAAGTTTTTCGCAGCGGTCAAAACAGAATTCTGCTTGCAGATGAGGTGGGCTTAGGCAAAACAATTATCGCCAGTGATGTTGTGCGTCAGGTTGCAGATTGGCACCGAAATGAAATGCATGATGACCATTTCAAGGTGATTTACATTTGTTCCAACATAAACATAGCAAACCAAAATGCACGGAAATTAGGCGTTTCGGAGCTTATGAATGTTTCTGAAAGCCGTCTTTCCATGCAGCACCTTAAAATCTATCAGAACAAAAAGTCAAATCGCAGTTATGAGCAGCTCATACCGCTTACCCCTGCCACCTCATTCTCAATGACTTCCGGATGCGGCAATCAGGAGGAACGAGCACTGATGTACGCTCATATCAAAAGGCTTCCTGCATTTAAAAATTTCGGCACACAGCTGTCTCGCTTTTTCGCATACGATGCAGAAAAATGGTGGGATCGTTACTATGTGGGACACTATGAGAATCTGGTGATAGACTGCGATGCCGGTGGGAATCAGTATATTGCCGATATGTGCTATGAATTATCAAAGCGACTTAACGCGACAGACGGTCTTGTTTCGTCCATCATACAGAACTGCACATCAAAAAGCCCTACAAGAAAAAGGGATTCCAGACCCTTACTTAATGAATTGCGCAAGATATTTGCACAAATCAGCTTGGACAAGCTGGAACCGGATCTTGTCATCATGGATGAGTTCCAAAGATTTCGGGATTTGATTTCCCCATCAGATGATGAGCAAGGAATGCTGTGCAAAGCCTTTCTGCAAAATACCGGCACAAAAGTGTTGCTTTTATCAGCTACGCCCTACAAACCATATTCCACCTTAGAGGAATTGGCGGCGGATAATCCGACTGATCACTATAAAGAATTTATGGAGGTTATGCAGTTTCTATTTTATGATGCGGCGAAAAGAGAAACTTTTGAGAAGGTGTGGCAGGATTATTCCCATACATTGTGCGAAATCTCAAAGGATAATCTTACTGTGCTGGTTGCACGAAAAAATATCGCTGAAAACGCATTGTACCAGGGCATCTGTCGCACAGAGCGATTTAGCAGCGGAATCATCGATGACAGCGGAGCTGCGGAAACAGAGATATCGGAAGGCGACATCATGGGCTACCATGCAATGCAATCGCTTTTGGACGATATGAGCAGCCATAGCAAAAAATCGCTTCGGTATCGGAATGCTCCCATGGATTACGTGAAATCCTCTCCCTATTTGCTTTCTTTTATGGAAAACTATCAGCTCAAAAAGCAGATAACGGATTATTTTTCAGGTGGTCGGCATCCCCAGCTGGTGAAGGGAGCAAATAGCAAATACCTATTGCTGAAGAAAAGTACAATACACGGTTATGCGCCCATCCCTGCAAACAATGCACGTTTGTCAAAATTACAGGAGGTTGTGTTTGAGGGTGGAAAGAATGGCGTGGAGAACCTCCTCTGGATTCCTGCTTCAAAGGCATACTACCGCACGGGAAGCGTGTTTGATAAAAATAAAAATTACTCTAAGGTTTTGGTGTTTTCCTCTTGGGAAATGGTGCCTCGAATGGTATCGGTCATGCTTTCCTATGAGTCAGAACGAATGACCATCGGAAAATTGTTTCACAATGCAAAGCAAAGGCGAGGCCGAGGTTATTTTGCCACCAGAGAAGAACGTCGTTTTGGTATTAGCCGACTTAAAAACGAAACGGAAGATATCATGTGCCTGGTTTCAAGAACGCTTGCAAAGCTATATTCTCCGATCGACTATATTGGCTTGGATATTGATCAAATACGCAAAAGCCTTGCAGTCTTACTTGAGCCAAAAATAACCGCTGTAAAGGACAAATACCATCTGACCCAAAGCGGAAATGCAGGCGCAAAGGCACTGATAGAATTGATAAAAGCTTTAGATAACCGTCCCTTCGCCGCTCCCACAGTAATCCCGTCAAATGCGGTTGACACACTAATCAACATGGCGATTGGTTCACCGGCTATCTGTGCCTTTCGGCTTCTAAAAGGCAATGAAGAAGCGGCACAGAAACTTGCGAAAGAGGTATTTGTGAGCCTATTTAATAAGGCGGAAAGCTCAGCTGTTCTTGATTTGCTCTATGGAAGCCGTGAGGATGACGCTTATTATGAATCCGTATTTCGTTATTGCGTAGATGGGAACTTACAGGCCGTTTTAGATGAATATGCACATATTCTTGCGGAGAGCGGTGCCGACCTTGCAGAAGCGATGATAGAGTCCTTTGCAGATACGGCCTCGTTGCAGATTGATACCTTGGAATCCTTCACAGGGGTGGATCAGGAAAAAGCACGTATGCGCACCCATTTTGCCGTTGGATACTTCAACGCACGCATTAGCAACGAAAATGTAATAAGAACCGAGAAGATTCGAAAAGCCTTTAATTCACCGTTTCGTCCATTCGTTCTTTCTACAACCTCTATCGGACAAGAAGGGCTTGATTTTCACTGTTACTGTCGCCGTGTCATGCACTGGAATCTTCCGTCTAACCCCATTGATTTGGAGCAGCGTGAAGGCAGAATTAACAGATATAAATGTCTTGCAGTTCGCCAAAATGTTGCCAATCGATACGGTGCAGAACCGACATGGGATGCTATGTTTGAAAAGGCAGCAGAAAAAGAAAAAGGGCTTTCTTCTGACTTGGTTCCGTACTGGTGTTTAAGTGAACAGGGCATAGACAGCGTAAAAATTGAGCGATTTGTACCAATGTACCCCATGAGTCAAGATAAAATACGATATATACGGCTTATTAAGGTGCTGTCTCTGTACCGGCTTACCCTGGGGCAGCCACGGCAAGAAGAACTTATAGAAGTGTTGGATAAAGAAATTACCGATGTGGTAAGTGATGATTTATTTATCAATTTAAGCCCATTTGAAAAACAATAAATCAAAACCCATACCACGATTGGTATGGGTTTTGTGCTATACTGTACTTACAGGAGGTGAAAGTGTTGGCAAATGCAAAGCTTAAGTTGCTTAAAATTTTGGAAATATTAATGGAAACTGATGAAGGACATCCTCTAACGGCACTGCAAATTGCGGATAAACTAAAGCTCTATGGAATTGATGCAGAACGCAAATCCATCTGCCGTGACATAAATATACTGAAGGATGATGCCGGGTATGACATTGCACTATCAGAAGATAACAAGCAAGGATATTATATGGTCAGTCGGAACTTTGAAGATTGGGAACTAAAAATCTTAATTGATGCCGTTTGGGGCGCAAAGTTTTTAACACAAGATAATGCCGATAAGCTCGCTGCAAAATTGCGCTCCATGGCAAGTGAAAGCAGCCGTAATATGCTGTCTGCCACGACACCTGTAAAGCTGAAAATTAAAAGTAGTAATGTAACTACCAAAATCAATATTGACTCCATTTTAAGGGCAATTAAGAATGACCGAAAAATTAAGTTTCAGTACTCATATACAGCTATCGATCTTAAGCCCAAATTGCGCAAGGATGGCTTTTTCTATACGGTTAATCCGTATGCACTGATATGGCAAAATGAACATTACTATCTCATTGCAAACTACGACAAATACGATAATCTCAGCTATTACAGACTGGATCGCATGAAGTCGCTGGTAATTTCAGATGATAAAAGAAAACCCGCAAAGGAGCTTTTAGGCAGCAACGCAGACCTGAAAATTGAGCAATATGTGAGAGCCTCATTGTATCACTATGGTGGGCAGAAGATTAAACTGACACTACAGGTTAAGGATTATATGGTTGACGATCTGGTTGATTATTTTGGTACTGACCTTTATTTCCACGCAGTCGGAGATGAGTATCAAGTGACAGTGGATGTAATGGATGGAGATGGTCTTTACTATTGGCTTCTGCAGTACGAAAAGAATGTTAAAGTTATTTCCCCTTTATCAGTTCGAGATCACCTTATTGAAAAGGCTGTCGGCATATTAAATTTGTATAAGGAGAATATCAAAGATGGAACAGACGCTTAAAATAAATAATTTGTTTCGTTATGCAACCAGCGAACTGTCACAGGATGCGTTTATATGTTGGCTGATTTCTCACGCCACCGCTCCCGGGTGGGATGAAGAACCACAGATAAGAGAATGTGCTATTGTTTTATTAAACAAGATACTACAGGTGCATGGCAGGCATTGGACAAATAATATGCGCGTTTCTAAGATACATAAGCAATATAAAAACATTGATGTGCTGGTTCAAATAGATGACATTTATATCGTGATTGAGGATAAAACCTTTACCGGAACGCATGATGATCAGATTAATCGATATAAGAAAATACTTGTGGACGAAGGAATAGCTCCTCAAAACATCATTTGTGTATATTATAAAATTGAAGAACAGCCGTTTCCGGAATCCGATGTTGATTTTGAGTTTACGCGAGATATTCTTTTGGATATCTTCCGCCCTTATAAAAACATCATTATCAATCCTATTTTTTCTGATTATCTTGACTATTTGGAATGGATTGAATTTGAAATTAATTCCTATCAACGACTGCCTATCTCTGAATGGTCGTATCGCTCTTATGTTGGATTTTTTAAGCATCTGAGCAATACAATCCTAAAAAGTGAACGAAAGTCATGGGGATATGTTTCCAATCCCACCGGCGGGTTCATGGGGTTATGGTGGTTTGATATCCTAAGTAGTGACGACCTAACTGGCATTGGATTAGATGAACAGTGCGCCGACGAACTCTACTTACAGATTGAGAATGACATTATTGCTGTCAAATATACGGTGAATCCTAAGAAGAACCCCGACACAAACAAGGTTACTTCTATTCGGTGGAAACTTTACGATTACTTCCGCCAGCAATTAGGTGATGCTTTTCAGAAAAAATCTTTTCGTCCGGGTAACTTTATGACAGTCGGTTATGTGAAATATGATGAAACAAACTACATAGAGAA
>RRZU011695719.1_pt1 | contig 13116 bp, 11 predicted proteins | sample 2165561 | NCBI WGS metagenome assembly RRZU01 (sample SAMN10456909, study PRJNA506462) | wastewater metagenome | isolation source: wastewater sludge | place: USA: Moscow, Idaho
AACATTAAACCACTATTGCAATATTTTCAAAGATAAAGAACTAAACAAATTAAAAGAAAAATTTAATAACATTATAAAAGGCAAATAAATGCAAACAAAAATATATTTTTATAAAATGATTGTAGATAATGGTGGAGCACCATGTGTTCAAGATGGATTATTGTCTTTAGCGATTTGTAAACCACAAATTCGTTCAACAATAGATATAGATAATTTTATTATTGGCTTTGGTTCTAATGTATTGGATAATAAGCTTATTTATATTGCACAAATTACAGACAAACTTTTGGATGGAGAATATTATAAACAAGAAAAATACTTTTATAGAGATGATTGTCTTTATAGCTTTGATGGGCAACAATACTCTCGTAGAGAAGATAAAAAGTATCATATTAGTAACAATACACCTAATGATGAAGGAAATGATATAGTATTATTGAGTGATAACTATAGATATTTTGGGAAAAAAAGTAATGATGACTATAAAAATAAATATCCACAGCTAAAAGAAATACTTGAAAATCTTAAGCAGGGGCATAGAGTTAATCATGACAACGATATTTTTGAGCTACTAGAAAAAATGATTTTAGATGTCTTTACACAAAAACAGTTAGACAATTTACTACCATTGCATAGTAGCAAAGATAAATCTTTGAGTTGTAATGAAATAGAGGACACTCTAGAATGTGTTGTTAATGAATATTGTAAATAAAATTTTAAAATATGGAATTGTAAAATGAAAGATGTGACTATTTTAATACCCACTTATAATGAAGAGAAGCATATAGAACAAGCTATCTTATCAGCAGTTAACCAAGCTGAATATGTAATAGTTTCTGATAATTGCTCTACTGATAAAACTCCTGAAATCTGTAAAAAACTAGCTAAAGACTATAAAAATTTAATTTTTTACGAGCAAGAGAATAATATTGGAAGTGTTAAAAATGCAGAGTTTTTATATAATCAAGTACAAACAGATTATGTTATGACAATGGGTGCGCATGATGCTTTATCTAAAAACTATGTATATGAATTAAAAAAATGCTTAGACAAAAACCCAGAAGCAATTATGGCATTTGCCCCATCAATTTGTATTGATAATGATGATAATATACTAAAAGAAAAGATGCTAGATGATTTTGATAAAAGTTTTTCTAGTGAAAATATAATTCAAAGAGTTTATACTACTATTATAATGGAATATAATTATGCTTTTTTTGGTTTATTTAGAACAAAAGAATTTTTATCAAATGCCTTATTTATCCTAAAGGCAGGAGTTGATCATGTGATCATGAGTAAATGTGCAGCTAGAGGGAAATTTCTTCGTTGTTTAAATACAAGATTTTATCTGAGAATACCAACACGAGAAGAATCTGAGGAAGCATACATGGAAAGACTTTCAGGTGTTAATCAAAAGACCGACTTGTCATATATGTGTGTAAATCAATTATCAATACTTGATAGTATTTACTCAATCAATAATATTGAAAAGAATAGATATTTTAATGATGCAAAAATATATCTTAATAATAAATACAGATCCAATTGCAATGAATATGTAAAATTTATAATTAACAAAATAAAAAAGTCTAAAGAAAATATTATACTTTATGGGGCAGGAACAGATGCTGAAGAAGTAGTTGAAAAACTTAAATCAAATATTTTATTTATTGTTGATAAAGACACAAAAAAGCACAACACTAATTTTTATGGAATACCTATTTATAATATTGATAAAATACTTGAACATCAAGACATTAAAATACTAATTAGTCCAAGAGGAAGAGTTGATCTTATTTCTCAAGATTTAATAAATATGTATAATATTAAAGAGAGTAGACTGATATCACTTGAGATTAATAAAAATTTTATAGATGAATTTATTAAAGAAAACATACAAGAAGGATAAAGCATGCAATTATATTATTTACAAATTATCAGGAGCCATTTAAATATATCCAAAAAAACAATAAATCATTTAATAGTAAAATGAATATCTGAAGGTTCTTCCACTATTGGTTGATAGTGATATTAAAATCATTAAAAAGTTAGAATCTGATATCTACAATATTATTTTTGTTGTAAAAATAATTCAAAATAAGTATCAGCATAAACTAATGAAATTAGCCTTCTCATTAAAATAAAAAAGGTAAAACCATGATAAATCAAAAAAATTTAACTAATGAAATAGATATTTTCAGACTTAAACGAGAAAAAAATTTAATTTTAAAATCAAAAATATTTAATTTAAAAATTAATATAGTTTTTTTTGGAGCTTCAAGTGCTCTAAATAAAATATGGAACATATTTCTCGAACAAAGTATAATCCCAGATTATATTTGCGATAATGATGCAAATAAACATGGAAAAAGTTTTAATGGATACTTAATTTCACATCCAGATGATATTTTTAATAAAAATGAATTATACTTAGTTTTTATTACAAGCTCTTTTTTCAATCAAATATATAATCAGCTCAAAATTTATACAAATGTAGTTGTTGCAGAGGAAGATTTTTTAATTTTTATTTATAATTCTTTAAAACTAGATATTCATTATTCACTAGAGTATAAAAAAATATTTTTTAAAGAATCTAAATCTCCTTTAGTTTCAATTATTATTCCTGTTTTTAATCAATTTCATTATACATATGATTGTTTAAAATCAATTTTTAAATATACAGAAAATGTGGAGTTTGAAATTATAATAGCAGATGATCTATCAACTGATAATACAATAAACCTAAAAGAATATGTAGAAAACATAAAATATATAAGAAATGATAAAAATCTTGGTTTTATTAAAAATTGTAATAACGCTTCAAAATTTGCAACTGGAAAATATATTTTATTTTTAAACAATGATACTCAAGTTCAAAAAAATTGGTTAAATTCTTTATTGGAAATTATAGAAACAAATGAAAAAATTGGTATGGTTGGTTCAAAGCTTATTTATCCAAATGGCAGACTACAAGAAGCTGGTGGAATTATTTGGAATAATGCAAGTGGATTAAATTATGGTAAATCTGATGATCCAACTAAATCAGAATATAGCTACGTAAAAGAGGTTGATTATATTAGTGGTGCTTCTATTATAATAAAAAAAGACTTATGGCAAAAAATAGGTGGATTTGATGAAAGATATGCTCCTGCATATTTCGAAGATACAGATTTAGCATTTGAAGTAAGAAAAAATGGATATAAAGTAATTTTTCAACCAAAGTCTTTAGTAGTACATTTCGAAGGAATATCTCATGGAACAAGTATTAAAGATAGTATAAAAAAATATCAGCTTAAAAATAAAGAAAAATTTTTTAAGAAATGGGAAAAAGAATTACAAAAAAATCTTTTTCAAAATACAGAAAATCTTTTTTTTGCAAGAGATAGAAGTAAAGATTGTAAACATATATTAGTAATAGATCATATGGTTCCATTATATGACAGGGATGCAGGTAGTAGAACTATATATCAACATCTAATGTTATTAAAAGAAATTGGATATCATGTAACATTTATTGGAAATAATCATATAACTGAAAAAAAATATATTGATATTCTTGAACAAAATGGTATTGAAGTATTAGAGGGGAATTATTCAAATTATCCATTGAATGCTTGGATTATTGATAATTGTAAGTATTTTGATTATGTTTATCTAATTAGACCTGAAATTGCAGACGATTATTTAGAAATAATTTTAAGTACAAAAAATAAAAATACAAAGCTCATATATTATGTTATGGATTTCCATTTCTTACGATTAGAAAGACAGTTTGAATTTACAAATAATCCTTTAACATATGAAGAATCAAAACGATTAAAATATATTGAATATACTATATTTGAAAAAGTTGATTCTATATTAACAATTAGTTCGGAGGAATTAAAATTTTTAAATAAAAATTTTAATCATAAAAAATCAATTCTAATTCCAACATTTATATATAAACAATCTTTACCTTTAAGTACAAATCAAGATTTAAAATTCCGAAATGGTTTATTGTTTGTTGGAGGTTTTTCTCACATTCCCAATCTTGATGGAATAAATTATTTTTTGAATAATTCTTGGGATATAGTTAAAAATAAAATTCCATCTATTACACTACATATAGTTGGTTCAAATGTACCAGATACATTATATAAATTTGCACAAAAAGATAAAATGATTTTCATATATGAAAATTTAAGTGATATTGAATTATTTAATTTATATGACAATGTAAGAATAACAATAGCTCCGATTCGCTATGGAGCGGGAGTTAAGGGTAAAATTGTAGAATCAATAGCTCATGGTGTACCTATTGTAACAACTAATATTGGAGCAGAAGGAATTATTGATGCTAATAATATTATGCTAATCGCCGACGAATATGATTCATTTGCAGATAAAATATATCAATTATATGAAAATAATATACTTTGGAATAAAATTCGTAATGAGCAAATAAAATATGCAGAATCATATTTTAGTTACAAAAATGTATTTAAATTACTTAGGGAAGTATTTTCATGAATTTTATTTTAGGAAAGAATAGTTTTATCGGAAAACAATTCTTTAAAAAGTTCAGTGATTGTATTTTAATGTCATCACATGAGTTTTCAGATAAGAATACAATACATTTTGATTTAAACAACCCAGAAAAATTTAATTATTGTATTTTTAATAAAAATACTAAAATTATATTTTTAGCTGCCATTTCTTCTCCAGATACTTGTAATAATTATTATGAAGAAGTTTACAAAATAAATGTCTTGGGTACTAAATATTTTATAAAAGAATCTTTAAAAAAAGGTGCAAAAATATTATTCTTTTCTAGTGATGTTATATATGGAAATACTAAAGAAAAAGTTGATGAAAATTCATTTACAAATCCATTTGGCAATTATGCAAAAATGAAAGATGACGTAGAAAAATCTTTTGAGAATGAAAAAAACTTTAAAATTTTTAGACTCTCATATGTCTTGTCAAAAGAAGATAAATATTTGTCATACCTCAAAAGTTGTGTAAACAATAATGAAATTGCGGATGTCTTTCATCCTTTTTCAAGAAAAGTAGTTTATATAGAGGATGTACTTGAATCCATAAGAAATATTTTAGTTAAATGGGATGATTTTGAAAATCAAAAATTTAATATTTGTGGTGGTGAAGATATTTCAAGAAAAGATATAGCAGATTTTTATAGCAAAGCAATAGAAGATAAACTTAAATATAAAATTATTCAACCAGATAATAAATTTTGGGAAGCGAGACCAAAAGATATAAATATTACTTCAATTTATTTTGAAATATTGCTTGGAAGAAAACCAATTAAAATAAAAAATGCAATAAATCAAATAGTTAAGGAAAAATAAAATGATAAGAAAAGCTTTAATTACGGGTTTTACAGGACAAGTTGGCTCACAAATGGCTGATTTTTTACTTGAAAATACAGACTATGAAGTAATTGGAATGATGAGATGGCAAGAGTCTATGAAAAATATCTATCATTTGACTGATAGAATAAACAAAAAAGATAGAATCCGTGTTTATTACTCCGATCTAAATGATTATGCATCATTAGAAAGAATGATAAATGAAATTAGACCTGATGTTATATTTCATCTTGCAGCTCAGTCATTTCCAAAAACATCATTTAATATTCCAATTGAAACATTACAAACAAATATTATTGGAACAGCAAGTTTACTTGAAGTTGTTAGACAACTAAAAGAAAAAGATGGATATAGTCCAGTAGTTCATATATGTTCTTCAAGTGAAGTATATGGAAGAGCAAAAAGGGGAGAGAAACTTTCAGAAAATACAAAATTTCATGGAGCAAGTCCATATAGTATAAGTAAGATAGGAACAGATTATCTAGGGCAATTTTACGGTGAAGCATATGGTATAAAAACTTATGTAACAAGAATGGGAACACACACAGGTCCTAGACGAAGTGATGTATTCTTTGAAAGTACAGTAGCAAAGCAAATTGCACTTATAGAAGCCGGTCTCCAAAAGCCAATAATAAAAGTAGGAAATCTTGCAAGTGTAAGAACATTTCAAGATGCAAGGGATGCTGTAAGAGCTTATTATCTTTTATCACTTGAAAGTGAAAAAGGGAATGTACCTTGTGGTGAAGCTTTTAATATAGCTGGAGAAGAAGCTTATAAGTTACCTGAAGTTATTGACTTGTTGATAAGTTTTAGTACAAGAAGTGATATTACTATTCAAACTGACACAGATAGATTGAGACCAATTGATGCAGATTATCAGATGTTTGATAACTCAAAAATTAAACAATTTATTGATTGGAAGCCTGAAATAGCAACAAAAATAATGTTTCAAGATTTATTAAATCACTGGAGAAAAGAGATATCTAGTGGTAGAGTTCCATTAAGCAGATAATTATGAAAATAAGAAGTAAAGCACCGCTAAGGCTTGGACTTGCAGGAGGAGGAACAGATTTAAATACATATTGTGATAAATATACAGGATATGTTTTAAATGCTACAATTTCACTTTATGTTCACTGTACTATTGAAGAAAAAAATAATGGGAAGATAATATTTGAATCGACAGATATTGAACAAACTTTAGAGGTTGAAAGTAAAGAATATCTTGATCTCGATGGTCATATGGACTTGTATAAAGGTATTTATAATAGAGTAATAAAAGATTATATTCATAAACCTTTGAGCTTTAGTATTTCTACCTATTCTGATGTACCTAGTGGAAGTGGACTGGGAGGGAGTTCTACTTTAGTTGTTGCCGTTTTAAAAGCATTTGTTGAGTGGCTTAATCTTCCTTTAGGTGAATATGATATTGCTAGACTTGCTTTTGATATAGAAAGAGAAGATATAGGTATCATAGGAGGAGCTCAAGATCAATATGCTGCAACATTTGGTGGATTTAATTTTATGGAATTCTATTCAAACAAAAGAGTAATTGTAAATCCTTTAAGAATTAAGAATTGGATTATTGATGAACTTGAGGCATCAATAGTTTTATATTTTACAAATATAACAAGACATGCAAGTCAAATAGAGCAAGAAAAGAAAAATCTTCTTAATGATAAAAAATCACTTGATGCTATGCATGAAGTAAAAGTAGATTCAATTTTAATGAAAGAAACAATTTTAAAGGGTGATATAAAGAATTTTGCTTATATTCTTGGAAAATCATGGAAAGCTAAAAAAAGAGTTTCAAACAGTATCTCAAATGATGAAATTGATAGAATTTATGATTTAGCTATAAATAATGGAGCATTAAGTGGCAAAATAAGTGGTGCTGGTGGTGGCGGATTTATGTTTTTTATAGTTGAACCTACGAAAAAATTTCAACTAATTAAGAAACTAAATACACAACCAGGTAAAGTTATAAACTTTCAATTTGTTAAAGAAGGAACAAGAGGATGGAAAATATAAAATTAAGATATAAATATTTCAAGTGTATAGATGAATTTAAAAAAGAATTAGCATTAGTTGAAAATGAGCGCTATGAATTTGATAAATATTTATCTATCAAATATAAAGATAAAGAATTTTCATTAAATGGATTTTGTACATATTGTAATAAACCAAGCAGTTTTAAAGTTGATTGGCTTTATAAAAATAATGACGTTCCAAATTTTAGAGAAAGAATGCTATGTGAACATTGTAGGCTTAATAATAGAATACGATTTATTTCTACTTTTACAAGAGAATTAATTAATGATTTAACAAAAGATCAAACTAAAACTTTAGATATCTATTGCCATGAAAGTATTACAACTTTTTTTAAATTGATTGAAAAAGAACATTCTAAAGAACATAATGTTAGTGGTTCAGAATATTTAGGACATGATAAATTTAATGGATATTATTATAATGGTATAAGACATGAAGATATTCAAAAATCAAGTTTTATAAATGAATCTTTTGATTTAATTATTTCTCAAGATGTACTAGAACATGTACCTTCTTTAAAGAAATCTCTTAAAGAAGTTTATAGAACTTTAAAAGGTGGAGGTTTATTTTTATTCAGTATACCTTTTGATTTAAATATTAAAAAGACTCAGGCAAGAGCAATTTTATTAAAAGATAATACAATTGAATATATTGTTCCTCCAGTTTATCATGGTAATCCTGTTGACAAAAAAGGATCTTTGGTTTTTCATGATTTTGGAATGGATTTATTTGACATTATCAAAGGTATAGGATTTAAAGAATTAGTTGTTGTATCTTACTACAATTCCTTCTATGGGCATATCGGTGGAAATACACAGTTTTGTTTTTTAGCTAAAAAATAGTTTTCATTATTTATATATCGTAATCCAATATAAAGGTATTTATAAGTGAAAGGCATTAATTAAAATGGAAGCAATAGTTTTAGCTGGTGGATTAGGTACACGGCTTAGAGAAGTTGTAAAAGATTTACCAAAACCTATGGCTAGGGTAAAAGATAAACCTTTTTTGGAATATATTCTAAATTATCTTAATAAAAATGGAATTACTCGTGTCATTTTATCTGTCGGATATAAATGGGATACTATCAAAGAATATTTTGGAAATAAGTTCAAAAAAATTGAAATTATTTATAGTATAGAAAATGAACCGCTTGGTACGGGAGGAGCCCTAAAAAAAGCATTGTCATTATGTAAGCAAGATAATGTATATATAATAAATGGTGATACTTTTTTTAATATAAATCTTAAAGATTTGGAATTAAGAAATAATAGTAAAATATTGTTATGCCTAAAATATATGAAAAATTTCAATAGGTATGGTTGTGTTGAAATAGATGATAATGGATTTGTAACAACTTTTACGGAAAAAGAAGATAAAGATTTTGGGAACATAAATGGTGGTATATATTTAATATCAAAAAATATTTTTAATGAATATAATTTGGAAGAAAAATTTTCTTTTGAAGATTTTATAAAAAGTAACTTTAGAGAACTAAAAGTTTTTGCACAAATATTTGATGGTTATTTTATAGATATTGGTATTCCCGAAGATTATCAAAGATCTATATTTGAGATACCTTTACTTATTTAATAAGTGTATCTTAAATATTCTATACCAAAGAGAAATAGTGATATATAAGAATATTGTCAAACGAACTCTAAAATTAGGCAGTAAAATTTAAAAAAAGTTACCTTCTGAAACTTAAACCACCTCTGTTCTTTCTGCCATTTTAGTTGAAGATTTAGCTCCAAACTTATAAATATCTGAATTGATTAATTCTGATTCTTTTTTCTCTTTTAATCTATAACTGCAAGATTAGTTAATATTCGTTTTTTTAAATCTTTCATATCATTTTGAATAGTAGTTCTATTGCGATATAATGTTCTAAGACTTTGATATTCATCATCAGTTACATAACTTTTTATGATTTATTGACTGCCTATTTTAGCAGTTCGTTTGACATCTGGTATTCTACCAAAAAGTAACCCAATAATCTGTTCAACAGCATGCTCTAGTTGATTATCTAAATAACTTGCTTCAATACTAAAATATTTGTAATCTTTTAAATTTATTAATGGATACAATCTATTAGTTTTACACCAAAACATAGTTCCGATAGGGACTATAAAATCATTATGAAATTCTAAATTTAAATATTTAGCAAGTTCTTTTATTTTAGTAAAATAAAAAAACGGTTCTTTAAAATTTTTACAACTTTTTTCATCAGCATAAAAATTTATTTCATTATTTGATAATTTATTTATTATCATTTCACTATTATTAAATAATTCTATTCTTAGCTTTTGCCCCCATTCTATACCATTTTTATTTCTATCCAATGATTTTTTTGTATGAACTTTACATAATGTTTCATATCCTAAATCATAAATTTTATTCAATATTTTTAGAAAAGGTAAAACATCTCGACCTCTATTTTCAAATATAAATATATTAGCATTTGGGAATAAAATTTTTATTCTTTGTATTTCTTCTATTTTAATATCAATTATCGTACTAATATATATATCAAAAATATCTTTTATTTCTTTTACTTCATCATATATAGTTTCTAACATCTCGATATAATATAAATGAATAATTAGTGCTTGTTCTCTCTTTTTTACAAATTTTTGAGTTTTTTCTACTAATTTAAATTTTTTTTGATCAAATTTTTCTAATACATTACTTATTACATCTAAAAATAGCTTATCATTCAAATTATATGGTAATTCAATAATAATTGGTTTATTTTCATATTCCAATCTATCAAAAATATAATATTCTAGCAATTTAGTAAATAACTCCGTATTAAGATTATATTTACAATCAACTACAGTTAATTTATCAGAATGATTATTTTTACTTATTATTTCATTACAATAAGATGAAAAACTCAAATATTCACTTTTTATGGGTTCAATATAGTCTATAAAAACACTTATTTCATTTTGAATAATATTTTTTTGTAAAATATTATTCTGATTTACTATATCTCTTACTAAAGAATATGTTAAGTTTGGTAAAACTCTGTAGCTAATAATATTTTCTATATTTTTATATTTTGATAACTGTAATAAAATCTCTTCAAAATACATACTTGAAACTATAACTAAAAATTTATCTCTTTTATTTTTTAGGAAAATCTCTTCAGGATTAAAAATTTTGTATCCAATTACTACAGAACCTTTTTTAAATTTATCATTATCACACAAATAATCAATCTTAATTATTTTGCTTAATCTTCTTTCAGCACTTATAAACCCATTTGATGATCCAAAAAAAACCACTTTATAATTTTTATGTTCATCTAATTTCTTTATTTGATCTTCTTCCCATTTTATAGCTAAGAAAGTATTCATTCTACTCCTATTAAATTATATTCATTATTTTTTTTTAACTTTTTTCTTTTTAAATTTTAAATAATTAGATAAAATTTTATAGATCCCCCCAATAATTATTTTTTTCTGTGTTTTTTAAAATATTTATAATTCTATTTGCTGAGCAATTATCTTTAAACATAAAAAATTTATTTAAAATATCACTTCTTTGTTTTCTAAATAAATCTTGTCCATTTAAAATCTCTTCTATACTTTTTTCTAACTCTATTTGAGTTTTAACTTTATCTCCTGGTGCATTTTCTTCATAATCATATACAAACCCATTCATATTTGAACTGTACTCTTCATAATCATAATCAAAAAAAATAATGGGTTTATCTATGAGTAAAAAATCAAAATAAACCGAGGAATAATCTGTAATTAAAATATCTGTATATTTTAAAACTGGATAAATATCACTTTGTGATTCATAAAAAACTATATTACTAAAATTCTCATTTTCATAAAGTTTTGAAACAAATGGATGTAATTTTAAAATAAAAAAAGCATTTTGTTTTTTCATAAAATCATTTAACTTTTCTAAATCTAATGGCAATTCTTTTACAGATTTATTTCCAAAAGATGGTTCAGATTCCCTATGTGTTGGCATATAAACTATAACTTTATTTTCTTTTGCTAAATTATAAATTTCTAAATTCACAAATAATAAATCTAATTTCTCATGCTCTTTTAATAATAAATCATTTCTTGGATAACCCAAATTCAGATGTTTTTTTGCTTGAACAACCAAACTTAAACTGCTAACATTTACAAAATCAGAAGTGCTAATATGATAATCATATAAAACATCAACCAATTTATTCATTCTTTTTAAAGGTATTCCATGCCAAAGTTGTATTTTTTTTTGTTTTGAACTCAAATGTTTGACTAAAAAATTTGAATTTCCTTGGTCTTGTACTACTGTTTTTGCCTTTGCTAATTTATAAAAGGAAAAAATGCTTCCCAAAAATAAAGTTTTAATTCCATTTTTATTAAATTCTTCCATTTGTTTTTTATTATCTGTTAAAAGTAATGCTTTTTTAGTATTTTTTAAAGTTTCAATAAAAAGCACTTTATTATTAGTACCCACAAAATCTTTTGATACAAAAACTATTTCATCTCTTTTAATATTAAAAAAATCAAAAAAAGTAATAAAAGATTTCAGTAGATTTAATTTAATCAAAAAAGAAATGTTTTTCATTCTATTTTTTGATATTTCAGAATCTGTATTAAAAATATAACTGTTATTTTGTACATCAATTTGAATAAGTTTTTTTGAGTTTATCTTTTTTTTATACTCATTATAAATAGCATCAAAATGATTTGGAGAATAAATTAAAATAAAATCAAACTCTTTGTGTGTAATATTTTCTATTTTAAAGATATTATCTGCAACTTTTTCTTTATCAATAAATCCTAAAATCTCAACATCCATAAAAGTCTCTTTTAAAACTTTTTCTAACATTGTACTTTTTGGAGTATGTGGTGCAATAAATATCTTTTTATGATTTAAATTCAATTTTTTGACCTATTTTTCATAAATACCTAAAAATGTATTTAATTCTAATTTTAATTGTGTTGTAGAAATATTTTCAGTTCTTGGTAAATAAATAACTTCACAATAATCTTTTAAAAAATCAAATTTACCTTCCCAATCATCTCCCATTGCAAAAATATCAATATTATATTTTTTTATATCTTCAATTTTTTGTTCCCAATTATCTTCGGCAATTACCATATCTACACATTTTATATTTTGAACAATTAAGGCTCTTTGTTCAAAAGGAATCAAAGTTTTTTTCCCTTTTAAAGCATTAAATTCATCGGTTGAAACAGCAACAATTAACTTACTTCCAAGATTTTTAAGCCTATTTAGAAGATTTAAATGCCCAATATGAAACATATCAAAAGTACCATAAGTTAAAACTATTTTTTCTTTTTTCATATTTCAATCTTTTATTCTAATTTTCTTAAATCTATCACTAAAATTTGTTTTATCAACTACATTTACTTTTGTAGGAATTTTATAAGCATCTAATCTATCTTTACAAAAAACTCTTACTCTTTTTTTGATATTTTCTATCTTCATATTTAAAACCACATCACAAACCACCGTTTGACCTGTGATTACATTAGGTTCAGAATAAACCATACAATCATCAACTTCTTCCATAGATAAAATCACAGATTCCACCTCAGCAGGAAGAACTTTTTGACCACCTACATTTATAACCTCTTTAGTTCTTCCAATAATTTTTATATACTCCCCATCAACCTCAACTAAATCTCCAGTTTTAAACCAACCATCACTTGTA
>RRZU010295113.1_pt1 | contig 13115 bp, 9 predicted proteins | sample 2165561 | NCBI WGS metagenome assembly RRZU01 (sample SAMN10456909, study PRJNA506462) | wastewater metagenome | isolation source: wastewater sludge | place: USA: Moscow, Idaho
ATCATGGCATCGCCTTGCAATGCTACGTCGGTGGCTTGGCGGGCATGGGCATCGGCCTGGTCAGCCGTGGCGGTATTGCGCTGCACGGCCCCGGTCAGCTGCTCCATCGCCAAGGTGGTTTTCTCCAGACTGAGCGCTTGCCGCTGTGTGCGCTCAGACAACTCGCTGTTGCCCAGCGTCAGCGTGCCCCAGTGGCCAGACAGGCCAACGTGCGCCTGGCGACCAAAGCCGCGGCCGCTTTGCTGCAATGCGCCGGTGTCCAGCGCCATCCCCATCTCCAGCACAAACTGCGCCTTCAGCCCATTGCCCAAGTCTTCCGTGCCGCGAAATCCCAGCCGCGAGGGCATGATGCCGGAGGTGACCGTCGGCATCCGCATCAGCGAGCCACTGCCGCCGACCCGGTTGAGGTATTCCACCCCCGCATCGACCATGCCATAGACCTGCACATTGCTCTGGGCACTTGCTGCCCCGGCCGCCAGCAGCGCCATGCTGGCAACGGCCATGCCGCGCTTGCGGACTGCTTTTCGGCTTATTGATGTCATCTTTGTCTCCTTTTGCTTTAGTAAAAATGCCGCGCCAAGATCGTGAACAGACGTTTACACCGGCGCGACGGGGTGGCGTGCGGCCTGTACCAAACGCAACCAGTGCGCGGCACCGGGCAGCACGTAATCGAAAAAGTAGCGAGCACCTTCGCGCTTCTGGGCGTGAGCGGGGTGGGCGGGATCGAGCGCCTGGGCCACACGGGCAGCACGGCACCAGGTGTAGGCCAGGGCCACGGTGCCGACCAGCCGCAGGTAATCCTCCGCAGCACGGGCGGGCAGTTCGGCATCTTGGGCAGCGTCCTGGGCCAAGGCATGGGTGGCTTGGGCCAGCGTGTCGCACCAGCTTTGCAAGCTGGCGGCGTGGGCTGAGGGCAGGGCCGCTTCAGCCGCAAAGACCTCTAGCAGCGGGGCCAGCCCGTCCGGGCCGGACAGCACCTTGCGCTGCAGCAAGTCCAGCGCCTGAATCTGGTTGGTCCCTTCGTAAATCATCGCAATGCGGCTATCGCGAAGAATTTGTTCAATGCGGTATTCATGCACGTAGCCATAGCCGCCAAACACTTGCAGCGCATCGCTGGCCAGCTGAAAGCCGCGTTCGGTGAAGAAAGACTTGACCACGGGTGTGAGCAGCGCGGCCAGCGCCCCCGCGCGGGTGCGCTCGCCCGCATCGGGGGCCTGGGCGGCCAGGTCGATCACGTGGCCACACCAGTAGCCCAACGCCCGCATACCCTCGGTCCAGACGCGCAAATCCCACAGAATGCGGCGCATGGGGGCATGGTGGACGATGGCATCGGCCGCACCCAGCGCACCAACAGGGCGCACGAGCGCCCGCATTTGCTGGCGTTCACGCGCATAGGCCAGGGCCAGCTGGTAGGCCATTTCGGCATGCCCCAGCCCTTGCAGACCGACGTGCAAGCGGGCCGAATTCATCATCACAAACATCGCCGCCAGCCCCCGGTGCGGCTGGCCAATCAACCAGCCCTGCGCCTGCTCAAAGCGCATGGCGCAGGTGGCGCTCGCCTTGATGCCCATCTTTTTCTCGATGCCGTCGCAAAAAACGGCATTGGGTGTGAAGCTGCCATCGACCTGGGGAATGCGCTTGGGCACCAAAAACAGCGATATCCCCTTGGTGCCCGGCGGTGCATCGGGCAGGCGGGCCAGCACCAGGTGGACGATGTTGTCCGTCCAATCTTGCTCGCCCCCGGAGATGAAAATCTTGTTGCCGCTGATGCGGTAGCTGCCATCCTCGGCTGGCACGGCCTGGGTGCGCAGCAGGCCCAGGTCGCTGCCGGCCTGCGGCTCGGTCAGGCACATGGTGGGCAGCCATTCGCCGCTGACCAGCTTGGGCAGGTACCGGGCCTTGAGCGCTTCGCCGCCATGCGCGTGCAAGCAGGCATAGGCACCGTGCAGGATGCCCAGGTACATGGCCCAGCCGTGGTTGCTGCTGGCAATCATTTCATTGAGCGCCGCATCCAGCAGGCCGGGCAAACCTTGTCCGCCCACCTCAGGGTCACAGGCCAAGGCGGGCCAGCCTGCTGCCACGTAAGCACGGTAGGCGGCGGCAAAACCCTCAGGCGTGCGCACTTGGCCATTTTCAAAAATGCAGCCTTGCACATCGCCGCTGCTATTGATCGGTGCCAGCTGCCCAGCACAAAAGTCACCAGCGGCCTCGCACACCATGCGCGCAGTGTCGGCATCCACCGCCTCAAAGGCAGCGATGCGCTGCCAGTCCGCAGGGGCGTTGAGCCAGTGCTCGATAACGAAGGCCATGTCGGCCAAGGGCGGGGTGTAGTGACTGGGGTCGCTCATGCGGATTCCTTGGAAACAGGGGCACGGTTTCCTGAAAAAAGAGCTTTTTCCGCTGGTATTTACTTGGTTCAAGATAGTTTTATCTTTGAAACTGTTTAAACAATTGCGGTAATAGCTCCTTTTTCAGGAATAAAGGGGAATAAACCGGCGCAAGGCCGCCGCGCGGCGGCGACCTTGAGCGCAGTCCGTAGAAGAAAACGGGCGGGGCCGACCCGTTAAAGCACCGCTGAATCCAGCAGCATCAGCGCATCCAGCGCCAGCACGCCCTGGCCTTGCGGGTAAACGATGACCGGGTTCAGGTCAATCTCGCGGATGCCCGGGGTGCCACGCAGCACCTGGCCCAGGCGCTCGATCAGCACGGCCACAGCCGCCACATCCAGCGCCGGGGCACCCCGAAAGCCGTGGAACAGCGCCGCACTCTTGAGGCGGTTGAGCTCCGCCACAATCTCGGCCTGCGACAGATCGGCATCCAGCAGGCGCACGTCCTGCATGACTTCGGCCGTCACGCCGCCCAGGCCGACCAGGATCACCGGCCCCCATTGCGGGTCGTTCTTGGCGCCGATGATCAGCTCCAGCCCGCGCTGGCCCATGCGCTCGACCAGGATGCCGTCCAGCACAATGCTCGCGTCGTAGGCCCGCACGCTGTCTTGCATCTGTGCCCAGGCGGCACGCAGCGCAGCAGCGTTCTGAATATTCAGCGCCACGCCGCCCGCATCGCTCTTGTGCGAGAGCTGCGCGGACTGGGCCTTGAGCACCACCGGCCAGCCCAGCGTGTCCGCAGCAGCGACGGCTTCGTCAGCCGTCGTGGCAAATTGGCTGGCACCAAAGGCAATTCCGGCGGGGGCCAGCAGCGCCTTGGCCGCGTATTCCGGCACCACCTCGCGCTGTGCGGGCAGGGCCAGGGTGACGGGCGGTAGCACCGCCGCATTCACACTGCGTCCGGCGTGGGCCGCCAGGCGTTGCACGGCCCGCAGCACACGCTCGGTACTAGGAAAATAGGGCACGCCCAGGGCACGAAAGGCTTGGAGGTAGTGCGCCGGCACCTGCGCCCCTTCGTCCAGCCCAGCGATGATGACGGGCTTGTGCCCAGGCTGTTCACGCAGCGCTTGCAGCAGCGGCTCTAACTTGACATCAATCGCATCGCGCTGAATCACCCCCACCATGACCGCAGAGAAGCGCTCATCGCCCAGCAGCGCCACCAGGGTACGGCGGTACAGGTCAGGATCGACCAGCCCCTGCGCGGTCAAGTCCAGCGGGTTGCTCAAGGCCACAAACGGCGGCAGGGCTTCGCGCAGCGCGGGCGAGTCGGCATCGTGCACTGCGGGCAGTTCCAGCCCCAGTTCCTCGCACCAGTCCAGGCACAGCGCCTTGAACGCGCCCGATTCGCCCACCACGGCCAGGCCTTGCCGGGGCAGGCTTTGGCAACGCAGCGCGATTTCGGCAATGTCGCCCAGCTCTTCCAGCGTTTCAGCAAACACCACGCCCGCCCGCTCCACCTTGGTGCGCATCACGGCATAGTCACCGGCCATGGCACCGGTGTGGGTGGCGGCCGATTCACGCGCCGCACTGCTTTTGCCGGGGTGCAGCAGCACCATCAACTTGCCCAGCTCCTGCGCCCGCCGGGCAGCGGCCAGCAGGCGCTGCGGGTGGCGGAAAGATTCAGCAAACAGCGCCAGCACGCGGGTGCTGGGTTCCTGCAGGGCGTATTCCAGATAGTCTTCAATGGTACTGGCCGCCTCGTTGCCGGTAGAGACAGCAAACGACAACGGCAAAGCACGATCGGCCAAAGAGCGGGCCACCACGGCCATCATCGCGCCGCTTTGCGAGAGGAAGGCGATGTTGGGCTGGGCGCGGTTGAAGGCGGCCTGCTCGGCGCTGATGTCGGTATCGACGAAGGTCAGCGGCACGCGGTCCAGGTAATTAATGCTGCCCAGGCAGTTCGGGCCTTCAATGACCATGCCCGCCGCCTGAGCAATACGGGCCATCTCCTCTTGCTGGGCCAGCCCTTCGGCCCCACCCTCGGCAAAACCGGCGGAAAAAATCACCACCGCCCCGGCTTTGCGACGGGCCAAGGCACGCACGGCATCCAGCACGGCAGGCTGAGGAATGGCCAACACGGCCACATCCACCCCCTCGGGCAGGTCATCGACCGAGGCCAGGCAGGCGCGACCATTGATCTGGGCGCGTTTGGGGTTGATGAGGTGGATGGCACCGGCAAAGCCGTTGCGCTCCAGGTTGGCCAGCAGCTTGGCACCCAGGGCACCGGGCGTAGGCGATGCGCCAACGATGGCAATAGAGCGCGGGCGCAGCATGCGCCCGATAGGGGAAGCTGCTGCGCTGGGCGCGGTCTGGGGGAAAGTGGTCACAGATATCTCCTGAATCCTGGGTCTTGAATCACTTTCAAGCACCAGGCATGTGGGTATGCCCAGCGCTCGATGGCAGATTAAGAAGGTTTTTATTTACACGCCTTTTTGCTTACTCAGGTCGTAAGCGCCCAGTCCGGGCTTGTAGGTTTTTTCATCAAGGAACTGGCGCAGGCCTTCCTTGCGGCCTTCGTCGTCATAGCTGTTGGCCGCTTCCTGCGCACGCACCAAAAAGTCTTCGGCGTTGTCGTAGGTCATTTCGCGCACACGGCGCACAGCGTCCTTGGTGGCTTTCAGGGCCACGGGGTTCTTTTTCAGCAGCGCCTCGGCCACGGCGGTGACGCGCTCCTTGAGCTGGGCCAGCGGCAGCGATTCATTGACCAGGCCCCACTCGGCGGCCGTCTTGCCGTCGATGTTCTCGCCCAACATGGCGTGGTACATGGCACGGCGGAAGTTGAGCAGCTCAGCCGCCACCTTGGAGGCACCGCCACCGGGCAGGATGCCCCAGTTAATTTCGGACAGGCCGAACTTGGCTTCGTCGGCCGCAAAGGCCAGATCACAGGCGAACAGCGGGCCGTAGCCGCCGCCAAAGCACCAGCCGTTGATCATGGCGATGGTGGGCTTTTGGTACCAGCGCAGGCGGCGCCACCAGCCATAGCTCTCGCGCTGGGCCTTGCGCGTGCCGGCCAGGCCGTGGACTTCGGTTTCGCGGAAGTATTCCTGCAAATCCATGCCGGCCGTCCAGGACGTGCCTTCGCCGGTCAGCACCAGCACGCCCACGTCGTCGCGAAACTCCAGCTCATCGAGCACGCGCATCATCTGGCGGTTCAGGGCAGGGCTCATGGCATTGCGCTTTTCGGGGCGGTTAAAGCGCACCCAGGCGATGCGGTTTTCCACGGTATAGGCGACGGTTTGGTCTTCGGTGCGGGGGGAGGTCATAAAAGATTTTCCTTGGGTTGAAAAATGCCAGGACACGGTTTTCTGGGTGAAATCCTTTGACCTGGCGGATTGCAATTTAGTTATGATAAATAACTAATTTGATGTCTCATATCTAGTGCTTACCCTAGGTCTTGCATTCCCAACCCGAAAACCACAGTCCATGCACCCCTGCAACAAAAGCCAAGCTCTCCATGAAATGAATGCGAATCCGGCTCAGCTATGCCATTTAGGCATAGCTGCTAGTGCCGGTTCCCTGTTGGCGCAAGGGCGGGGAAGTCACAACAATGCCTGCCATCTCAACCCCCTCAGAGGCCACGCTATGCCCCCTCCTCTTCGCGGTATTTCCTCCATGGCCACGCGCCAGGTGCTGGCCGATCTGGCCATTGCTTGGCAGGCCGCAGGCGGTCAGCCAGTGACGATTGAATCGGTCGGCGGGGTGGATGCGGCACAGCGCGTACAAGCCGGTGAGGCGCTGGACGTGGTGCTGCTGGCCAGTGATGCCATCGACAAACTGATTGCCAGCGGTCACGCCATGGCGCAAAGCAAAGTGGATTGGGTTCGCTCCAGCACCGCCGTGGCTGTGCCCGCAGGTGCCAGCCTGCCGGACATTGGCAGTGAAGCCGCTCTGCAAACGGCCGTGCTGGCGGCCCCCAGCATTGGCTACTCCACGGGCCCCAGCGGCACGGCCTTGCTGGCCCTGTTCCAGCGCTGGGGCATCGCCGAACAACTCCAGCCTCGGCTGGTGCAGGCGCGCCCCGGCGTGCCCGTAGGGCAGTTGGTGGCGCAGGGCGAAGCGGCCCTGGGCTTTCAGCAGTTGAGCGAATTGCTGCATGTGCCGGGCATCACTGTGCTGGGAACGTTGCCGCCAGCCGTGGCGATCGACACCGTGTTCAGCGCTGCAGTGGTCACCGGCTCCACAGCACAAAGCGCCGCGCGTGATTTCTTGGCCTTTCTGGCCAGTGAGCAAGCCGCACCGGCCAAGCTGCGCCAGGGGATGCAGCCGCTCTAGACCCGTTTTCCGGGCCGTTTTTCACAATAAATATCTGGAGACTTCCGATGAACGACACCCCCCCCACCACGGCCAACGTGCAGGCGGTGCTCAACGAGCACCCCTTCTCGCGCTTTCAGTGGATTATTTTTACCCTGTGCTTTTGCATCGTTTTGCTCGATGGTTTTGATACCGCCGCCATTGGCTATATCGCCCCTTCCCTGATGGCCGAATGGGGCATTGCCAAATCGGCGCTGGGGCCGGTGCTCAGTGCCGCACTGTTTGGTCTGGCCGGTGGGGCCCTGTGTGCCGGCCCGCTGGCCGACCGTTTTGGGCGCAAGGCGGTGCTGGTGGCATCGGTGCTGGTGTTTGCGCTGGCCTGCCTGGCCTCGGGCTACAGCCACAGCCTGGAGCACCTGACGGTGTGGCGCTTTATCACCGGCCTGGGCCTGGGTGCGGCCATGCCCAATGCCGTGACGCTGATGAGTGAATACTGCCCGGACAAGCGCCGCGCCATGATCACCAACGCCATGTTCTGCGGCTTTCCGCTGGGCGCGGCCTTTGGCGGTTTTCTGGCCGCATGGATGATTCCACACTTCGGCTGGCGCAGCGTGTTGTACCTGGGCGGCATCGCGCCGCTGCTGCTGCTGGTGCTGCTGGTACTGCTGCTGCCCGAATCGGTGCGCTACATGGTGGCGCGTGGTGCTTCGCCGCAGCGCATCGGCCAGGTACTGGCCCGCATTGCCGGCCCCGCAGTGGCCAACATCCAGCAGTTCGTGCTGACCGAGCACAAGCCCGTTGCCCAAGGCCAACGCGGCATCGGCGTGGTGCTGTCGCGCTCGTACTGGATCGGCTCGGTGATGCTGTGGGTGGCCTACTTCATGGGGCTGGTGATTTTCTATGCGCTCATCAACTGGATGCCGGTGCTGTTCAAGGAAGGCGGCCTTGACCCCAAGACGGCCACCCTGGTGGCGGCACTGTTCCCGCTGGGCGGTGTGGGCGCAATCGCCTTCGGCTGGCTGATGGACCGTTTCGAGGCCAACCGCATCATCGCCATCGGCTACGCGCTCACGGCGGTGGCCATTTGGTGGATTGGCCAGGTGGCCGGCAACCTGGGCTGGCTGGTGGTGGCGGTATTTGCCGCAGGCACCATCATGAACACTGCGCAATCGTCGCTGCCCGCGCTGGCGGCTGCGTTCTATCCGACCGAAGGGCGGGCCACCGGCGTGGCCTGGATGATGGCCATTGGCCGCTTCGGCGGCATTGCCGGCTCCTTCCTGGTGGCGGCACTGGCGGCGCGGGAGTTGAGCTTCAGCCAGATTTTCACGGTGCTGGCCCTGCCCGGCCTGATTGCCATGGCGGCGCTGATCGTCAAGCAAATCGCCGCTCCCAAGGCCGCGCCCCAGGTGGCAGCACCCATCGCTTCCTAAAATTTTTTGTCGTTTTTTTGAAAGGACCTTGCCATGATTATTGACGTTCACGGCCACTACACCACGGCCCCCGCCGCGCTGGGCGCTTGGCGCGATCTGCAGATTGCGGCCCTGAAAGACCCCAGCCAAAAACCCAAGGCATCCGACCTGAAGATCAGCGACGACGAAATCCGCGAAACCATCGAGGCCAACCAGCTGCGCCTGATGAAAGAGCGCGGCAGCGACCTGACCATCTTCAGCCCCCGCGCCAGCTTTATGGCGCACCATGTGGGCGACTTTGAAACCTCCAGCACCTGGGCCGCCCTGTGCAACGAGCTGTGCTATCGCGTCAGCCAACTGTTCCCCGATCACTTCATTCCCGCCGCCATGCTGCCGCAGTCGCCCGGCGTTGATCCGGCCACCTGCATTCCCGAACTGGTCAAGTGCGTGGAGCAGTACGGCAACGTGGGTATCAACCTCAACCCCGATCCTTCGGGCGGCCACTGGAGCAGCCCACCGCTGACCGACCGCAGCTGGTACCCCATCTACGAGAAGATGGTGGAGTACGACATCCCTGCCATGGTCCACGTCAGCACCAGCTGCAATGCGTGCTTTCACACCACCGGGGCGCACTACATCAACGCCGACACCACGGCGGTGATGCAGCTCATCCAGGGCGACTTGTTCAAGGATTTCCCCACACTCAAATTCCTCATCCCGCACGGCGGCGGTGCTGCGCCCTACCACTGGGGCCGCTACCGTGGGCTGGCGCAAGAGATGAAAAAGCCCCTGCTCGAAGAGCACCTGCTGAACAACATCTACTTCGACACCTGCGTGTACCACCAGCCGGGCATCAACCTGCTGACCGAGGTGATTCCGGTGAAGAACATCCTGTTTGCCAGCGAAATGATCGGCGCGGTGCGCGGCATCGACCCGCAAACGGGCCACTACTACGACGACACCAAGCGCTACATCGACGCTACGCAAAACCTCACCGCCGAGGAAAAGCACATGGTCTACGAAGGCAACGCCCGCCGCGTGTTTACGCGCCTGGATGCGGCGCTGAAAGCCAAAGGGCTGTAAACCAATAAAAAAATAGCTGCTTGCGCTTTAAAACAATGGATTTCAGATGTTTTTAAGCATTAAATCCTTTGAAATAAAGCGAAAGAAGCTCCTGTAATCATATAAACACTGCAAAGGAATCCTGCCATGTACGAACTAGGTGTGGTGTACCGCAACATCCAACGCGCCGACCGGGCCACGGCGGACGCGCTGGCCGCCTTCGGCTCGGCCACCGTGCACGAGGCCATGGGCCGCGTCGGCCTGCTCAAGCCCTATATGCGCCCAATCTACCCTGGTGCCCAGATCTCCGGCACCGCCGTCACCGTGCTGCTGCAACCGGGCGACAACTGGATGATGCACGTCGCCGCCGAGCAGATTCAGCCCGGCGACGTGGTCGTGGCCACCGTCACCGCCGAATGCACGGACGGCTTTTTCGGCGACCTGCTGGCCACCAGCTTCCAGGCACGCGGTGCCCGCGCCCTGGTGATCGACGGCGGCGTGCGCGACGTGAAAACGCTGCAAGAGATGGGTTTTCCCGTGTGGAGCAAGGCCGTCAGCAGCAAGGGCTGCATCAAGGCCACGCTTGGCTCGGTGAACATCCCCATCGTCTGCGCCGGGATGCTGGTCAGCCCCGGCGATGTGATCGTGGCCGACGATGACGGCATCGTCTGCGTGCCGCGCGACCAAGCCGCTGCCACGCTGGATGCCGCACAAAAGCGCGAAGCCAATGAAGCGGGCAAGCGCGACATCTTCGCCAGCGGCGTGCTGGGCCTGGACTACTACAAGATGCGCGAAGGGCTGGCCAAGGCCGGGCTGCGCTACATCGACTAGGGGTGCTTGCCATGAGCGCATTTGAAAAAACCCCCGGCTGGCTGGACTGGTGCGCCAACCCCAGCCAGCCGCAATTCCAACTGCCCGCCGGCGCGGTGGACGCGCACTGCCACGTCTTCGGCCCCGGCAGCGAGTTTCCCTTTGCGCCCGAGCGCAAATACACGCCCTGCGATGCCAGCAAAGCCCAGCTTTTTGCCCTGCGCGACCACTTGGGCTTTGCCCGCAACGTCATCGTGCAGGCCACCTGCCACGGAGCGGACAACCGCGCCCTGGTCGATGCCTGCCTCGCCAGCGCTGGCCGTGCCCGGGGCGTGGCCACCGTTAAGCGCAGCGTGACCGATGAGGAGTTGCAGCAGCTGCACGCCGCTGGCGTGCGCGGCGTGCGCTTCAACTTTGTCAAGCGCCTGGTCGATTTCACGCCCAAGGATGAGCTGCTGGAGATTGCCGGGCGCATCGCCAAACTGGGCTGGCACGTGGTGATCTATTTCGAGGCCGTCGATCTGCCCGAGCTGTGGGACTTCTTCACCCAGCTGCCCACCACGGTGGTGGTCGATCACATGGGCCGCCCGGATGTGAGCAAGGGCGTGGACAGCGCAGAATTTGCCCTGTTCCTGCAATTCATGCGCCAGCACCCGAATGTGTGGAGCAAGGTCAGCTGCCCCGAGCGCTTGTCCATCACCGGCCCCAAGGCGCTGCATGGCGAGCAAGCCGCCTACCGCGACGTGGTGCCATTTGCCCGCCGCGTGGTCGAGGAGTTTCCCGATCGCGTGCTGTGGGGCACGGACTGGCCTCACCCCAACCTGAAAGACCACATGCCCGACGATGGCCTGCTGGTCGATTTCATCCCCCACATCGCCCCCACCGCCCAGCTGCAACGCAAGCTGTTGGTGGACAACCCGATGCGCCTGTACTGGCCTGAAGAGGCTGGCCAGACCCCCTGACTCACACACTCGAACCAAGGAGACACCCATGGCCCTGGAAAAACCCTATTTGAACGTGCCCGGCACGACCATTTTTGATGCCGACCAAAGCCGCAAAGGCTACTGGCTCAACCAGTTCTGCATGAGCCTGATGCAGGCGGACAACCGCACCCGCTTCAAGCAAGATGAAGATGCCTACCTGGCCGAATGGCCCATGACCGACGAGCAGCGTGCCGCCGTGCGGGCGCGGGACCTGAACTGGATGATGCGCACCGGCGGCAACATCTACTTCCTGTCCAAACTGGGCGCGACCGACGGCCTGAGTTTTCAGCAAATGGCCGGCAGCATGACCGGCATGACCGAGCAGCAGTACCGCGAGATGATGCTCTCCGGTGGCCGCAGCCCCGAGGGCAACCGCTTCGTCGGCGAAGACGGCAGCGCGCAAGGCCCAATGAGCCAGTCTGACGCATGGAAAGAATGGCAGGCCCAGCACCAGCTGGCCCAGGCCATCACCCAGGCCGATGCCGCCAGCCAAAACGCCGCAGCGGGCCAGGCCCGCATCACCGCCTCGGTGTTCGCCTCGCACGTACCGGCCATCGGCGCGGCGGTGGACCACGGCAAGACCGGCGACGATTACTGGGCCCCCATGTTCAAAGGCTTCGAGCCCAGCAAAGAGTGGATGAAAAAGAACACGCCCGACGTGATCTTCCTCGTCTACAACGACCACGCCACCAACTTTGACCTGAGCGTGATCCCCACCTTTGCCATCGGCACCGCCGCCGAGTTCGAGCCTGCCGATGAAGGCTACGGCCCGCGCCCCGTGCCCACGGTCAAAGGCCACCCGCGCCTGGCCGCGCACATTGCGCAATCGGTCATTCAGCAAGACTTTGACCTGACCATCGTCAATGACCTGAAGGTCGATCACGGCCTGACCGTGCCGCTGAACCTGATGTTTGGCAGCCCCGCCGAGTGGCCCTGCCTGGTGATACCCTTCCACGTCAATGTGGTGCAGTACCCCGTGCCCTCGGGTGCCCGCTGCTTTGCCCTGGGCCAGGCGATTCGCAAAGCCATCGAAAGCTATGACGAGCCGCTCAACGTGCAAATCTGGGGCACGGGCGGCATGAGCCACCAGCTCCAAGGCCCCCGGGCCGGCCTGATCAACGCCGAATGGGACAATCAATTCCTCGACCGCCTGATCGCCGACCCCAAAAACCTGTCCACCATGCCCCACATTGACTACGTGCGCGAAGCAGGCAGCGAGGGCATCGAACTGGTGATGTGGCTCATCGCCCGGGGTGCCATGGCCGACGTGGCCGGTGGCAAGCCCCCCACCGTGGCGCACCGCTTTTTCCACGTGCCCGCCAGCAATACCGCTGTGGGCCACCTGATTTTGGAGAATGGATGATGCCCCCAGGCTCATCACTTCGTGTATTCACTGCCCCCCAAGGGGGCCTTCGCCTCCTTGAGGCGGCTCTACGGAGACTCATATGACCATCAAAGTAGCCCTGGCCGGGGCTGGTGCCTTCGGCATCAAACACCTGGACGGCATCAAAAATATTCCGGACGTGCAAGTCGTCTCCCTCATCAGCCGCGACCTGGCAAAAACCCAGGAAGTGGCCGATAAATACGGGATCAAACACGTCACCACCGACCTGGCCGACAGCCTGGCAATCAAGGAAGTGGACGCGGTTATCCTCTGCACCCCCACGCAGATGCACGCCAGCCAAACCATCGCCTGCCTGGAAGCGGGCAAGCACGTGCAGGTGGAAATCCCCCTGTGCGACGTGCTGGCCGAGGGCGAAAACGTCCTGGCCCTGCAACAGCAGACCGGGCTGGTTGCCATGTGCGGCCACACACGCCGCTTCAACCCCAGCCACCAGTACGTGCACCAGAAAGTGACGGCGGGGGAGTTCAACATCCAGCAAATGGATGTGCAGACCTATTTTTTCCGCCGCACCAACATGAACGCCCTGGGCCAGCCGCGCAGCTGGACCGACCACCTGCTGTGGCACCACGCCGCACACACTGTGGACCTGTTTGCCTACCAGGCGGGCAGCCCCATCGTGCAGGCCAACGCCTTGCAGGGGCCGATTCACCCCACGCTGGGCATCGCTATGGACATGAGCATTCAGCTCAAGGCGGCCAACGGGGCCATCTGCACGCTGTCGCTGTCGTTCAACAACGACGGCCCGCTGGGCACCTTCTTCCGCTACATCGGCGACAGCGCCACCTACATCGCCCGCTATGACGACCTG
>RRZU012802541.1_pt1 | contig 13115 bp, 10 predicted proteins | sample 2165561 | NCBI WGS metagenome assembly RRZU01 (sample SAMN10456909, study PRJNA506462) | wastewater metagenome | isolation source: wastewater sludge | place: USA: Moscow, Idaho
ATTTTGTGCGAAGTCCACGATGCCTGCGACGGTGTAGAAGGCTTGGCCTTTTTGCGCCGAGAAACAGGCTATACCCAAGCACCCCGCCCCGATTTGATTTTGCTCGACCTCAACATGCCGCGCATGAATGGGCGTGAGTTTTTGGCGGAGATTAAGCAAGACGCCCTGCTCAAAGACATCCCCGTGGTGGTGCTGACCACCTCGGATGTGGAGCGTGATATTGTGGCCAGCTACCAGCTTCAAGCAGCGGGCTATATCACCAAGCCGGTTGACCTAAACCAGTTCACTCAAGCCATTGCCAATCTGGGCAATTATTGGTTTACCTTGGTGCGCTTGCCAGGAAAGCCTGCATGACCCCGCAGGAGGCATCACTGTATATTCTGCTGGTCGAGGATGACCCCGGCGATGCAGGCTTGGTGCGTCTCGCTTTGCGTCAAGCCGTGCTCAGTGCCGAGCCCATTGCGCCCAGCATTGTATGGGTCGAATCCTTGGCCACCGCCCGTCAAGCCATTGCCGAGCACAAGCCCGATTTGGTGCTCCTCGACTTGTCGCTCCCCGACTCGGCGGGTGTGTTCACCGTAGAAGCCATCCGTGGCTTGCTGCCTACCGTGCCGGTAGTGGTGCTGACCGGCTTGGACGATATCGACGTGGCCATGCAAACCCTCGAAGCAGGGGCGCAAGATTATTTGGTCAAAGGCGAGCTCGACCCCCAACACCTTGGCCGTGCGGTGCGCCATGCCTTGACCCGTGCCCGACTCGAAGCCCGTTTGGCCACCAGCGAAGCACGGCTCAACGTGGCACTTTCTGGTGCAAATCTGGGGGTGTGGGAATGGTATGTCCGCACAGGCAAAGCCTATTTTGATGCCCGCTGGAGACCCGCCCTCGGCTATACCGACAGCGAGAGCATTGCCCATATTTCAAGCTGGCAGAGCCTAGCTCATCCTGACGACCTCCCCTTGACCTTGGCGGCACTCGATGCCCACCTACACGGCGAAACCCCCGACATCTGCTGCGAAATCCGTATGCGCCACCGCGATGGACATTGGGTGTGGATGATTACCAGCGGCAAAATAGTGGAATGGGACGAAGCAGGGCAACCCTTGCGGATGGCGGGCATCCACCAAGACATTTCAGCACGCAAAGAAGCCGAGCAGAAGCTAAAAGAGCGCGAAGCCAAGCTGGCCACGCTGATTGATAGCCTGCCAGACATGCTGTTTGTGATTGACCCTTCGCGTCGGATTGTCGAATACCACACCCCCGATCCTGACTGGCTGTTGTTTCCTAGCGAAAATTTTTTGGGGCAGCCCTACGCCTCTGTTTTACCGCCCCACGTCAGCGACTTATTTGACCACGCGCTGGCCCAAGTCATCCGTACAGGGCATTCGGCGCACCTTGAATATCAGCTCGTTTTGTCTAGCGGCATGCGGGACTTTGCCGCCAGCGTCAACTGCCTCGCCGACTCGTCGGGTGATACGCCCAGCGGATTTATGGTCGTGGTGCGTGACACCACCGAAGAACGTGCCGTCGAACAAGCATTGCGCATCGCCGCCGTCGCTTTTGAAACCCAAGAAGCCTTGTTTGTGACCGATGCGGTCAATCATATTTTGCGGGTCAACCGCGCCTTTACCACGACCACCGGCTATACCGCCGAAGAAGTGGTGGGCAAGACTCCCGCCATGCTGAACTCTGGGCGGCACGATGCAGCCTTTTACGCCCAAATTAAGGCAGATCTGAGGCGAGATGGCTACTGGCAAGGGGAAATCTGGAATCAACGCAAAAATGGCGAGGTCTACCCCGAGTGGCTGACCGTCACGGCTGTACGGGGCGCGAATAGCGAAATTACCCACTATGTGGCCTCGTTTACCGACATCACCGAGCGCAAAGCCGCCGAAGACGAGATTAAATATCTCGCCTTTTACGACCCGCTGACCCGCTTGCCCAACCGCCGCTTGCTGCTGGATAGACTGGAGCAAGCCCTGTCTACCAGCACGCGCTCTAAACACCAAGGCGCGGTGCTGTTTATCGACTTGGATAACTTCAAGACCCTGAACGATACCCTTGGCCACGACGTGGGCGATGTGCTGTTGCAGCAGGTGGCGCGGCGGCTGACGTTTTGCGTGCGCCAAGGCGATACCGTGGCACGGCTGGGCGGCGATGAATTTGTCGTGATGCTTGAGGGGCTGAGCGAGCACACCCTTGATGCCGCCGCCCAAAGTGACCGCGTCAGCGAAAAAATTCTGGCGACACTGAACCAGCCGTACTTGCTGCTGGGGCACGACTACCACAACACCCCCAGCATTGGCGTGACGCTGTTTAGCGGCAACGAAGCCAGTGCCGACGAACTGCTCAAGCGGGCGGATTTGGCGATGTACGAAGCCAAAACCAGTGGGCGCAACGCCATCCGCTTCTTTGACCCCGAAATGCAGGCTTCGGTGGCGGCGCAAACCCTGCTCGAAGCCGAGTTGCGCGAAGGCATCGACCATCAGCAATTTGTGCTGTACTACCAGCCGCAGGTGGATTCGCACAACGAGGTAATGGGCTATGAAGCCTTGTTGCGCTGGCAGCATCCTCGGCGGGGCTTGCTGTTGCCTTCGGAGTTTGTGCCGCTGGCCGAAGATATCGGGCTGATTATTCCGATTGGGCTGTGGGCACTCGAAGCTGCCTGCCGACAACTGGCACGGTGGGCACAGCACCCCCACACGGCGGGGTGGTTTGTCGCGGTCAATATTAGTGTGCGCCAACTCAGCCACCCTAGTTTTATTGAGCAAGTGTTGACGGTGCTACGCCACACCGGCGCACCGACTTCTCGCCTGACGCTAGAAGTCACCGAGGGGCTACTCCATGCCAATTTGGATGGTGCAATTGCCAAAATGAACGCCCTTAAAGCGCATGGGATTGGCTTTTCGCTGGATGATTTTGGGACAGGATTTTCGTCTTTGGTGCTGCTGCGTCGCTTGCCGCTGGATCAGCTCAAAATCGACAAGTCATTTGTCCACAACATGCTGACTGATGCCAATGCTGCTGCCTTGGCGTGCTCGGTGCTGAGTTTGGGGCAGAGCTTGGGGTTGGCGGTGATTGCCGAAGGGGTGGAAGCTGAAGCCCAGCGTGATTTTTTGCTGGAACGCGGCTGCCGGTTTTTTCAGGGCTATTTGTTTGGGCGGCCTGAGCCGGTGCGCGAGGCTTTCTGAGAACGGGCTCAACGTCTAGCTGCACCTGAGTTTCGCCGCCGCTATTCCCCTCCCGTGGAGGGGTGGGGTGGTTGGTTTTGGGTTGGGTTGGGTTTTTGCGCGGGCGGCCTCGCCAGCCACCCCCCCGTCCGGCTGTGCCGTCCACCCCTCCGGTGGAGGGGAATAACCACCAAACGCTGTCACGCCTCTACGGGGCATTTCAACGCAGGCTCAAAACGCCAGCCGCGTGGCCAGCACCGTCACCGGCATCCCCACCGCCAGCGTACCTGTATTGCGGGGGACGAGGTTTTGCCCAAAATGCACACCATCGTCAAACAGGCGGTCTCGCATCAGCGTGGTCATCGGCTCACCATCCGCTGCTGCAATGCCTGTGGCGGGGTTCACCGTGGTCAGGATGCAGCGGGTGCAGGGCTTGACCACATCAAACACCACCTCGCCAATCTGTATCACTGTCCAGTCGTCTTCCTCGTAAGGCTGGGTGTCGGCCACCACCAAATTAGGGCGAAAATGCCGCGCCGTCACCGGCTGTGCCAAACGGGCATTCAGGGTATCCAAAGACCCTTGCCCCACCAGCAAATACGGGTAGCCATCGGCAAAGCCCAGCGGTGCATCTAGGGTCTTTTGGCGGCGGTTGGGGGTGTCGCCGGCATACAGCAACTGTACCGAACAGCCCAAGACACGGCTGCACCACGCATCGACCGCCGCATCGCCCTGCCACGCCGAAAACGCATCGCCCCATACGCCGGTGGCGCAGGGTTGGGTATAGGCCGTTTCGATAGCGGCAATCGGGGGATGGCCTGCCGCAGACAGCAGAATTGCCCCACTCAGCACTGTGACCCGAATTTGGGTGAGCTGAGGCAGCGCCCGCGCGGTGACAAACTGCCCATCAGGGTGCGCCAGCATCCAACGGCGGTCGCTGACTAAGCCGGATAGTGTGGCCAAGGCGGTGGTATGATGAATCCCGCGTGCGGATTTCAGCGGGTGAACAAATAGGTCGATAAGGTGCATTACATGCCCAGTCCATAAGACAAAGTTAGCTCGCAGAATAGCATCATCCCACTACGCTAAGTGGGGGCAAAAATAACCTAACTGAGTCTATAACTCTGGTAGACAACGCCTTGTTTGATGCAGTGCGGCTGCCTTACTATCTGGCGTTCCACTTGCGCTGGTTCTAGGGGCTGAGTTGTCGCCCATCCGTAGAGGTGCCGCTCCCCATTTTTATTTTTTTAGGGTAAGGGAAACCGCCCTCTTCCCGCTACGATCATCGCCCTATGGCAGTTTAGGAGTCCTTCATGTTTCAGACCCTTTCGATGCGTGCCAAGCTCAATGCTTTGGTCGCCATTGCTTTTTTTGGGGTGCTGTTTATTAGCGGTGCCTCGCTTTACAACCAGTACCAAGAAGGTTTTGAGGGGCATAAATCCCGTGTGCTGAACTTGGTACAGTCGGGCTTGAGCATTGTCACGTTCTACGAAAAACAAGCCAGCAGCGGTGCTATGCCCGAAGCTGCGGCTAAGCATGCCGCCAAAGCAGCTCTCGCCGCTATGCGTTACGGTAGCAACGACTACATTTATATCTTCGACCAAGACTTCAAATTTATTACCCACCCGAAAGAAGCCCTTGTCGGCAAAAGCGTCGATTCACTCAAACTAGCGGATGGGGTCAATTTGGGTGAACTGTTCCGTAACGCACTGCGTGAAGGGAATGGCAAGGCCTACTCTCGCTATGTCTGGGAAAAGAATCCTCAAGTCGGCATAGTTGGCAAAGTATCGTATATCGCCACGTCGGAGGTATGGCATTGGTCAGTGGGGACAGGGGTCTATCTGGATGACGTAGATGCCCTGTTTAGAGCGCAAGCTATCAAGCTCTTGAGTGCCAGTTTGGTGATTTTTGTGGTGCTACTGTTGGCCAGTGTGGCGATTAAGCGCAGCGTGCAATCGCAACTGGGCGGTGAACCGGCCTATGCTGCAGAAGTAGTCAAAATCATTGCCAGCGGCGACCTGACCATGCCTATCGAGGTTCGCGGCGACCAAAACAGCCTGCTTGGCGCGATTGCCGCCATGCAGCGCGATCTGCGTAGCCTGATTGGGCGGATTGGCTATAGTGCCAACGCCCTGTCAGATATGTCGCGTTCGGTGGCTACGCTGGCCAACGAAGTGACCAACGTCTCTGACCAACAAAGCCAAGCGGCATCGGGCATGGCGGCTTCGGTGCAGCAAATGACCGTGAGTATTTCGCACATTGCGGACAGTGCCGGCAGTGCGCGGGATGTGTCGGACGAATCGGGCAAACTCTCCGCCGAAGGGGCGAAAGTGATTGCCGAGGCCGTTACCGAAATGCGCCGGATTCACGAGTCGGTGCAGGACACCTCCCACGCGATTGATGATTTGGGCAAAAAGACCGAAACCATCTCCACCATCATGAATGTGATTAAAGAAGTCGCCGACCAAACCAACTTGTTGGCACTGAATGCGGCAATTGAAGCCGCACGCGCCGGTGAGCAAGGGCGCGGCTTTGCGGTGGTGGCGGATGAAGTCCGCAAGCTGGCCGAGCGAACCTCGTCAGCGACCGACGAAATTGCCCGCATGATTGTCGATATTCAGCAAAGTTCGGGGCAGTCACAGCACACCATGGATGAGGCCGTGAGCCGCGTCAACAATGGACTGACCTTGGCCGAGCGCGGCGGCGAAACCGTGGGGCGGATTCACACCAGTGCCGACCGTGTGGCGGATGTGGTGAATGCGATTTCGAGTGCGCTTCGGCAGCAAAATGCTGCCAGCACCGATATTGCCCGTAATGTGGAGCACATCGCCCAGTCGGCCTCTGGCAATGCCCATTCGGCACGGCAGGTGGCAGAGGCCACCACACAGATGCGTGACCTGACCAATGAGCTGCATCAGTCTGTTGGACGCTTCCGCGTTTAACGCGCCCTCCTCCTCTCTATTGGGAAGAGGCGTGGCGGACGGGGTGGGCAGTCGCTAGGCGGCTCACCAAGACAGGAGGCGGGGGGGCAGATACTATGCCACCACTGCCCGCCACCGTAGATTGGCGGTCAAAGAAAAGGGGGAAGTCACCATTGCGGTGCTTCCCCCTTTTTTTGGGTCTTTTTCCCTGTTATTTAAGCGCGGTGGCGGTTAGCGCATCACCACGGTTTGCACTTGCAAACGATCACCCACATCGCGGGCACGGTTGACGTTGAGGAAAGGCCCGATCCGCACGCGGTAGATGCCATCGCGGTTGAGCACCTCTAAACGGCCATCCACCTCGTTGTTTTGTGCCAAGGTCGCCATGCGCTGACGGAAGGCTTCGGCGTTGCTGGGTGTGCCAAACGCGCCCAATTGCAGCCAGATACCCTCTGTGCTGGGCAAGGGGGCTTGCGCCACATCACTAATGGCCTTCACGGTGTTGGTGGTGCGGGCAGCGACAGGGGCAAGCCCGCTACCGGTGTCGGCTTCGCCTTGGGCACGGACACGCTCAACCACCACTTCGGCACTGCCAAAATCCACAAAACCGAGCTTGTTGGCAGCGGTGTAAGACAGGTCAATTAAGCGGCTTTTGTGAAACGGGCCACGGTCGTTAATCCGCACGATAACGCTTTTGCCGTTGTCTACATTGGTGACGCGGGCGTAGCTGGGAATCGGCAGCGTGGGGTGGGCCGCCGTCATTTCATACATATCGTAAGGCTCGCCCGATGCGGTGCGTCGCCCATGAAATTTTTTGCCATACCAAGAAGCCATGCCACGGGCGTGGTAAGGGCGAAGCTTGGTTTCGGGTTGGAAGGTCTGCCCCATCACTTCGTAAGGGCGATTTGCAGAGGCGTGAAGCGGCTCTAGCGTAGGAACAGCATCAGGGATGCGGTCTAGGGCAGAAGGACTGGGGTTAATCAGTCCCAGTGGGGGGGCGATACCACGGCTGGTTTTAGCCGCATTCGTCGCATATTTGCTAGACGAAGCTGAAGGTGGGGTGGAACAGGCCGCGAGGGCCGCGCAGGTAAAACCGAGTGAAAGCCAACGAACAACAGCTTGCATACGCTCGAACTCCCTTGTGCTGTGTGCCAACAGGGGAACGGATGCGACCCGCAGGCAAAAAGCACAAGCCGGGTCGCGCTAGGTGCTGCCGAGAAAATCGTGTTGCCGCCATGCTTCGTACACGGTGACAGCCACGGCGTTAGACAAATTCAAACTACGATTGTCAGGACGCATCGGCAGGCGTAGCCAGCGTTCTGGCGGAATGGCAGAGAGTACCTCTGTGGGCAATCCGCGCGTTTCCGGGCCAAAAACCAAAACATCACCCGGTTGGAACGCTGCTAAATCGGGGCGTGTGCTGCCCCGCGTGGTGGCAGCAAAAAATCGCCGTCCGGCAAGGGCCGCCACGCAATCCGCCCAGTTTTCGTGAACGACCATCCGAGTGAACTCGTGATAGTCCAGTCCTGCCCGACGCATTTTTGCGTCATCAAGGGGAAAACCAAGCGGTTTAACCACATGCAGATCGCAGCCGGTGTTGGCACATAATCGAATCACATTGCCCGTGTTGGGCGGGATTTCCGGCTGAAAAAGGACGATGCTGAACATGGGGTATTTACTCGAGAACGAAACGGATTATTTCGTCCTATCAATAAGTTAGTCAATCAAACCGAGGGTAAGGCTCGCATCAACACCCAGCATTCCACCCGCGCTACCCCCGCTTGGCGCAAGGTTTGGGCGGCTTCGGACAGCGTCGCGCCCGTGGTGGTCACGTCGTCTATGAGTACGGCTGACAAGCCTTTCAGCGATTTTGGGGCAAAAAAAGACCCTTGCACGTTCACAAGTCTAGCCTCGCGGTCAAGTCCTGCTTGTTGCGGAGTGTCGCGTGAGCGCAACAGTGCGGTGGTGTTCAGCGGTATGGCCAGCGAAGCAGCCACTTTTCGCCCCCATTCTTGGGTTGGCCAGAAGCCTCTTTCGCGCCATCGCGCCTCACTTTGCGGCAGGGGAATCAGGCAATCAGGGCGATGTGCCGCAGGGGTCAGGGCCAGCCGTGCCGCCATCGCGGGCAGTGCCAATTCGGCCAATGCCCCTGCCAAGGTCTGTTGCTGCCCATATTTAAAGGCGTGCAGCAGCCCAGACAGCGGCCACGCAAACGGATAGGCCGCCAGTAAGTGGTCAAAGGGCGGCGGGGTGGCGTGGCAGGTCAAACAGGGTGAAGGTATCGCCGTCGGCAGGGCGCACTGTGGGCACACCGGCAGCGGCAAGCAGGGCAAGTCCGCCACGCAGGGCGCACAGACCGCTTGCGGCGACAGTGCCCCACACAGCGCACAGGGCTGTGGCCAAGCAGATTGCACAAAATTTAAGCACTTGTTCAAAAAGTCATGCGTGCGATTTGACAGCATACCCACCTTCCCCGACTATTCTGAGTTCGCAGCATCGTGCCTGCCCCTTCCCACCTAACTGAATTTAGAGCCACCATGACCGCCAGCCCCTTGACCTTCCAGCCCCGCCCCACCCCGCACCCTGCCGCAGACCTATGGCAAGTCGCCGAAATCGAAGCCCTCTACGACTTGCCGTTTCTTGATTTGGTTTTTCGGGCGGCGGCCTTGCACCGTGAGCATTTTGACCCCAGCCGGATTCAGCTTTCTACGCTGGTTTCGATTAAAACCGGCGGCTGCCCCGAAGACTGCGGCTATTGCCCGCAATCTGTCCACCACGATACGCCGGTCGAAAACACCCCGATGATGACGGTCGAAGACGTGCTGACCGCCGCCCGCCATGCCAAAGAAAACGGCGCGGGGCGATTCTGTATGGGCGCGGCGTGGCGGGGGCCGAAAGATGCGGACCTGAATGCTACGCTAGACATGATTCGGGAGGTGAAATCACTGGGGCTGGAAACCTGCGCCACCTTTGGTTTGCTGCAACAGGGGCAAGCAGAAAAGCTCAAAGACGCAGGCTTGGACTACTACAACCACAACCTCGACACCTCGCCTGAAAAGTACGCCGATATTATCTCCACCCGCGACTACGAAGACCGGCTGGATACGCTGGGCAAGGTGCGCCAAGCGGGGCTGAACGTCTGCTGTGGTGGTATTGTCGGGCTGAATGACACTCGCCAAGATCGTGCAGGGCTGATTGCCCAGTTGGCCAACCTGACCCCCCAGCCCGAATCCGTACCGATGAACAGTTTGGTCAAGGTCGAAGGCACGCCGCTAAATGGCGCAGAAACCCTCGATTGGACCGAGTTTGTGCGCACAGTCGCCGTGGCGCGGCTGGTCTTGCCGCACAGCTATATTCGCTTGTCCGCCGGTCGGGGCGAGATGCCCGAAGCCATGCAGGCACTGTGCTTTATGGCAGGGGCGAACTCGATTTTCTACGGCGAAAAATTGCTGACCACCGGCAATCCCGAGGTCGATAAGGACCGGCAGCTGATGGCTAAGTTGGATTTGTTGCCGCTGGGTGGTTGAACGCTGCTGTGCTGTTGCCTAGACCGCAAACAGCACAGCAGTAGGGTGGGAACTGTATGGCCGACTGAAGCGACCCCCTGTGTTGTTGCAACGTGCGTTTTAGCTGTGTTCAGATGCGCTTTTAGAATCTGTTTACGTTCTAGCGAACGACGGGTCAGCCAAGGTGAAATGCGCAAAAAAACGCCGTTGGACTTGAATCAATACGCCTATTTTTGTGAATTTAAACGCAGGACCACCTGAGTGTCGCCGACTGTGAACAGGTTCTTAGCTGGCTACCCACCATCCCCCTTCTCCCCCCCACGAGCCGCACCATGCCCACTTCGCCGCCTGCCACTGCCTGTATGCCGACCCACCCGATGGTGTCTCTGGGGACGCGCTGTTGGCGGTTGCTGCGTTTAGGCGGGCATGTTGGGCAGGGCTTGCTGCGGATTTTGCTGTGTTTTCCGCGCTACTCTTTGGCGCAGCGGCAGGGCTATCAGCAGGCTTTTTCGCGCAAACTGCTGGTGATTTTGGGGGTGCGGCTAGAAGTATTGGGAGTGCCGCCGCCGGTGTTGTTTCCAGCCAATACGCTGGTGGTGGCCAACCATGTGTCTTGGCTGGATATTGTTGCCATCAACAGCACGACCATCACCCGCTTTGTGGCTAAAAGTGAAATTCGGGATTGGCCGCTGATTGGGCTGCTGGCGACGCGGGCGGGGACGCTTTACATTGAGCGCAGCAGTCGGCGGGATGCAGCTCGCATCAATATGACCATGGCCAAAGCCCTTAAAGCGGGGGACTGCATCGGCTTGTTCCCCGAGGGCACCACGTCGGATGGGCGGGCACTGCTACCGTTTAAGTCTTCGCTGTTTGATGCGGCGGTCAAAGCCAAGGCGCAGGTCTGGCCGGTGACGCTGCGGTTTAAGAATGCAGATGGCAGCATCAGCGACACCGCGCCCTATGTGGGCGAGACCCATTTGCTGCAGTCGGTTTGGCAGCTGGTGTCGGCGCGGGGGCAGGCGGTGGAAGTTTTTTACGGTGCGCCGGTTTCCAGCGAAGGGCACACCCGCTTTTCCTTGGCCGAGCGGGTGGCGATAGAGGTGGCCGCGCCGCTTAACCTAACTTCCGAAACGCTTGGCAGGGTAGTTGAAACACCTGCCGATCCTCCAGCCTAAGGGCGGTCAAGCTGCCGCCCCACAAACAACCGGTGTCGATGGCCAAGACGTTGGCCGCGCTGTCTAGGCGCAGCCCCAAGGCCGACCAGTGGCCGATAATCAGCGGGGTGTCGGCATGGCGGCGGGCGGGCGCGTCAAACCACGCCATCAAGTGCGGCGGAGCCTCGGCCAGTTCCCCTTTAAACGACAAGTCCAGCTCGCCGTCGCGGGTCAGTAGCCGCATTCGGGTCATCACGTTGACCACCAGCCGTAGCCGCGCAATGCCGTGCAAGGTGTCTTCCCAGCGCGTGGGCTTGTTGCCATACAGCTTGCTGAGGAACGGGCGGTAGCGCGGGCCGGTTAGCTCGGCTTCGACCTCGGCAGAAAGCTGCAAGGCACGGGTAATGCTCCACTCTGGTAGCAAACCGGCATGTACCATAGCGTAGCCTTCTCCGGCGTGGCACAGCGGCTGGCAGCGCAGCCAATCCAACAGCAGCTTGCCGTCGGGGGCGTTGAGGATGTCCAGCAGTGTATCGTCCGGCAGAATGCGGCCATAGCCCTCGGCGACGGCCAAAAGGTGCAAGTCGTGGTTGCCGAGCACGGTAGTGACCACGTCCTGATGCCGAAACACCCAGCGCAAAACCGACAGCGAGTCGGGGCCTCGGTTGACCAAGTCGCCGGTCAGCCAAAGCTGGTCGCGGGAGGGGCTAAAGTCGATGTCGCGCAGCAAGGCCATAAATGCGGAGTAACAGCCTTGGATGTCGCCTATTGCATACGTTGCCATGTCAATTCTCGGGTAGATGGCTGCCCAACTTGCCTAAAAATGGGGGCGAGAGGGCGGTTGGAGGGTGGAGGCCAAGAGCCTGTTTGCGATCTAGCGAACGACGGGGCAGCCAAGGCGAAGTTCGGAAAAAAACGCCGTTGGGACTGAATCCATACGCATTTTGTTTTCGAGTTTCAACGCAGGATCACCCGAGTATCGCAGATCGAAAATAGGCTCTAGGGGGCTAAATCAAACACCAGCACTTCCGCTGCTTTCCCCTCGGTCAGGGTGAGCTGGGCGGTGTTGTCCAGCAGGGCGGCATCCCCCGCGTCCAAACGCTGCCCATTCACGGTCAGCGTGCCCCGTGCCAAAAACACGTAAGCCTTGCGCTGGGGGTTGAGCGCCAAGGTGGCGTGCTCGTCACCATCGAATAAACCGGCGTAGAGCGTGGCATCGGCATGAAGGCTGACCACGGCGGGCGTGCCTTCTGGCGCGGCAATGCAGCACAGCGCCCCGCGTTTTTGGGCGGCAGGGATGGTGGCTTGGGCATAGCTGGGGGGCAGGTTGGGGGCACTGGGCAGCAGCCAAATTTGCAAAAAATGGGTGGTCTGGTCAGGGGCGGCGTTGAACTCGCTGTGCAGCACCCCCGTGCCCGCCGTCATTCGCTGCACATCGCCAGACGGGATGGCGGTGAGAACCTGTTCAAAGTCTGCGAGACTCGGGTGATCCTGCGTTGAAATGCGCAAAAAACTGCTCATTGACCTCGTGTCAACTCCGCTTTTTTTGCGCATTTCGCCTTGGCTGACCCTTCGTTCGCGAGGCTTTGAACAGGTTCTGATATTGCCGAGGTTGTCTTGGTGGGCGAGTTCGCCAGACAGCACATAGCTGACGATTTCCATATTGCGATGCCCATGCCGCCCAAAGCCACTGCCAGCGGCAATCCGGTCGTCGTTGAGCACGCGCAAATTGCCCCAGCCCATCTGGGCGGGGTCATGGTAATCGGCAAAAGAAAAGGCATGGTGACTCTGTAGCCAGCCGTGGTCGGCGTGGCCTCGGTCTTGGGCTTTTCGCAGGGTGAGCATAGGTCAGTTTCCTAGCGCAACAGTGTCCACAGCATTTGGCTGGCCATCAGCGTCATGAGTACCGCAAAGACCTTTTTAAGCTGCGCAACCGGTAGGCTGTGTGCCATTTTTGCGCCGAGCGGGGCGACGGTCATGGTAATCAGGCACAGGGTGGCAAGGGCGGGCAGATAGACAAAGCCAGCGGAGTGGTCGGGTAGATGGGGCGCAGACCAGCCGCTGACCACGTAGCCCACCGCCCCCGAAAACGCGATAGGCCAGCCCAAGGCGGCACTGGTGGCAATGGCGCGTTGAATCGGCACATTGCACCACACCATAAACGGCACGCTCATCGAGCCGCCGCCAATACCGACAAAGCTGGAAATCACCCCAACCAGACCGCTGACGCTCCAGAGTCCGGCGTTGCTTGGCAGGCTGCGCGTGCCGGTGGGCTTGGCGTTGTAAAACATTTGCAGGGCCATGGCGTAGGCGTAGACCACAAAAAACCACTTCAGGTCACCGCCGGGGCTAAACCCTGCACTCTGC
>RRZU011333383.1_pt1 | contig 13114 bp, 14 predicted proteins | sample 2165561 | NCBI WGS metagenome assembly RRZU01 (sample SAMN10456909, study PRJNA506462) | wastewater metagenome | isolation source: wastewater sludge | place: USA: Moscow, Idaho
CGTATTAAATTTTAGTCCATCAGCCTTCTAAGGTAAGTGGGTACTAGCAACTCATCTTCGTCAAATGTTATGTCGTAGCCGCCACTGATCTTTCTAATGGCCCTGGCCTGTGGTTTTTCCTGTTGTTGCGGGGCGCTTACTTGAGATCTCTCAACAACTGCATTTGCAGCCTCTTTTTCAAAACCGGTTGCTACGATCGTGATAATAACCTTATCAATATCTATAGATTCGTCGGTTGTCGTACCGAAGATTACCTCTGCATCAGGACTTGCACTCTCAAACACTATCGACATAGCCTGCTGAATCTGAACAAGAGGGTAGTTTGGATGGAGGTTAAAGTGAACCAAAACACCCATTGCCCCACTAATTGATATATTATCAAACAAAGGGGATTCGATAGCATTTTTCATCGCCTGATAAGCAGCGTCATTGCCGCTTGATTCACCTACCCCCATCAATGCGGTTCCCCTATGGCTCATTACGGTTTTTAAGTCCGCAAAGTCAAGGTTTATATCGGTAACTCCGTGTTTTAGAATAACACCGCTGATTCCCGTTACAGCTCTCGAAAGAACGTTATCTACGATTTTAAAACTATCTTTTATCCCCATATTTTTATCTACTATCGCAAGTAGTTTATCATTTGGGATAACAACTATAGAGTCACATATCTTTTTGATTCCGGCAAGCCCTTCATCGGCAAACTTTCTTCTCTTTTGACCTTCGAATATAAACGGCTTTGTTACAACCGCAACCGTTAGAGCTCCTATCTCTTTTGCAGCCTGAGAAACTACTTCTGCAGCTCCGGTACCCGTGCCGCCGCCAAGTCCTGCGGCAACGAATACCATATCAGCCCCTTCTAGGATTGATTTTAGCTCCTGATAGCTCTCCTCGGCAGCGGCCTTACCTATCTCAGGCTTCATCCCGGCACCAAGCCCTCTTGTAAGTTTAGCACCCAACTGAACTTTTACCGGAGCCATTGAACCGTCTAGGGCTTGTCCGTCCGTATTTGCAACGACAAGTTCTATCCCCGTAACGTTTTCGTTAATCATATGATTGATCATATTGCATCCGCCACCGCCAACGCCTATAACCTTTATTTTGGCTCCGACTTTCGGTTTTAGCTCTTCGACTTGAAAAAGATCGTTCATTTATTATATTCCTTGGCTGAAATTTAAAATAGTTGCGTGGCCCATCTCCAGAACCTTCCCATATATCCTTGAACTCCGGATTCATTTTTTTCATGGAGTTCTATGTGATTCAAAAGCCTCTTGTTTGTCTCTTTGGACTCTACAGGGTTTGACATAAATTGCGGCTGAAAGTCAACCTTTGGTTCTTCATCGGCAACCTCCTGTTTAATTTCCTCTTTTTTCTCTTCAAAAACAGGATTCATATCCTCTTTTAGTCTTAGTTTTTTAGATGAATCGATCTCATATAGACAGCTTTTCCCTGCCGCATACTGAACCAAGCCTACCACAGTAGAGTATGAAGGATCTTTTTGAGCCTCAAAAAGCCCGTCAACCTCTTTTGATTTCGCAAACCTAACAGGTACATTGTCAAAAATACTGACAGCCAAATCACGAAGACCGTCTAGTTTTGTCATCCCTCCGGTAAATACGACACCGGCACCGATTTGATTTCTAAAGCCGCCTCTCTCAAGTGATTTTGCAAGTATCATTAACGTCTCTTCGGCTCTTGCAAAAATTACACTTGAAACTATCTCCAACGAGACCTGATTACTCTCGCTCTCATTGCCTACTATCGGTAGCTCGATTAGAGCATTGGAGCTTGAGTATAAAGAGCCGTACTCTAATTTGACGTTTTCGGCATCTTTGATCGGCGTATGCAGAGCCATCGAGAGGTCGTTTGTAATATGATGCGAACCGACAGCCAGAAAATCGTTGTATCTGATAGAATTACCGAGATGCACGGCAATATTACTAGTTGCACCTCCTATATCTACTACCGCTACGCCCAACTCTTTTTCGTCATCGTTCAATACTGCAATAGCCGACGCATAAGCACTCAAAACTATATTTGCAATCTCTAGTCCGGCAAGCTTAACAGCCTTTCTAAGATTTTCAAGACTTGATTTTTGAACCGTTACGATATGGACACTAACCTCTAGTCTATTGCCGCTCATATCGATAGGATCTTCTATAAAATCCTGCTCGTCGACTTTAAAATCATACGGAAGAACATGTATGGTCTCATATTCAGACGGGATATTTGCGTTATAGAGCGCAGTCTGGATAGCCCTATTAATCTCTTTTAGGGTGATCTCACCGTTCGGTACGTTCACTATTCCATGCGAGTTTATACTTTTTGTGTATGCCCCCGAAATGGATACAGTAGCCTCACCTATCTCTATTCCAGCTATCCTTCTGGCATCGGAAACAGCCGTTTTGATTGATTTGGAGGCCAACTCTATGTTGGTTATAGCTCCCCTCTTCAGGCCGTTTGATTTGGCTATACCTATACCTGTAATATGCGGCTCACCGTCTCTTAACTCGGCTATGAGTGCACAGGTCTTCATAGACCCTACATCGATTGCCAAAATCGGCTTTACCGCATTCGCTCTAGTTTGGATATTCATATCTTCTGTTACTCTTTAGTACTCTTTGTAAAAGAGTCTGGCTTTATGTAAAGCTTCATCTCATACTTACTCTTTAAGTATTCTAGCACATTTTGATTAACAAGAGCCGCTTTAATATTTAGCAATGCCTTGTTATACACCATTTCGTCATTTATTGTACCATTTGTATCGGATATTTTTTGTTCTAATACTTTATAAAGTACTATTTTTGACCCGAGCGTTACAGAATCTTGTATATTTTTTGACCTAAATACATTTCCGGCCACCTCCATGCTCTCCATTTCATTCAAACCGGATATTACGTTTTTACCGTTTTTCGAGATAAAACCGACATCTTTTGCCTCAAATCCGCTTTTTAATAGCTTTTCGCCCTCTGCCTTCATAAGGGCAGAAGCATTTTCCCTCTGAAGAGCAATTTTTGCCACTTTTGACGCTTCAGCAAAGTCCATCTCCTTTGAAGGAACCACTTTAGATACTTTAACCACAAAAAAGCTCTCTCCAACCTGTATAGGTTTTAGCGTTGTCGGTTTTGCAGTTTTTACAAGCTCAGATGCAACCTGTGACGGCATAGGGGTAGCAGATAGCTTAACATCGTTCATCGCCCTCCCTTTTACCTTTGCGTCTTTGAGGTCTACATATTTTTTTAGAGCCTCTTTTTTTGCCGCTTTGATTTTTGCATTTTTAGCGACAAATTCTTTTGCCTCTTCAAAGCTCATTTTTTTTCCGTCTTTGTGATACAAAGAGCCGTTTTCGGCATACTCTTTTTTGATATCTTCGTCGCTAACCGCTATGGCGATAGAAGCTACATCTATAACTTCCAAATCAAACGAAGGTTCGGTTTTAAAATTCTTTTTGTTTTTCTCCCAAAACGCTTTTACCTCGGCTTCAGAAACCTCTTTTATAAAGCTCTCCCCGTTTAGTATTTTTACCCCGATTCTATCCGAAGAGAGTATCGAACCCGACAGGGCGGCAGTCTCGTTTTTTGAGACCCTAGGGGCAAGCACGGAGGCCGCTTTTTCTATCAAAAGCTCTTTTTTTAGACCTCTCTCAAAGTCTGCCACGGCAAGCCCTGCATTTTTAAGAGCCATAACATATTGCTCTTTATCGAATTTGCCGTTTTTTTGAAATGGCTCCATTGAGGCGATTTTGGAGGCAACCTCTTCATCGCTCACCCTCATCTCGTTCTCTTCGGCGAAGTTTTGAAGCAAGGCCTGATTTATAAGAGTCTGCAACACGGTATTCTCGAGATTTAGCTGTTTTAGCGTCGCCTCGTCAAGTTTTCCGCCGGTTACTTTTGAGTAGTAGTTGTACATATTTCCATACAGCGCCGAATAATCCTCTTTCGAGACCTTTACTTTTCCAACTTTCGCAACATCGCCCGACATAGAGCCGTAATCAAAACTCCCCCATCCTACAAAACCGGCTCCGACAAACGCTATTGTCGAAATCCAAATGGTGATAACAAGATATTTTCGATGCTTTTGCATCCAACTAATCATACAGACCCTTACTGCTCTATTTATAAAAATTAATTTGATTTTATAAAGATAAGTATTAAAATTCGGTAAAAAGGCCGTATCTTATGGAGTCGCAAAGACTTTTGTCAAATGATAGTTTACTAATCTGGCATCCGTGTATGCAACAAAAAAATTTTGAGTCCTTTCCCCCGATTTTTATCAAAGAGGCAAAAGGGGTATACCTTTACGGCAAAGATTCAAAAAGCTACATCGATGCCATCTCGTCATGGTGGGTAAATATTCTGGGGCACAAAAACCCAAAAATAGACAAGGCAATCAAAGCACAACTAGACTCATTCGCACACATCATGACCGCAAATTTCACACACGAACCTATGATTAAACTTGCCGATAGACTAACGAAGCTAACCAAAAACAGACTCGGCAAAGTTTTTTTTGCCGATAACGGTTCTAGTGCGATTGAGGCAGCACTAAAAATGGCTTTTCAATACCACAAGAACAAAGGGGCAACAAAAAAGCTCTTCGTCGCCCTCGAAAACTCTTACCACGGTGAAACTCTCGGTGCACTGAGCGTAGGAGACGTGGAGATATACAAAAAAACGTTTGCCCCTATTTTGCTACAAACAATAACCTCAAAAGCCCCAAAAGATACATCGGATACACAAAGCAAGCAGGCACTTTTGGAGCTTGAAAAAATCTTTTATGAAAAAGGGGGTGAAATTGCCGCTTTTATCATAGAGCCCCTTGTCCAATGTGCCGGAAATATGCAGATGCATTCACCTGATTTTTTATCCGGCGCAAAAAAATTGTGTGAAAAATACGGAGTTTTGTTTATAGCCGACGAGATTGCGGTCGGGTTCGGGCGAACCGGCACTTTTTTTGCCCACGAAAAGGCAAATATTACCCCTGATATAATGTGCCTATCAAAAGGGATCACCGGAGGCTACCTCCCGCTTTCCGTAGTTTTGTGTACAAACGAAATTTATGAGGCTTTTTATGGCGATGGGATTGAAAAAGCTTTTTTACACTCCCATTCATACTCGGGAAACGCCCTTGGATGTGCCGCCGCAAACGCCGTACTGGATATTTTTGAAGAGGAGTCCATACTAAAAAGTCTGGAGCCAAAAATCAAAAAAATTAATGAAGAGCTAGAAAGCATAAAAGGGTTAAAAGCAGTCTCGAATGTCAGGCAAACCGGAATGATAGCAGCTTTCGAGGTAGAACTGGCAATCCAGAATGTATCTAAACATGTTTTTGAAGAGGGGATCAAAAACGGGGTTTTCCTAAGACCGCTCGGCAATACCGTTTATATAATGCCTCCATATTGCATAGAAAATTCGGAGATTGAAAAAATCTTTGACGTAATTAAAAAAATCATCACAAGGCAATAATTTGCAATCACCCCACATACCCGTTTTACTTCAAGAGGTTTTAGACAGTTTTGGGACACTTGACACCGAAACTTTTATAGATATGACCTTAGGATACGGCGGACACTCGGAGGCCATACTAAAAGCCCATCCTAAAATAAAGCTAATCGGGGTCGACAGGGACGACGAGGCTTTAGAATTTAGCAAAAACAGATTGGAGCCATACAAAGAGAGGGTACGGTTTATAAAGTCCAATTTTGGCTCCGCAATGGATAAAATCAACGCCGACGATATAACGGGGATACTAGCCGACATAGGGGTCTCCTCCCTGCAGCTAGACAAAGTGGAGAGGGGGTTTTCATTTGGCGGCGAAACGCTTGATATGAGGATGGATACCTCATCCGATTTTTCTGCCTATGACGTTGTAAACTACTACTCCGAAGGGGAACTGGAGAGGATCATCAGAGTTTACGGAGAGGAGCGGATGTCAAAAAAAATCGCCTCCATGATTGTCAAAAAAAGGAAAGAGAGAAAAATAGAGAGCTCAAAAGAGCTATCGGAGCTTATAGCTTCAAACATCAAGGGGTGGAAAATACACCCGGCCACCCTCACTTTTCAAGCAATCAGGATAGAGGTAAACTCTGAGCTTACCGAATTAGAAAAGCTATTAGAATGCGTGAAAAAAGCTAAAAAAACCGGACTCATTTTGGGTATTATTTCGTTTCATTCACTAGAGGACAGGATTGTTAAAACAGCTTTTAAAGAGTGGTCAAGAGGGTGTATCTGCCCGCCGGAAGCCTTTAGATGCGAATGCGGTGGAAAAAATGAAATCGGCGAGATAATCACCAAAAAACCCATCACCGCATCGCAATCCGAAATCAAGCATAACCCAAGAGCCAGAAGTGCAAAACTAAGAGTATTTAGGTTTTATTAATGAGCGAACAAGGTAGCGGAAAATTTGAGTTATTAGACGAAATAGACGGCCTAAACCAAAAAAAGGAGGAGGGGCTAACGGCCAAGCAAATAAAATATGCACTTTTTTTTCTCATTATATCGGTAGCCGTAGCCGCCCCAAAGATATATCTCTCCTCCACGATATACTACTTAAGCCTTGAGACGGATACGCTCTATTCCGGCTACAAATCGCTCAAAGAGGAAAACGGCAAGTTGGAGCAAAAGCTCGAATATATGAGATACAAAGGGACTATTCTTAGTACTATTGATTAATTCTCACATTTTAGGCAAAACCCCAAATGAGGTCTTCAAAGCGAGCGCTCTCGCAACTAGACTCTGATAAATTTATATTTATTTCAGAGGGTTCAATTCAAAGACTATTAAGCTTCAATACATAAAATACAGAGGTTTCTAAAAATCCACACAAAGGTATTGTATGAGCCAAAAAACAATTTTAAAAACACTTGAATTGGCTAGTTTGGAGGGTGGCAAAATCATCCTTTGCAGAATAGAAAAACCATACGGCGAAAACTCCTCTCCGGTAGTTAGCATCGGTGTTAGCCTAAAAGGTGAGGAGCCGGATTGGCAAGCGCACATACCTTATGCCAATCTGGACGGTCTTATTGCGGCACTAACGGAGATAAAAAACAGCTAAACAATAAAAGGAGCTAATATGAACATCCTCAAACCTTTAATCGCATCGGCTATCCTTTCGGCAGCTTTGTTCGGTGCTGATTTTGAGCTTGACAAATCTCATTCGGCGGTAGGCTTTAGCGTCAAGCACCTTATGGTTAGCAACGTAAAAGGTAAATTCAACAACTTTGACGGAAACTTTAGCTTCGATCCAAAAAGTAAAAAAATATCTTCGCTCGCAGGTTCTGCAGAGGCCGCTAGCATAGATACCGACAACCAAAAAAGGGACGACCACCTAAAAAGTCCCGATTTTTTTGAGGCATCAAAGTTTCCGAAACTAACTTTTGAGATGACAAAATTTACGCCACTCAAAGGGGAAAAGGCAAAAATAGCAGGAAACCTAACAATCAAAGGGGTTACAAAACCTGTAGTCTTTGATGCCGAAGTCAGCAAAATAGTCCAAGATCCATGGGGTGGCTCCAGAATGGGGATCTCTATGAGCTCAAAAATCAATAGGAAAGATTTTGGGTTAAATTGGAACAAAGCACTTGAAACGGGCGGCTTTGTGGTCGGCGATGAGGTAAAAATGAATATAGAACTAGAGGGGATAGCCAAATAGGCTACCCCGCAAGCGGGGTAATCCCCGCTTTTACATCATGGGTTTATTCCCCTGCCCTCTCGGTGGCTTATCCATCCCGTTCTCCATCCCTTGACCAGGCTCTCTAGGCGGCTTGTTATCGTCCTTGATCTCTCTCATCGCCCCGCCCTCTTTTCTCTTGCATTCACGCAAAGACGCTTGATCGTTTGCCTTCTCTACACACATCTTAAACTCATTCAAAACGGCTAAACGTTTTGAGGTAATCTCCAGTGCTCTTTTTTTGGCTACATCGAATTTTTCCGGTGCATTTTGCCCCTGAGCAAATACCGACCCTGCAAATACAATACACAATGCTGCAACTATCTTTTTCATAGCCTTCCTTTTTTTACTTTGATGGATTCTCCAATTTTGAGCTAAGCCCAAAACAAGCAAAGCACTCGGACGAAAGTCCGTCGGCACTAGCGGTTTTTTACCTTGAAGAGCTTTTTGGGGTTTTTGCCTGCTTGAATAGAATCTTGAAAGCAATATAGATTTTACACCTTATCGTTAAAAACGGAATAAAAAATGAACTTAAATTAAGCAAAACATCAAAGGGGCGACAGATGGGCAAAGAGGTAGACTCTATAAAAATTATAGACTTGCTTAAAAAATATGCTACAAATGATTTTGCTGCATCGGCTCTAGCTTACTATATTGCGGAAAAAATATTTGAAAAAGGGCATCTATACTCAGATATGGGTTTGTCTTCTAGGGTGGAGCTAAACAAACTAATGTCCGAAAACTACCCCAAACTTGCCGCTTTGAGGCCGAATACGAAGCGCTGGAAAAAATATATATTTGACGAAATAGACTCTATAGCTCCGGCATGTTACGATTGCAAAGAGAGCCGAGACTGCTTCAAATGTAATTTGTTAGAGATAGGGTGATTATAATTTATGCAGAACTTTGGTGATTATTGCTACATTTTTGGGTTAAAATTCCAAAAATTGTTTGTATACGGGGCTTAGATTATGGGTGAGCACGGAGCGTTAAACTGTAACGACTGCATAAAGTTAAAAGAGCTTGAGACGCTTTTGGAACTTTCAAGACTACTTATGGGCAACCAGACTCTGGAGCAAAAAGCGACGGATTTTTTGAAAACGCTCAAAAGCTACCTGAAGCTAGAGAGATGCTCTATTCACCTTCTCAGCCAAGATAAAAAAGAGTTAAATATTTTTGCATCGGTAGATTTGACACCGAAGCAAAAAATGCTTGCAAGCTACAAAGTCGGAGAAGGGGCTACGGGTCTAGCCGCCAGCACCAAAGAGCCGATCGTCATTGAAAACATCCATAGCGATATACTGTTTTTGAATAAAACCGGTGCAAGAAATATAGATGATATCTCGTATATAGCAACCCCAATGATAACTGGAGACGAGGTGGCAGGGGTTTTAGGTGTCAGTGTCACAAAAAAAACCGCTCTCGGCTTTGAAGAGTGCATAAACTTTTTAACGATAGTCGGCTCTTCAATGGCTCAAGCGGTAAAACTTGATTTGGCACACAAAGAGGAGAAAAAAAGACTATCCGAGCAAAACAGCTATTACAAGTCGGAAGTTTTAAAAACGGTAGATTTCCAAAATATTATCGGCGAGAGCACCAAGATGAAAGAGGTGTTCAAAATTCTCAAAAAAATTGCCGCCTCGAAAACAACCGTTTTAGTAAGAGGAGAAACCGGAACCGGCAAGGAGCTAATCGCAGCAGCCCTACATCAAACAAGCAGCCGAAACGAGGGGCCTTTTGTGAAACTCAACTGTGCTGCTATCCCTGAGAGTCTATTAGAGAGTGAGCTATTTGGGCACGAGAAAGGGGCTTTTACCGATGCAAAAGATATGCGAAAAGGGAGATTTGAGCTAGCCGACAGCGGAACGCTATTTTTGGATGAGATAGGCGATATCTCCGCATCTTTGCAGGTAAAGCTATTGCGCGTCCTTCAGGAGCAAGAGTTTGAGAGGGTCGGCGGAAGCAAAACCATAAAAGTAGATGTCAGGGTCGTAGCGGCTACTAATAGAAATCTGGAAGATATGGTTGAAAAAGGGGAGTTTAGGGAGGATTTGTTTTATAGGCTAAACGTTATCCCTATCCAGCTCCCGCCGCTTAGAGAGAGAGGCAAAGATGTTCTGATGCTGGCAAGTCACTTTTTGTACAAATTCTGCAAGTTACACAAAAAAGAGATGAATTTTACAGACGAGGCGTTCGGAATATTGCTTGAGTATAAATGGCCGGGAAATATCAGGGAGCTTGAAAATACTATGGAGAGGATAGTTCTGCTAAACGACAACGGCGAGATAGATAGGGATATGGTCGCCTCCAGTCTGCCCGGAGTATTTGTCAAAGAGAAGTTAGGCTCCCATGTCCAACAAAAAGATGGTCTAATCACAAAAACAGAGCTAGACGAACTAGAGAAAGAAGCAATCGTGCAAGCACTAAAAGAGTGCGGCGGGATACAGGCCAAAGCAGCTAGAAAACTGGGTATAACCGTAAGACAAATAGGGTATAAAATACTAAAACACGGAATCGAAATATAAAAAAGTAAGAGCATCTAGGCTAAAATCGGGATAATAAAAACCGTTAGACGAGGGATGGATGTTTATACTTAAGACTTTTTTAGAGGCATTCGGCCAAATACTCCATATGGCTCTGAATATCTACATTTGGGTCGTTATTATTCAGGCGCTCCTTAGTTGGGTAAGACCCGATCCGTATAATCCTATTGTGCAGATTTTAAACAAGCTCACTATACCTACGTACAATTTTGTAAGACGCAAGGTTAGAACCGTTTTTAGCGGGGTTGACTTGGCTCCGCTGATTATAGTTTTGGCTTTACAGTTTTTGGATATCTTTTTGGTGAAGACGATAAACCATTTTGCTGCCGCTATTTAGCATACTGGCACTCTATGCCACAGCTACTTTTGCAGTGGAGCCGGATGAATTACAAAAAAAACCGTCTGGCTACGCAAAAGATCTCTTATTATTTGAAGCTGCCAAAGAGTCAACCGATACAAAAGAGGTATACACCGGATATTTTGTCGCTAAAAACCCAAAATCCGGGCATCTAAAACTTTTAGCATCCAAAACAGGCTCAAAAAACATCTCGACGCTATTGGAGTGTCTGGATGGCGAACCCCAAAAACTCCTAAAAAAAACACCGGAATGCGCTGAACTCGGGATAAACTACCAAAAAATATCGGATGCCGCTATCGATGATAAAACACTGCCATACAAAATCTCCGAAAAAATAAACGGATATAACAATAAAATTATAAAACTAAAACTAATCCAAAAAGCCTCCGAAAAAAAACAACTCACGTCCGACGAGCTTTTAGAAATATATTTTGACACCTCTAAAAGTTTTAGACGAAAATTTTTGGACAGAGACTTATCGGATGAAGAGATAGCAAAAATAACCGGACACCAAAATTTTAAAAGGTTTTTAAAATGGGTTACGTTTGACAGGGAAGCAAAAAACCTCTCAAAATCATTGGCAAAAATCGACTGCTCACGCACTGAAGATCCAGATGCGTTGTTTTTGCTGGGACTTTTAAAAATCAAAACCTCAAACACCCAAACCGGATGCTTTAAAAAATCAGCCTTGATGTCAAAAAAACAGGCCGACAAAGATAGGGGCTTTTTTTGGGAATATCTAGCCGACGGCAACACCGAACACCTCCAATATGTAGCCCAAAGCAGGGATTTGAATTTTTACTCCACAATAGCGAAAGAAAAAATAGGGGCGCAAAAAAACAGTTCCGGAATAGTTTTTTTCGATGAGGACGAACTCTTATCCTGCAAAAATACCCCAAATTACGACGATGCCCCGTTTGTATGGCTCGAATACAGATCAAAACTCAAAACATATCAAAAAAGTGAACTTACAAAGTTACTGTCCGATTATTCGTGCAAACAAAACGGAGCGCTCTATATAGCAGGATTAGAGAGAAAAGAGGGGTATAAAAAAGATTATTTCCCTATTTTGTATAAACGGGCATTCGTATCTCTTCCACCGTATCGTAAAGCCTTATACCATGCAATAGCGAGGCAGGAGAGTTTTTTCGTTCCCGGTGTTGTGAGTAGCGCATATGCGGTCGGAGTGATGCAGATAATACCGGAACTTGGCGGGGAACTGGCTCAAAAACATGGGGAAAGCCTTAAAATAAAAGAACTATTTGAGCCGGATAAAAATATCAGGTATGCCTCCTCGCACTTCAAATGGCTTGAGGATATGGTTGCCCACCCTACCCTGATAGCGGTGTCATACAACGCCGGATACGGTTTTTTCAAAAGGATAGAGAGGGAGGGGCTTTTTGGTTTCAAGGACACGGATAAGCTAAGATATGAACCCTACTGGTCTATTGAAAACATCCCTTACGATGAGACCAGAGAGTATGCCAAAAAAGTTACATTAAACTATGCCGTGTATTCGGAGTATTTCAACCCAAATGCCGAAAACTCACTACTATCTATCGTTGAAAATTTAGTACGGTCTCGCCGCCGCTGATATTTTTTAGAGCCAACGAAATTGTTTTATCGGCTTTTATTTTTTCAAAAGAGACAAGATAGTATCTACTCCACTCGTCCGTTAGGGGCATTTTCTTATAGAGCGGATCATTCTCTTTTTTCACTATCTCGGATATTTTTACCGGAGCCGTATCGCCCTCTTTTTGCAAAGACAGCTTAAAGTCCGGATTCATAAGTCCCCTTTTTTCCACCGCATCATAATCATTCGGGATATATACCCCTACAAAAAAGTAATCTTTGTCCGAATACTCATTTGGATAAAGGGGGTTTAGATAAGTAACCGTAATTTTGGCTTTTGTCTCCAAAGAGCTTACGATCTGTCCGCTTTTCGTATGCAAAACAGCCTTTTCATAGGAGTCGTCTTTTTTAAACATCTCCATTGCATTATAGTGGTGGCAACCGGAGAGAACGAAAATTGCACATATATAAAAAAATAATTTTTTGACCATTTGATTTTTCCTTATTAAAGTATTATTTTACAAAAGGAAGACTTACAAAAAAATGGTAAAATTACAGCCAAAATATTTAGACACAAACGGTTTAAAATGACTAATCTTGAAAGCATTAAAAGTTTTTTGGCAAATGTACGTGAACAGGACAATTTTGAATTTACCGAAAACGGTATTATGAGGTTTGGTGCCGAGCTCTCCGAAATGCTTTTGGAGTCTGTTGCGGCAATAAGAGACGATCATAAAAAAGAGAGACTCAGAGGGGTAATAAAAGACGTATTTGAGCTTGGCGACAAGGATGTAGTTATTTTCAAACAAGGCGAGATCTTTATTAAGCACTTTGATCAGGAGGCGACAAATCAACTCCAAATCAACAAAAAAGTCAAAGACGCAATTATTGCGCTTATAGAGGAGAAAAAATACACCGAAGCCGAAGACACCACTACGATCCCGCTAAACGGTATATCGGAAAGCGTAGGCATCAG
>RRZU011622623.1_pt1 | contig 13111 bp, 33 predicted proteins | sample 2165561 | NCBI WGS metagenome assembly RRZU01 (sample SAMN10456909, study PRJNA506462) | wastewater metagenome | isolation source: wastewater sludge | place: USA: Moscow, Idaho
AACTCTCTCCATAAGTTTTGTAACTTTTTTTAACCTGTTTTCATGGGTCAACACATAATCACCCAACTCTACATTCTCTATTTTTTTGTACCCTGTTTTTGTGTTAATTTTGGTGTTTTCCAAAACACACGGAAAACTGTACGTAAGTAAATCTATTTCACTTTCAATATCTTTGCCTTTTAACTTTGATACATCACCAAAATTTTTGTTTAAAATACAAGCCAAATAAAAGTCTTTAACAGTTTCTTCATTCGTTGAGTTAGTGATTGTTTGTTTCCCTGTTTTTAAGTTGATGCCGATATTTCTTTTTTGCAGGTGAGCAACCATTTCTTCTTTATTTGGAAAATCATAATCATCCCTTAATTTTAAGTAGTCCGTATGGATTGCAGCATAACTTAATATTGCAAACTTATCAATTTCAGATGTTCCAACCATTTCATATGGTATTTCTGCTAAATCCATACCCATTTCTTGAAAACCAATTCCACTGAATAAGGTTAACGCTTTAATCTCTTTGTTGAATTTAAACGTTGGGTATAATATATCAAATAAATCAATTTGCATTTATTCCTTTACCTCTCTGTCTTCTGATGCCTCAATCATTCCACCTAATCTTACTTTTTGATATTCAAGGCGTTCAATTTCTTTAATAAAATCTTTTATTGATCGCGCTGTTTCACTAGGTGTTGCTAGTCCGCCATCATGAAAGTCTAATTCGCTATCTATTTCTTTTAAAAGCTCATTTTGCCTTTTGTCAATCGTGCGCCAATCATTTACTAATTCTTCTAGTTTCATCTCTCAAACCTCTTTCTAAACTCGTTTGCATCCATGTTGATACGTTTCATGCCGTAGTTGAATATTACTTTTGCGCTGTCGTAGCTAATCATGATTCTCTCCACTTCAATGCCAACGTTTTTATACATATATGCACCATGTATGTATCCGTTTTGTTTTGGATACCATATTGTTTTAGGTAGTATCATGTATCTTGCCCCCTAAATACGCTTTTTGGTAGTATCACTGACCATGCCACCAATCTAATAAATCCTGTATGATGAATATACTTACTGAAACACTAAATAATATTGCAGCAACCATTGCTGCTGCTTTGGTTATGATCCATAGTTTGTCTAGGGTAGTCAGGATATCCATCATGCCACCTCCCTAACCAAGCACGATTGCACATACCACATGGTATCGCCACTTACAATTTCAATTAAGTCAGGTGTTTTGGCACTCCAACCAACAACAATTCCAATCAACCACTTTCCATTCATAGGATTGGCGAATGATACTTCAGTTCCTATTGGGTATTTTTTATACATTTTGACTCCAATCTATGCGTTGCCCGCAATTAGGGCAATAGTTTTCAACCGTTGTTAGTTTTGCATCACAATTCCTACAATTAGGTTTTATGTTGAAAATATTATATGGTTTTAATGGTGTTTCTTTTTCAACCGCTTCTTGTACGATAAGTATTCTGTTTTCTTCTTGTGGTTTCTCGGCTTCTTTATTGAAATAATCGGTACTTATTCCATAGTCGATAATATCATATAGTGCATCTTGATATTTATTCATTTTAATAACTCTCCGTTCTCATAAATATTTCCTATAACCTCAAAATCAATATTGTGCATCATACTCTTCTTGATTGATCCAACAATAGGATCAAATACAAATGAACCTTTATAAAATATAACTTTATGAACATTTGCAACATCAAGTGGGTCATAATAACTTGAACGTTCACCAAACTTAACAATATCGCCCTCATATACCTCGACACCATTTTTGTCTTTGAGACCTGTGTATTGTCCGATAGTTTCTTCATTAACAACTAAAGGACGATACTTGATATAGCCATCTCCTAAATGTTCTATCTTCTCGTTTTTAGGGTGCATTACCCATAACTCTTCATTTGTATCATCTAAGATAATTTTATGAATGTTACTTGCGTATACCCATTCATCATCAAGATTTGCTTTTGCCCTGAATTTCAGTTCTTTCATTTTTATTTCTCCTTTTTGTTGAACCGTTTCCGTTTTTGAATATTGCTACTTTATATTTATTCATCTCCACTGTCCCAATCTAGTTTTTGACCACATTGGTGACAAAAATTAAATGTGCGTTCCAAGTAACCACCATAACAATTACCACATATCACTCTAGGTTGGGGTGGATTAGTTAGTAAACTAATATATTCTGGCTTCATAGGTTTATCTCTTGCGATTAACTCATTCATATACGCTTCAAATTCTTCTTTTAATACTTGTTTTTTTAAATTTTTAAAATCTTCTCGTTCAATCGTTTCTTGCCAAATTTTAATAAATTCTGTATTCATAGGATCTTTAGGAAAATTGAATTTAACATCTTTAAATTTTTCATTTACCATTCTATTCCCTCTTTTCTTTATTTACTAGTTCTTTTACTGTTTCTAAATCATTTTCATAGCCCCAGTCTATTTTTTGACCACAAGAAGGACAAAACTTAAATACCCTTTCTAAATAAGGACCATGAAAATTACTGCATACCACCTTGTGTTTTGGTGGGTTAGTTAGTAAACTAATATATTTTGGTTTCATAGGTGTTTCTTTGTCGACTAATTCTTGTAGTAAATTGACACTTTCTTCCCCGTGTTCTGTTTCTAATTCAATTTCATCTCCCCAACTATATTCTGTTGTATGCGTTCCGTTTGAAATGATATAGTCTAATGCTTCTTGATATTTATTCATTTTCTTTCTCCTTTATACTACCTGTATCGTTGTAACTTATTATTACACCTTATATGGTTGTGATAGCCTAGTTATTCTCCTATCCCGAATAAGTATTTCTTGACACGCTCTGGTTCGTTTTCGATTAGATTTTTAAGGAATTCTTTGTTTGTTGTGTATGTGGCTCCCTGAATTTCATGTTGACGGCATGAGTTTATGTTAATTTCTTCCCCATAATGGTCATAATATAGAGAATATTTGATTTGATTATCATTTTCCCGATCCATAATATCACTACTATCTTCAATTTCTCTGATAAGCTTTGCTTTTTCAATGTTAAAATAACGTTGTATTCCTGCTTCATCTTCGGTTTTGAAAACGTTGTTCATGAGTAATCGGTAATTATCAATACCGTCGCCACGCCAATCCTTGCAATCTACATATCCTGAACCTAAAACGCTCCAATAGGTCTCGTAAATTTCAGGAACCCACTGTTCTTCCTTAACACCTAACTCATTCAACAACTCATTAAACTTATCATCACTCATGTTTTTAATTGCTTTTTCTATTTTTTGTAATCTATTTGTCATTTTCCACTTCCTCCAAATCATAGTGTTCTACATCAATCCCTAAGCCTTCTAGTTCTTTAAGGGTGAACCTTGTTTTAGCGAGCCGTGTTTCATCTTTCCCATATAAACTCCAATCGCCGTCATTTACATAGTAATTGAACACGAAGTTTGTTCTTATCAATTTCATTCCCTTTGGTCTTAGGTAATATCGTTTAGGTTCTTCTCTATCTTCTAGTGGTGTTTTTGCGTATTCAACGATTAGGTCGAATAGTTTGTTTGGAATATCAGCATGTCTAAGGTTTGCTTCTATGGCATTGACTCTTGTTTCACTCACCGTCGCCACTGTAAAACGCTTGTTTCTTACGTACACATACCAATTATCTTTGTCCGTTACATACCCCAATTCTTCTACTCTTTTAATAAATTCACTTGTTTTCATCCCTTTTTCTCCTTTTTATATTTATTAAAAACTTCTTCTAATTCCTGAGCCATTTTTTGCACTTGCGCTGTTGCCATATTATTGAGTGCTGTGATGTTTATTTCTCTGAGAAGACCATCAATGATCTGACTATTTTTTCGCGCTTTGTGGTAGTGTCTTGCTGTTCTCTCTAGTGATCTCATCTATTCTCAACCACCATTCTATATTCCATGTATCGTTTTTCAAGTTCTTTCTGTGAACTTTTGCTAAATGTTACAACATCACTATATTTAATGCCATAATTTTTTTCTAACCATGCACCATATGTCAGCGCACCCTGTGTTTTGATCATTCTTTTTAGTGTCATACCCCGATTGCCTCCCCACTTAGTTTTAGTGTCATACCCCGATTGCCTCCCCACTTCTTTTTAGTGTCATATATAACTCCTTATTTAAAACTCGCATACTTAAATGCCATTGCTTCGTAAATTGTTTCTAATACTTCGTCCACTTGTGCCAATTCTTTTTCCAAGCGTTCTTTTTCTGATGCTGCATCTTTTAAGTCGTTTGCAATTCTAATTCTTAATTGCTCTAGGTCTAACCTAGTATAGCCGTCTAGGTTTAGCATGCTCTTTCATCCTTTCTCTACGAGCCAGAACCAAAGGCTCTAGCTCAACCATTTTATCGTATATTTCATATAGTCTGTGTAATTGATCACGCCTTAATACCATTTTAATATTGTTTTTAATGATGATATAATCATCTTTATTGCGTGATAATACTTCAAAGCCTTCTTTTTCTAGCGCCTTTCTGAACGCTTGGTGTGTTGGTTTCATATTCTAGTATCTCCATTTCATCTTTTAACATATTTATATATTCATTCATTTCAAACTCTTTACTAAAATCTACACTTTTAATCGCTTTATCTAAAGTGCGGTATGCTTTGTCTAATTCTCGCTGCATTTGTAAGTGTAAATGTTTCATACTCCAAACGCCTCCTTTAATTCTTTTGCTTGTTTCTCTATTGTCGCCTCTCCTACATAACGTGCAGTTACTTCGCCAAGCTCTCCTGATGCTGTATGCCCAAGCATGGTTCGAAGAACATTCACATTTACATCTTTGTCCATAAGTAGTTTGCTAAATGTCGCTCTGAAGTCATGTGGTTTTAACCCTGTTTCTTTTACAACGCGTCTGTAAAGTGCATTTGCTGTCAGTTTACCGCGCTGACCAATAACGCCACCTTGATCCACATAACGTTTCACAAGTTTAAAGTCAGGCACTAGCGCCAAGCTCACCTTACGATCGTAGCCGTTTTTTGTATCTTTAAGATGAATGTATGGTTTGTCATCTTCATATAGTATTTCATTTACACTAACAACTTCGCTAATGCGCATGCCGGCATACCCTGCAAGTGCTATAAAGTATTTAACATCATCGCTTGACTTATTATATAGATTGTCTAATTCTTCTTTGGATACGCCCTTGTGGTGCTTGTGTCTGACGCGTGGTGTCATGCCGTTTGTGATAGGATTTTTACCATTTCTAATTTCATTGTCTATAAGCCATTGCATATAATTTCTCATGGTGCTGATGCGTCTATTGACAGTTGCTGAACTCATGCCTTTTTTGTTTTGTTGCATGATAAACGCTTCAAATTCATATCTCAAAGCCTCATCAATGTTACCGTCAAACATCTCTAAATCATGCCGAACGGCTTTTAAAGTGTTCTTTGAGAACTTCCGGCCATGCTCTAGCCAGTCCATGTATTTGTCGATATGTGTCATAACTTACACTCCTTATCATTCTATGTTATTATTATATATTATTCATATTGTTTTTACAAGTCAATAATAACTAATTCTTTACTAATTCCGTGGTATCTATTCACAACGTACATTACACCATTGTTTTTACAATGTATAAGCACCTGATCCCACTTATCTTGCGTTACGATCGCTGTTTCTTTATTTAATTTTATTAAGTATAACATAACCTTTTTCCTTTCCTACAACCAAATATTTTGCATAATCACCTGTACGCGTTTTTCCGTCAGGATGAACTCTTGCAAATAAGATGATATTCATTTCATTAAACCTTGATCCACGCCACCTTGTTAGGTTTTGTATTTCGCTTGTGGTTTCTATGATATGTTTCATACGATCACCTTCTTCCGTGGTGAAAGTCTAGGAACATTGCCACAATAAATATTGTTCCGACAATAAAATAAGCAATTTTTTTAATTAAATACCATAAAATAGGCCACAATATAATGGTGATAGCAATTGCAGCGCTTACAACAATTGCGAAATAAACTCTTCTTTCCATTAAATAACCACCATAATCATAGCCGAAATTAAGGCTATAATCACAAGTTGAAATATACCCATGAGTGCTAGGTGCGTACGTGTGTGTTTGGTTTCTCTCATGCTTGTACCTCCATATAATTATAAACATCTAAATACCATTCTAAATTGTCTATGATACCTTTTCTAATTTCATCATGCTTTTTTCCAATGTGATCTTCATCTGATAATTCATTTTGAAAAATAATTTCGATAATCGTTTCTTTATCTGCGTAACGCTCATATGAGTTGTCCCATACGTAGTCTTTTTCGTTACCTTTGATATCTTCTAATGTAATCATGCCTTTACCTCCATATCTCTATACACAATCTTATTCAAAAACTGCGCCTGCTTTTCAGCTTCACTTTTAACCACATACGCGCTTTTGCCTGTATCAATAACTAAATATGTGTATCTCATGCTTGTACCCACTCTCTACCGGTCCACTTCATACGTGGATCACCTTGTTTATAGTTTTGTATTGCTGCATATTGTTTACCAGCGAACGTACTCCAAAATAGGTCTTTTTGTTTTAAAATTACAAACCCTGTTGCGTTTTCAATACTCTTTTTCAGTGTTCTATAATCTACATATTCTTTAATGCCTGTTACAAGTGTTCCGTTTTGTGTCATGTTTGCTCTGTATGTGCCGTCGCACTCTTTAATTATTTCTACAAATACTTTATTCATTTCGCTTCCTCCAAATAGAAACGATGCGGTGTGAATGCTTGCAATTCATCCATTACTTTGATCGCACCTTCGTATTCTTCTTCAGTTAGTTCAATAAGTCCTGTGACTACTTCATCTACTGTTCCGTCTATAAATGTTAGTTGATATTGTTCTTTCATTTTGTTTCCTCCTGTTTGTTTTTCTCTATATATTCTTTTAGGTTCATAACTCTTCCGCCTTCATAATTGCTTTAAATACTTCATCATCAAGCCAGCCGCTGTATGATCTTTGGCCTGTGCTTGTTTTGATTGTTAGTTTATTACTTCTATTGATCCATGCTTTGAATGTATCACCTTTAAGTTGATACCCTATATCGTCCACATGTACGTCATACGCTCTGAATTTGTTTATAAGTGTTTGTTTAATGTTCATGGCGTCGCCTCCCTTTAATTCCATAAATGATTATAACGTTCTCTCATGCTTGCATAGCCACCACCACGGACAATAACAAGGTGGTCTAGTATGTTTATGCCCATCATTTCTCCGGCGCTTATGAGTGTCTGTGTAGTTGTTATATCAGCGCCGCTTGGTTCGGCGGAACCGCTTGGATGATTGTGCGCAAGGATAATTCTACCTGCATTTAACTTCACGGCCTCTCTAAAAATATCTCTTGGATGAACTATGCTTCGGTCCATAGTGCCTGTAAACAATACTTTGTGATCAAGCAACCTGTTTTGCTTGTCTAAATAAATCGCCATAAAATGCTCTTGGTCTGAGTCGCCAATTTCAAGTTGAAGCCATGCGGCGACAGCTTCCGGTCTTTCCAGTGCTACTTTTTCTCCATAACTTGGCGCTATAATTCTTTTTGCAAGTTCTTTTAATGTTTTGCTTTCGTAGATATTGTCTGTGCCCTCTTCGATTAGCATTTCCAATAGCTCTTTGTTTGTTTTGTTTGTTAGTGTCATATCTTACAACCTTTCATCACGCTTGGCGTGTAAACCTATCTCATCAGAAGTGGGCGGTTATTTCCACTTGACAAGCCTTGTGTGGCTTGTTTCGATTATTTTAGTATATTATATAATGCCCAGTCTTTTTCGTTCCAGTTGTTATATGTTTTGTCTTCTTTGATAGCTTGCATGATTTCTAATAAAGATGAACCAAAGTTTACGAAGTGATATTTTTTTCTTACGTCTTTTGTTTTGATATACAATTCTTTAAATTCGTTTTGCAAATCATTATATGTATCAAATGATCCAATGTATTTTCTAGCTGATTTCTGAAAGTGTTTTTCTCTTTCACTTGGATCATCGCTCATTGACGCTAACATAGGCGAGGTGATTACGTATGTATCAAAACTATTTTTCTCATAATCACGTCTATACTTATTGATCGTTGCTTTTGTTATTCTCTTTGTGTCCCTTAATTCATTCAGCCCTGTATTCATATTTAGGCTTGCTGTTCCATGTTCTTTGTTTTGTGTATCTATCACATATAGTGTCCCTAATACGTACTCATATACTTTATAGCGGCTCATATCTTACACCATCCCTTCGTTTTTAAAATATTCTTTTTTCTGTGTAGCGTTCATTGAAGCAAGCTCGGTTAGTCCAATGTATCTTAATCCCGCATTTAGGTGCTTTGCTGTTGTGGTTCCGTAATTCCAATCTTTACCCACTGTTTCGATCATTCCATTTTTTACCACTAAAATAATACTTTCATATGAGGTGATGATCTCAAATGTATCATCACCGCTTACCATTGTGATCACGTGTGCATTATTCATCAGTTTTTTAAGTTCCATATTTTGCATGTTGTTTACCTCCGTTATGCTTTTAAATGTGCAATAAATATTTTTTTACACTTTGTGTATATCTTGAAATATCGCCTTTTTTGAGTGTTCCATTATATAGTTTGTTTAAAAAATTTTCTCTTTGCTCATCAGAAATTAAATCTTTAAATTCTCTAATTTTTATATAGTTGACTCCGTTATGGTGCACTCCGTCAATTTTCATATCGTATCTATCATAGTAAATTGTAGTTATATCGTAATTATTATAAAGTGTGTCTCTTAAATTTCTAACTTCTTTATAACCAATGTGGCATCCACCCCACAATCCAAGATCAGCTATCATGATGAAATCACCGGTTATATTTAAATTTCGTTCTAAATCTCTAAACATAAACTCATTTTCACTTTCATATTGTCTTTGCAAGTATTCAATCATTGCTTCAGAAGTTTCAAATTTTAAGTCATCTTCTTGAATGATCCATCCGTATCTGTCCATTAGTTCTTTGTCGCTTAAATAATCGTTACTAAATAACTCTGTTCTTTGTGTTGTCATATCTTACGCCTCCCTTTTCTAGGTTTTTAACCATATACCAGCCGCAGCCGGTATTTCGTATCATTTCAGATACTCATCAGTAGTTTTTTATAATGTTGATAATACTTCTTTTTTTGCTTTTTCAATCAGTGCATCAATTTCTTTTTTAGCGCTCAGCAATCCCGTTGTATATGTTTCGACTTCATTAAGTGTTGATAGATAACTAATGTACCCTTTTTCAATTTCATTAAATTTTACGATTACGTTTTGTAGTTTATCCATTGTTTCACTTGCGTGACATTCAAATACCATAAATTCCAATTCCAATTTATCGCTCTTATATGTTGTTTCTGTTCCGATCGTTGTTTGTACATTATATAACTCTTTTTTAACTTCCTTAAATTCTAGTAAGTCATTGTCAATATACATATCATAGACTGTGTCATCGTTCCATACTGATTGTTTTTCAGCTTTTACGATGAAAGCCTTGTCTTTGTTTTTTAAGCCTGTATCAGCCTTTAAACGCCTTACAACGTCAATTCCTAAATCAATGCCACCATCAAATACTTCATAAGCGCCTTTTGTGATCCATTCTTTACCGTTTTTCATAATGATAACGTTGTCGATTTCGTACACATTGTCATTGGATTTTGTGTATAATGTTCTCATACTCATAAAATTATTTCTTCTAAATAGTGTGGTCATAACCTACCTCCATATACCGCATATTTTCAGCGTTACGCCTAGCGATAGGCGTTTCGTGCCATTTCAGGACTACTCATCAGACGCTTTTTAACTCGTATGTTCTTTATCTACTTATATTATATATTATTATTCAAGTGTTTTCTACTCATTTTGGCAGTTCACATATTTTCACATAATCACTCAGGCTCTAACATGCCATTGTCGATTAAAAACTCTTCCAGTGTATCTACGCCGTATAGTTTGATCGTTGCGTCCCAGTGTTCTTCGCTTGTGTTGGTCATGCGCTCGTACTGTTCTTTGGCGCGTTGTATTTCCATTTCACGGATCACTTTTCTGTTCGCTTTTGCCGCCACGGTGTCCATCGGTCTTGTCTTTTTGTACATGCGCTCAAAACCAATGTTGAACGCGTCCTCTTCTCTTACGCCTTCTGTTTTTATATAGGTGTCGAAGTATAAGCCGATGTAACCTTCCAGAAGTTGAGTCATTGAGTGCGCCAGGCCTTCCGAAATTAAGAAGTGCATTTTTGCGATCGTTTCATTTTTAAAACGAAATGATGTCATCCGACGTTCTTTGTGTGAGGCGCGTGGCGTTTCTTGATCGTTGTATTTATAGGTCATATTCTGATCCCCTTTCATTGTGTGGTTATATATTATCATGTTTTGTATATACAGTCAAGCGTTATATACATATTTACTTATATACAAGGCGAAAATGTAGAAATATATACGGGAGAGTGTTTATTTCTCCTATAGTAGCTATATGGGATTTTTTGTTAGTTATTATGTGAATAATCACATAATTGGGGGGATATTTATTTTCCGATAATATTATGCGCAGTGAGTTGTAAAAATAAAGTCATAAATTTCTATAAAACTGCTTTTTGCGTTTGTATATAAGTAAATATGTATATAGTAAATATGTATATACAAAACATAAAAACTAACGCTAATCTTGTGCAATTTTCGACTTAAAGGCATGATCTCATCCGCCATATTTTTGTCATATTATTTTCCTTTCAAGGGCTATTTTTATAGCCCTATTTTTTCCAATGTGTCAAACGATCTTTTTGTTACTTGCACAAAATCGTCGTGTATAAACTCTTTCATGTAGTCGTCAGAATAGCCATAACTATTGTAATAAATATCCTCATAATCACTATTGCTTGCATAATAGAAATTGTCCATGCCTTCATGTATCATGATTTCTTTTAAAATTTTCAAGGCTGATAAGTCGGTACCGTCGTTAAATATTTCGTCATTATCTTTAATAACGCGTACCCAATTTTCGCCACCTACAATTGCACCCTTCCAATATTCAATGGTATAATTCCTAAAGGTGAAATAGTCAGATTTTTCAAAGTCGCTATTTTTCAGCCATTCTACACTGTCGATATATAGCCCAATTTCTAGGTTATAATCGTTATCGATTAAATATTGTTTTAAAGCGTTCTTGACGTCCTTTTCCGCGCCATAATCCATAGCATAGGTTATGCCATGCCCAATTTCACCATAAGCCACAACGTCGTTATAGAATGTTTTGGCGTTATATGCCTTGTCTTCTTTTCTGTCTAGTATAAGATCAATAATCATATCAAATACCTACCTTTCCTTTTGTAACTATATTATAAGACTTAAATATGTGATGAGCGTGTGATAATTGTGTTAAAATATGTGATGTGCCTTGATCTTGTTAAAATAAGCCCTAAAACCAACTAAAACACCTAACACGCCATGAGAAGCATTTTAAAGCCCGTACAAGCGTTTTATCACACTTGCATACACTAGGTATCAAAAACTTAAAACGTGCAACCACAAGGCTTTAGCCCACAAGCCACACACAAGCCCACTGTCAGGCTTTATGAGTCATAGGTATTATCAATGCCAAACGTTAAAAAACGTGCCTTAAATAGGCTTAAATCGTGTCTTTATGGTGTGGACATTTTTGTTTTAGTAAACGTTTACTAAATATTTTACCAAAGCAAAGTCAAGCTAAATCTGGACTTCACATAAAATCACACAATTGTGTCCGATCTTGAACATAAAAAAACAAGGCTTTAACCTTGTTTTCGTTGTTTTATTATTTCGCTTGCAATTTCTATTATATTATTTTTTTCTTGCACACTTATTCTTTTATTATAGTTTACATAACTGTTTCAAACCCCTTTCACTTTTCTATATTTAAATGCTAAAATACTCAAGGCAACCATTATAGGCCACCTTAATACATACATAATTTCGATAAACCAAACCACCAGCCAAAAAATCAAGCCAAAGATCCACATACTCAAAAAACCTTCCTTTCCAGAAAAGCCTATTTTTCAATAGGCTTTAAATCTATATCATGCATTCTTGCAATATATTCTAAATTTTCTTTTAAAGTATCATTATTTAGTGCACTTGCAAGCTCTTGTAATAACAGTTCACTACCTAAAATCATTTCTAAATATTCTAACATATTTTTTACCTACCTTTTTCTATAAGTTTTTTTGTACATTCCAGAAATAAGGCTTTTATAGCCCTATTTCTATATAAACATCTTTACCAAGTTTAATTAAACCATTAGTATTATAATAGATATATGATTTTAATTTATCTAATGTATTCAAGTTGTATCTCTCCATAATCGAAATAATTTCATCGCTATCATATTCTACATCTAGATGCATGCAATTATCTTCCATATAGATTTCATCATCCATATCATGTGTTATTTCGTTCACATAGTCTAAAAACTTTGTGTAAACATCATCAATAATAACATTATTGATAACATCATCTAAGTCAATTAAGTCTTCCAGATCACAAAGCCTTCCACTCATGGCAGTTTCTACCATTTCATACTCATAAACACCCAACTCATCCAATGCATCCATAACCATTTCTTTAATTGTGGCTTGTGTGCTTTCATCCAATTCAATAACAAACATATTTCTATCTAACATTTTTTTCACCTATGAGATACACAAGGTATCTCCCTTTCTATATATATTATACCATTATACCCATGCTTGAATGTGAAAGAATTGTGAAATAGTTGTGTGATATTATGTGATAGATTTTACTGCCAAACTTGCAATATATGCCCTATTATATTGCAAGTATCAAACACCATGTAACATAGTTTATGATACTAGGTTATCTAGTTTTGATAACTAGGTGCAAGATCCATGCTTTGACTTACATAAAATAAGTAACTTACATAAAGTAACCCACTTACATAAAGTAACCAACTTTAAAAAACATACCCTAGGGGGGCTTTGAATAACAAATGCCATTTTAGGGTAAATAGTCCCAACCCAACCATACCAAAAAACGAAAAAGTATGCTATGATATACACACGAAGTAGGAGGAATAGTCCCCACACCTACAAATTGAAA
>RRZU010783001.1_pt1 | contig 13109 bp, 9 predicted proteins | sample 2165561 | NCBI WGS metagenome assembly RRZU01 (sample SAMN10456909, study PRJNA506462) | wastewater metagenome | isolation source: wastewater sludge | place: USA: Moscow, Idaho
ACGGCGGCTTGGCGGTGCTGTACGGCAACATTGCGCTGGACGGCTGCATTGTCAAAACTGCAGGGGTGGATGATTCCATCCTGAAATTCAGCGGCACGGCGCGTGTTTTTGAAAGCCAAGATGCTGCGGTAGAAAGCATTCTGAGCGGTGGTATTCAAGCCGGTGATGTGGTGGTGATTCGTTACGAAGGTCCACGTGGTGGCCCGGGTATGCAAGAAATGCTCTATCCAACCAGTTACTTAAAATCGAAAGGTTTGGGTAAAGACTGTGCTTTACTCACCGATGGTCGTTTCTCTGGCGGTTCATCAGGTCTTTCTATTGGTCACGTTTCGCCTGAAGCGGCTGAAGCTGGCGCAATTGGTTTGGTGGAAGACGGCGACCGTATCGAAAGTGATATTCCAAACCGTACTATTCACCTTGCTGTAGATGAAGCAACCATGGCAGCGCGCCGTGAAGTGCAAGAAGCCAAAGGTTGGCAGCCTGCTGAAGCACGTCCACGTAAAGTGTCTAAAGCATTGAGAGCTTATGCCAAGCACACCACTAGTGCTTCGAAAGGTGCGGTACGTGACATCTAATGTGTAGTTTTAGCGATTGAAAAGAGCACTCCAAATGGAGTGCTTTTTTAATGTTGCTAGAAAATGTCACGATCACATTTTGCTTTGAGATTTTAAAATGGTAATGCGTAGATAATGCCTTACTTTTGACAGCGCAAAAGTAACAAAACGCTTTGTTGCCCTAATGCAGCATCCTTGCTGCATAGGGCAACAGCGACATCCATGTCGCTTGGTCATGTGGTTAAATTTCAGTGCAACAGCTTTAAAAGATAAATTTGCTTAAGCAGCGTTAGACGTTTACATACCAGCTGCTTTCTATACAATCAAAAGAATAATAATTCGCCATGACTTCATTTAAATTAGAATGAGTCTAAGCCACGGAGCGCTTCATGAGTAAAGACAATATCCGCGAACATTCAGCCCCTGTTTATGAAGGCATAGAAAATGCCCCAGCACGTTCCATGATGCGTGCTACCGGTTTTAAAGATGCAGATTTTCAGCGTGCCTTTATTGGCATTGCCTCAACTTGGGCCAATGTCACGCCCTGTAATATGCACATCGATGGTTTGGCACGTGAAACTGAAAAGGGTGTGAATGCCGCAGGTGGTAAGGGCATTATCTTTAATACCATTACTATTTCTGACGGGATCTCGAACGGCACCGAAGGGATGAAATACTCGTTGGTTTCTCGTGAAATTATTGCCGATTCGATTGAAGCTGTGGTGGGGTGTCAGGCCTATGATGGGGTGATTGCCATTGGTGGTTGTGATAAAAACATGCCGGGCTGCATTATGGGCTTGGCACGTTTAAACCGTCCGGGTCTGTTTATTTATGGCGGAACCATTAAACCGGGCGCAGGTCATACCGACATGATTTCTGTGTTTGAAGCGGTGGGGCAGCATGCCAAAGGTGAAATCAGCGCCATTCAGGTCAAGCAAATTGAAGAAGTGGCATTGCCGGGACCGGGTTCTTGTGGCGGGATGTATACTGCGAACTCGATGGCATCGGCCATTGAAGCACTCGGTATGAGTCTACCGGGTTCATCTGCGCAAGAAGCCGTTTCAGACGAGAAAAAAATCGACTGTCTGCGTGCCGGTGAGGCGGTCATGAACCTATTACGTCTGGATATCAAGCCGCGCGACATTATGACCAAAGCGGCATTTGAGAACTCGATTAAAGTGCTGATTGCACTGGGTGGTTCGACCAATGGGGTGCTGCATATGCTCGCGATGGCGCATACTGCAGGCGTTGAACTCACATTGGATGATTTTGTCCGTATTGGTCAAGATATTCCAGTGCTGGCCGATGTTCGTCCATCAGGCAAATATTTGATGTCTGAATTGATAGCCATCGGCGGGATTCAACCGTTAATGAAACGTATGCTCAATGCAGGAATGCTTGATGGCTCATGTTTAACCGTGACGGGCAAAACCTTGGCGGAAAACTTAGCCGATGTGGAAGATTATCCAGCAGGTCAGCAGATTATTTTACCTTTTGATGCCCCGATTAAAAAAGGCTCTCACCTTGTGGTGTTGAAAGGCAACTTATCACCTACAGGTGCCGTGGCCAAAATTACCGGTAAAGAAGGTTTATATTTTGAAGGCCCAGCACGGGTATTTGAAGGCGAAATTGGTGCCATGCGTGGGATTTTGGATGGTGAAGTGCAAGAAGGCGAAGTGGTAGTGATTCGTGGTGAAGGTCCTAAAGGTGGGCCGGGAATGCCAGAAATGCTGAAACCAACTTCGGCGATTATTGGTAAGGGATTAGGTAAATCTGTAGCATTGCTGACAGATGGTCGTTTCTCTGGTGGCAGTCACGGTTTTGTGATTGGTCATGTCACGCCTGAAGCCTATGAAGGTGGACCGATTGGATTGGTCAAAAATGGTGACAAAATTTCGATTAATGCCGAAACCCGTGAAATGACTTTACATATTTCTGATGCGGAAATGGCTGCGCGTAAAGCCGCTTGGGTAAAACCAAAACCCAATTATACCTATGGTGCTTTAGCCAAGTTTGCTAAATTGACTACAGGGGCGGAAAAAGGGGCAGTTACGGATCTAAATTTAGATGTATAATTGATCATTCTCTAACAAATTGTTATAAACCCTTGTAGCACTACAAGGGTTTTTTTTCGAGGTTGATCTCATGTCACTGTTACGCCGTTGGTTTGATCCACTTCGATCGCGCTGGTTTTACCAAAAGCCGATGCGTCAAGTGGTATTATCTACGGAACACGGTTTAACTATTCACTTGCGTTTAGATGATGTGTATAGCTATTTGGCTGTACAGCAGTTACCTGAGCTTGAGGAAATTTTGAGTGATGAACTCAAACCTTTAAAAGTGATCATTTCCAGCCAAAAGGCAGAGCCTCCCAATGATATGTCACAGGTGGAGTGGCAAAACTACTGCTTAAACGATGCGAAAATTTTATCGAAACAGCACCGTTTTAGTTTTCATGAGACCCCCGAACAACCGCCCACTGAAGCCATCCAACAAGCAGAAACCATCCTTCGCAACACGCCACTCCGTGGACAAGATTTCCTGTATTTACTGGAAGATGTATTTCACATGCTGTGGCAAAAACAGTATGGAAAATTACGCACTTTATATGCCATGGCCAGTCGACATCATCCAGCGCAAGATTTTCCCGAACGTATTTTTAACGATGATGCTGTACTGGCCAGTTATTTTGAATTGAGTGATCGTAAATATCATGCGGTTGATGATTTACTGCGCTTGGTGCGCCGTTTAAAACAGCAAAAACAATTAACAGGAAACCCCATCTTCCTAATCAACCATATTGATTGGCGTGAACATCTGATTAGTGATGCCGAGGAACTTAATGAAATTCAAGCCTTAGACCCTGAATTGGATTTATATATTGCACTGGAAGATCCGATTTCATGGCTATTGTTGGCGTATATTAAAGAAGAATTGGCTAATTATTATAATATTCACCTGAATGTCTATCCGCTTTCTTATCATGGACGTGACTTATTTGATTGGAGTCTGGCGACGCGTCTTTCCAAACGTACAGAAGTGACTTTTACCCCATTTTGCCGTCCTACCCAGTCTGCAACCTGTGACATGGCACGGCTGTTTTATAGTGTGCCTGAAGAGCAACGGGTTGAGGCGATGTATCGCATTTTACAAGCGGTATGGACCAAAGGGCAGGACATGTCGTTCAAAGCACATTTTGAACAGCTTAAGCGTGATTTAGAGATTAATGAATTAACCCATGAAGATATTACTGCCAAACTGCAAGAAAATGACATACTCTGTGAAATGAAATCACAGCCTGATTTTCCGGTACTTGAACTACGTATAGATGGTCAAAGTTATGTCTTTAACAGTTTGTATCGAGTCTGGATGATTGAAAGTATTTTTAGTAATGTTTTAGAAGACCAATATAAAAGTGAAAATGATGATAGCAACGATGAAGAAAGAAAAATGTGAGTCTTTAGAACAAGCGCGTGAAAAGATTGATGTCCTTGATACGGCACTGATTGAAATCATTGCCACACGTCAATTTTATGTGGATCAAGCCGTCCGTTTTAAGAACAGCGTGCAAGATGTGCAATCACCCGAGCGCGTCGAGCAAGTGATTAACAAGGTCCGTACCCAAGCGATTGCATTGGGAACAGATCCAGATTTGGTTGAACACTTATATCGAGAAATGATCCAACGTTTTATTCAAAGGGAATTGAAAGAAATTCGCCCTTAAACGGATTATTGAAATCGCGTTTTTACAGTCCCCATTGTAATTCTAAGTCAGTAATTGTATTGCTGACCAATTGGTATTCATATTTTTTGCAAGCCACCCATAATTGCATAAAATCGGCACCTAAATATTGTTTAAGTACTGCATTTTTTTCAAAGCGTTTTAACGCTTCGAGTTGATGATTGGGCAATAATGTTCTTGCATCATGCGCTTTCATTTCATGGCTGGCTTTGGGTAATTGAAGTGCATCATGGGTTAAGCCATGTAACACACCAATTAAGATCACACTAATACATAAATAGGGATTCGCATCGGCACCGGCAACCCGATATTCTAAACGACAATTTTCTGGATCTGCACAGGGCAGTCGAATAGCCACATTGCGATTATTTACGCCCCAATTGGCTTCTAAAGGCACATGATGCGCAAACTGAAAGCGGCGGAAAGAATTAATATTCGGTGCCAGAATGGCCATCGATGCAGGCATTAACTGAAGCAGACCGGCAATCACTTGCCCCATGCGTTGATTGGGCTTTTTAAGCTCATCCGTTGCACAAATGTTTTGTTGAAATTGATTTAAAAGGCTCATGTGAAAGTGCAAGCCGCTACCCGCACTCGACATATTGGGTTTGGCCATAAAGCTGGCATTTAGACCATGTATATTGGCACTCTGTTTCACAATGCGTTTAATCGCCATTATCTCATCACAGAGTTTTAAGATATCGGCACGATGTTGCAGGTTAATTTCGAATTGACCCGATGAACTCTCTGCAACAATTGCAGTGATCTGGATATTTTGTTTTTTAGCTTCGATTTCAATGTTTTCTAACACCGTTTGATAACGGTTGGGAGCATCGACATCAAAACATTGCGTTTGCTCCGCTTTGTGTTCGGGATGGCTTGGTTGGGTACATAAATAAAACTCGATTTCTCCTGCCATAACGGGGAAATAATTCATTTGATTTAAGCTTAACAGGATTCTTTTTAAGATATTTCTCGGTTCAAATTTGCAGTCTGCACCATTGTCAGATTTCATGCTTAAATAGAGTTGCGCATGTTTTTCGGATTGGTTTGCGCAAGGACGTAAAGAGCCTAAAATGGGTAAGCAAAGCTGGTCTGGTTCCCCAATATATTTTCCAAGCCCACTTTCTTCAATCACTTTGCCTTCTAAACTCATCGCGTAAACCGATAATGGAAAATAACAACCTTTAGAGAGATTTTTCAGGCTTTTGATATCAATTCTTTTACCACGCAGATGTCCATTTAAATCATGCAGGCAAATATCAATATGCTCGGTCGCAGGGTATTGCTTTAAATATTGATCCACTTCTAATAAGAATTGATCAGCTTTAGATTCCAAATAAAGCGTATTGGTTGAACTTGAAGCGGGATGATAAAGCGGCATATTCATATTGTTAACATCGCTGTAGAGATCAAAAAAGTATAGAAATATTGATCTCAACAGTAACGTAAAAAGAGCGTAAATTTTTTCACCATCAAAATACAGAAATATGGCGGATAGCCTCAAGCAAAGATTGAGGCTGCCTTCCAAAAACAATGATTTTCCTCTTAGCACGCTTCACCTAGCATAGCGTTCACAGTTTAAAGAGTGCAGCGCATATGGTTGGGTTTGTGATTGGAGTATTTGCACTTGCAGGCATGATCAAAGGAGCCATTGGTTTGGGTTTACCTGCTGTTGCTATGGGCTTACTCACGCTGTTTATCAGTCCTTTTCAAGCTGCCACTTTACTGATCGTTCCTTCAATGGTCACCAATGTCTGGCAACTGTTTGCAGAAGGGCATGTTCTACGATTGGTTCGCCGTTTCTGGTCGTTATTGATCGGTATTATCGTGGGTTCGGTCTGGAGTGTTTTTCCGACTTTAGGTCATGGTGAATTCCAAAGTGAAGCCTTGCTGGGAGGTATGCTCATGCTATATGGTCTGTACGGTCTATTTGCTAAAAACATGCCCAATTTGGCACCCTATGAAAAATACTTATCTGTTCCTTAGTATGTAGTCAAACATAGTCAAGGACTAATTCGCACTCTGTTAATGTCTTGTTTCCAAGCTTGTAACTAGAGCCTAAGTCGGTCAGTTCCGACTTGTAGCGGTCAGTCCGTTCTTGCAATACACGCCTTACCTCACGGTAAGGTGTGTAACGACTTATCTCAGGGTCGTTTAATCTTGCAAGCACGTTTCTCGCAGCATTCCAGTCTGCTTGTACAACTTCCCCATTAGATCGGTAAAACTGATCTCCTTTACGTGTGCCGATTAAAAGCCCATGCAAAAAAGAATCACTTTGCGAAGTGTACGAAGCATTAACCAGATGCACCACAGAACCTCTACGGTGAGATATAGTTGTTAGGGCATCAGCTAATATGCCTTTTACCCATGTATTTAAGCGTCTATTGGTGTTTTTCCCATAGCTACGCTTGCTTTGAATTGGTGAGGTTAAGTCCTCTGCAACAATCAAGCCTGCCTTATCAATCAATTGATGTGTCGCTGTGTAGATCAATGTTTTTAATTTAGATCTCTGAGCATCTTGTCTCTTATCTAATTTCTTTCGACCTAAGTTAGACCGTTCAATTGCTTGGCGCTTATGTGGCTTTGCTTTGGAAATTGCTCTCAGCTTATTTCTTCTTTTGTATTTCTTGTTCAAGTAATCTGATTCACTCGAAATTAGTTTACCTAAACCTTTACCATACACATCAGCATCAGAATCCACAAAAGCTTCTGAATAACCTTTATCAACACCTACAGTTGCTTCGCCACAATCTTTAGTTTCAACCACATCATAAGTCGAATGAACTTCAACATTGCCATTTCTTAGAATAATCCTGAGAGTCCCTTGAGGTGCAAATTCCATAGTGGTGTTAAGTGGGATTTTAATGGTTTGCCGAGGGACTAAACTTGGCACTTTAAGCCAACACTGACCATTTAATTCAAAGGTCTTGCACATATCGGCACGAACGATAATCTGATTATGAGTATGGTTTACGCCATGTCTAAAATGTTTACGCATCTGGCGGTGAAGAAAATTATCTTCCATCCATGCATCTTTTTTTAACAGCGTATAAAGTCTTTTCAGTTCTGTTTCGCAATGGGTGCGTTTGCGAATAGCTTGTTTTACCTTTTCCTTTGCAGCTTCACGATAGGCTTTAATATCACCAATACAGTCACGTAAAGCTTCTTTCCAGGCATTGGCTGATACATTAAATTCACGACCTTCGTTCATCCAAGAGTCACGAATCGCTCTGTCACCCATATTTAGACCAGCAACAGCACCGTATTTACGCCAAACTTCACTGCGAACACGACCAAGCAAAGCAGCTTGCTTTTCAAGCTGCTTATACTTCTCTCGATTCAGGTTTTTGCAGTGATGAATGCGTGTCAATTTCACAATTATTGTTCCTTGGTCTGCACCAATTTTTTAACTTTGTCTTGGTATTTTCTTAATCCATAAAGGCGCGAAGAAAAACAATGAATAATTGCCAAGAGGTCTTGTGTAACTTCTTCTGCTGGGGAAAGGGATTCTTGATTCATGATAATTATTTTGCAGCTGTGTCTTTCTGCAAAAGACTCAAACCACTCAAAACCAAACCTCACAAGCCTGTCTTTGTGAGCAATGATCAACATTGAAACATTGCTCATTTCAATATCAAGGAAAAGCTTATTAAATTTCTTTCGATTGTAATTTAAGCCACTACCTATCTCCGATACCCATTCCGTGACAGCATAACCATTTGCAGTGCAGAAATTTTCCAAAGCAGTTATCTGGTTGGCTAAGTCAGGCTTTTGAGCCACACTAGACACTCCGACTTAGGCTCTAGTTACAAGCTTGGAAACAAGACACTTGACTATGTTTGACTACATATTAAGGAACAGGATGTCAAGATTTATCGGCCAAGCTAAAGAACCAGTTTAGAATGAGTGCTGCAAAAGTTGCCGTACCAATACCACCGAGGTTGAAGTTACCAAATTGCAGTGCAAAGTCACCCGTACCTAAAATAATGGTTACCGCAGCCACCATTAAGTTTTTGTTTTTTGAGAAATCGACTTTATTTTCAATCCAGATTTTCGCACCGGCAATGGTAATTAAACCGAAGACCACAATTGAAGCACCAGTTAAAATTGCGGTTGGAATGGTGTGAATCACCGCACCAAATTTTGGTGAAAGACCTAAGAAAATCGCGAAGACACCGGCAATCACAAAGACAATGGTAGAATACACACGGGTTACTGCCATGACACCAATATTTTCACCATAAGTCGTCATACCCGGCGCACCGACACCACCAGACAAGGTGGTTGCAATACCATCGGCCACAAAGGCTTTACCAATCTGTGGATCCAGATTTTCACCGGTCATGGCACTGACTGCTTTAATATGGCCTAAATTTTCAGCCACTAAAATTAATGCAATCGGCGCAATAATCAGCATGGCATTAAAATCAAATACAGGTGAATGGAAAGTGGGAACACCAAACCATGAGGCTTGTTGAATCGGGGTGAAATTAATCGCGCTACCATACCCCATGACATTTGCAACAATGTAATAGATCAAGTAAGCAAGCAATAGCCCAACCAATAATAACAGGCGCTGTAATAAACCTTTGCTGAATACGGCAATTGAACCCATACACAGTACAGTGACCAGTGACATCCACATATTAAAGTTATTACCAGCCACACCTTTAACCGTTACAGGTGCAAGGTTTAAACCGATAATCATGACCACTGCACCCGTAACTACTGGAGGCATGAGTTTTTCAATCCAGTTGGTGCCTGTTGCCATGACAATAAAACCAAAAATGGCATATAGCACACCACACGCCATGATGCCGCCAGCAGCTAAAGCAATATTGGCATTTGGCGCGCCTGTGCCTGAAGCTGCATAACCTGTGGCTGCAATCACTACGCCAATAAAGGCAAAACTGGAACCTAAATAACTCGGTACACGACCACCTGTAACCAAGAAAAATAGGATGGTACAAATTCCTGACATTAAAATGGCCAGATTGGGGTCAAAACCCATCAAGAAAGGTGCAAGAACTGTTGCACCAAACATGGCAAAGGCATGCTGTATGCCCAATACAACACTTTGTGCAGGAGGAAGGTATTCATTTGTACCTACAGGACGGGCATCGATACTGCCTTCATATGGGCGCCAGTTGGGGAACCAATTGGACATAAAATGAGCACTCTAAAAACAAATTGAGCACATCATACTCTTGTTTTTGTAAGATTTAAGCTATGCCACTCTACTTTTATTAAAATTAATCTGCTGACTTTTTTAGTTATTTTACCAATTGGTAAATGTTTTTTTACTTAAAATTAAAGTTAAATCATGCAATTAATTTGGCTGACTTGCGTTGGAATAATGAATAATTTTTTTTATGATGTTTATCAAAAAAGATGATTTATTTTGCCAATTGCCGCTGAAAGATAAAAAGCACATCTAAAGATGTAATACTGATCAGTTAAGGGAGTTACAATTAACTTCTTAGCTTTTTAGTTATTCACGACGGAGTCTTATCGTTTTAAATCAAATTTTTGGAGCTCATTGGTTCTTTTGTTTAGCCAAAAGAACCAAAAGCATCTGTCATCCGCAAAACTCGTCAAATCCCTTTTATTGATCAATTCATCGCAGAAACCTTACTTTTTCAAAGTAGTCTTTCCTCGAACAGTTGCGGATGACGTTTCCGTGTATCGAATAACATCATGAACTTAAAAAATAAAATGCCAGTCAGTTTCTTAACTGACTGGCATTACATCCAAAGATGTGCTTTTTTGTATGATGAGCTTTGAAGGCTTAACCAGTATTACGTAATCCTGCTGCAATTCCAGCAATGCTGACCATGAGTGCGTGATCGACAGGAGTATGTTCTGCCTGACGTTCTGCCAAATAGCGACGACGACGTTTCATCAGTTCAGCTTGCAATAAATGTAGCGGTAGCAAATAAGGTTTGCGCACTTTCATGGATTGATCCAGTACATCATTGCTACTGAGCAGTTGCGATTCGCCTTTTAATGCCAATAAGGTTTGTACCGCATCTTTTAAGCGTTGACGCAGTTGTTCGCCCAATATTTTTAAATCTTCATCATCGGTTAAATGCGATTCGTAATATAAGGCAACATGACTATCGGCTTTAGACAACACCATTTCCAACATATCAATTAGGGTTTGGAAATACGGCCATTGTTGCAACATTTCATCGAGCAAGGGTTTTTGCCCTTGATCAAGCACTTGATTAATCGCTGCACCTGTCCCGAGCCAAGCCGGAAGCATTAAGCGAATTTGTGTCCAAGCAAAAACCCAAGGAATGGCACGTAAGGATTCAATCCCACCGCTGACTTTACGTTTGGCAGGACGTGAACCTAGCGGTAACATTTGTAATTCAAGTTCAGGGGTGACGGTACGCAGGTATTTCACAAAATGTGGATTTTCACGTACGGTTTCACGATACACCTGTACCGATAAATCGGTCATGCGATGCATCAAGTCGCGCCATTCATCTTTAGGCACCGGTGGCGGCAGTAATGTGGCTTCCAAAGTCGCTGCGGTATAAATCTCTAAATTTTGCAGTGCAATGCCTTCAAGTCCAAACTTAAAGCGAATCATTTCGCCTTGTTCGGTAACACGAATCGCACCGGAAATAGACCCCGGCGGCTGGGAAAATAACGCCTGTTGAGTCGGTGCACCACCGCGACTGATTGAACCACCGCGACCATGAAACAGGGTCAATTGCACCGCATGTTTTTGCGCTACAGCGGTAAGTTCTTCCTGTGCACGATATTGCGCCCAGTTGGCAGACATAAAGCCCGCGTCTTTGGCCGAGTCCGAGTAGCCAATCATGACTTCATGTTTGCCTTGAATATGCTGTTTGTACCAATGCATATTGAACAAGGTGTTCATGGTGTCGGCTGCGCCATCTAAGTCTTTTAGGGTTTCAAACAAAGGCACGACGCGGAGCGGATGTTTAATGCCAGCTTCTTTTTGTAGCAATAATACCGCCAAAACATCACTTGGATATTCCGCCATGGAAATAATATAAGCCCCTAAACTTTCCTCAGGCTGTTCGGCCAAAGTGCGCATGGTGGCAAATACTTCTTGCACATCGGGATGTTCAATCAGGCTTTGTTTCGGTTCATTTAAATGTTTCGGTAGTAATGGACGTTTGCTTTGTAATTCTTGCAATAAGAAATTCTGGCGCGCTTGTTCGGTCCATGTTTCAAAATTGCCTAAACCTAAATATTCGGTAATGGCTGAAATCGCTTGGCGATGACGACCCGATTCCTGACGAATATCCAGTTTTAGCAGTTCAATGCCAAAACAATTGACCCGATGAATAAAATCGAGCAGTTTGCCATTGGCAATTTCAGGCAAGTTACTGGCAATCAGGGAACGGTAGCAGAGTAATAAAGGCTGTAATAATTCATCTTTGCTTTTGATGACCAAACTGTCATCGGCCTCAAGTCCTTGCAGTTTTTGCGCCAACCAGTAGTGCGTAGCTTTTAAGCGTTCGCGCGTATCACGTAAATACTCACGGTACGGCTCTGGATGTTTGTGTCCCAGTGCCTGTATCAGTTCATCGCTACAGTTCTGAATCGACAGTTCCCAACGTAAAGCTTCAATGTCACGTAAGTACAAATCCGCCGCTTTCCAGCGTGACAGCCAAAGCACTTCTTGGGTAATGTTATGCGTAACATTCGGGTTACCATCACGGTCACCGCCCATCCAAGAGGCAAACCGAATCGGTGCAATAGTCAAAGGTAAACGTTGACCGCAATTATCTTGTACCATTTCATCCAGTTCACGAATAAACTTGGGTACAGCATTCCACAGCGTTTGTTCTATGGTGGTGAAGCCCCATTTTGCTTCATCGACAGGTGTTGGACGATGTTGACGAATCTCATCGGTTTGCCATGCAGAACAAACCAGTTGTTTTAATTCTTCTAAGATTGCTTTACGTTCGCGCGGCGTGAGTTTTTGTTGATCCGCTTTAAACAGGCACTCATTAATGCCATCATATTTTTGAATTAAGGTACGACGGCTGACTTCAGTGGGATGCGCAGTCAGTACCAATTCAATGTTCAGTTCACAAATTTGCTGAAAGAGCGTATCTGATGAAATGTCATGGTCTTTGAATTTTTGGAACAGATGATCGAGTGGATTGGGTGATGGTGCATGTTCATCAAATTCACTTTTACGCCGACTGCGAACCACATTGTACTGTTCGGCAATATTGGCAAAATTCAGAAAATGGGTAAAGGCACGCGTGAGCGGAAGAATTTCATCATCTTCTAAACTAAAGAACAGCTGTTCCAGTTGTTTTTCTGCTTCAATTTGACCATCCCGAGCGCCCTTCGACAGCGCACGAATTTGTTCGACCTGATTAAACAAATCTTGTCCTGCATGTTCCTTTAAGGTTTCCCCCAAAAGATTACCCAGTAAGCGTACATCTTCACGCAGTGGAGCATCAATTTGTTGAATCATTTTTCACTCTCCGATTCTTGTTATTTCGACTATATCGTGAAATGCCTACATTCCTAGTAGGGGCAGACAAAAGTAGGGCACATTTTGCTGAATTAATCCGCAATCTACTACTATGAGTATGCCTGAACCTGTTCTATTACGTTATTTAGAATCTTAATATTACTGCGCCATACTATATTTCATCAGAAATAGATCAATACTGGCGAAAATAATGTGCTGTTTTTCGTCTAGCGTAGGAACGGCACGAATACCCAGCAGAACTTCATGATGACGCATCCCGAGTAATAACGATAAAATCAGCAAAGTGAGGGTTTTTAAGTTTTCAGTGCGAATAAAA
>RRZU011789937.1_pt1 | contig 13108 bp, 10 predicted proteins | sample 2165561 | NCBI WGS metagenome assembly RRZU01 (sample SAMN10456909, study PRJNA506462) | wastewater metagenome | isolation source: wastewater sludge | place: USA: Moscow, Idaho
CCCGGTCGACAAGCTCGATCTGATCCGTGGCCGTGTCAGTGGGCACCGCGACGGTTTCGGCTTCCTGATTCCCGACGACGGCAGCGACGACCTGTTCCTCAGTCCGGCGCAGATGCGCCTGGTGTTCGATGGCGACCGCGCTCTGGCGCGGGTTTCCGGCCTGGATCGGCGCGGACGTCGCGAGGGCGCCCTGGTCGAGGTACTGACCCGCGCCCATGAAACCCTGGTCGGGCGCTTCTTCGAGGAGAGCGGAATTGCCATGGTGGTGGCCGACAATCCGAAGATCCAGCAGCAGGTGCTGGTGCAGCCGGGCAAGCAGGGCAGGGCGCGTCACGGTCAGTTCGTCCAGGTGCGCATCGATCTGTGGCCTACCGCCTTCCGTCAGGCGCAGGGCGAGGTGGTCGAGGTGCTGGGCGACTACATGGCGCCGGGTATGGAGATCGAGGTTGCCATGCGCAGCTATGATCTGCCGCACGAGTGGCCCGAGGCGGTGCTGCGCGAAGCGAAGAAGCTCAAGCCCGAAGTGTCGGAGAAGGACAAGGAGAAGCGTCTGGATCTGCGCGAGCTGCCCTTCGTCACCATCGATGGCGAGGATGCCCGCGACTTCGACGATGCGGTGTATGCCGAAGCGATCAAGGGCGGCGGCTGGCGCCTGTTCGTGGCCATCGCCGACGTTTCCCACTATGTGAAGGTCGGTTCGGCGCTGGACGAGGAGGCTGTCAAGCGCGGCAACTCGGTGTATTTCCCCGAGCGGGTGATCCCGATGCTGCCCGAAGAGCTGTCCAACGGGCTGTGCTCGCTGAACCCGCTGGTAGATCGCCTGGCCATGGTCTGCGAGATGACGGTTTCCAAGGCTGGCAAGTTGGTCGACTACCAGTTCTACGAAGCAGTGATCCACTCCCATGCGCGCCTGACCTACACCAAGGTCAGCCAGCTGCTGGAGAAGCCCAACTCCACCGAGGCCAAGTACCAGCGCCAGCAGATGCCCCATCTGGTGCCGCACCTGCGTCAGCTGTATGCGCTGTACAAGGCGTTGCTGGCGGCCCGCCAGGAGCGTGGTGCCATCGATTTCGAAACCCAGGAGACGCGCATCGTCTTCGGCGCCGATCGCAAGATTACCGAGATCCGCCCGACCCAGCGCAACGATGCGCACCGGCTGATCGAGGAGTGCATGCTGTGCGCCAACGTCGCCACCGCGCGCTTCCTCGCCGAGCACGAGCTGCCGGCGCTGTACCGCGTCCACGATGGGCCGCCAGCGGAGAAGCTGGAGAAGCTGCGTGGTTTCCTTGGCGAACTGGGCCTGACGCTGTATCGCGGCAAGGGTGAGCCGACGCCCAAGGACTACCTCAACCTGCTGGAGTCGGTGCGCGGTCGTCCCGACTATCACCTGATCCAGACGGTGATGCTGCGCTCGCTGAGTCAGGCCCTGTACAGTCCAGACAATGCCGGCCACTTCGGCCTCAACTACGAGAGCTATACCCACTTCACCTCGCCGATTCGTCGCTATCCGGACCTGCTGGTGCATCGGGCGATCCGCAGCGTGGTGCGCTCCAAGCGCGCCACCGAGCGGGTGCGCCGCGTCGGTGCGGCAAGCTTGCCCAAGGCGCGGATCTACCCCTATGACGAGGCGCGTCTGGAGCAGCTGGGCGAGCACTGCTCGCTGACCGAGCGGCGTGCCGACGAGGCGACCCGCGATGTGGTCAACTGGCTCAAGTGCGAATACATGCGCGAGCGGGTCGGCGAGTGCTTCCCCGGCGTGGTGACGGCGGTGACCGGCTTCGGCCTGTTCGTCGAGCTGACCGACATCTATGTGGAGGGTCTGGTGCACATCACCGCGCTGCCGGGCGATTACTACCACTTCGACCCGATGCACCATCGCCTGAGCGGCGAACGTTCCGGTCGCACCTACCGACTGGGCGACAGCATCGAGGTGCTGGTGGCGCGGGTCGACCTGGACGAGCGCAAGATCGACTTCGAGCTGGCGGAGAGCTCGCCGTCGACGGTTTCGGCGCGCGAGCCGCGCGGTGCGCGCCAGGATTCCGTCAAGGCGCCGCGCAAGCGTTCGACAGGCGTGTCGGGCGGCGGTCGCGGCGGGCGAGCCGGTCGCGTGCAGGCGCTGCCCGAGGTGGCGCCGGAGCTGCTGGAGCAGGCCGATATCCTGCTCGGCAACAGCGATGTGCCGAAAAGTCGTGCGCTCAAGCGCAAGCTGCTCGATGAGTCGGCAGCTCAGGGCAAGGGTTCCGGCAAGGCGAAGGTCGATGCCAAAGGGGGCGGCAAGTCCAAACCGGCCGGCAAGGGCGGTAAGCCCCGCTCCCGCAATAAGGCCGCCGCTCCGCAGGGTGGCGAGTCGGCCGTTCGTACACGCAAGGTCAAGCAATGAGTCAGTGGGAAAAGATTTACGGCGTTCACGCCGTCGAGGCGCTGCTGCGCCATCACCCCAAGCGGGTCAAGCAGTTGTGGCTGGCCGAGGGGCGTCAGGATCCCCGCGTGCAGGCGCTGGTGCAACTGGCCGGCGAGGCGCGGGTGCCGGTCGGTCAGCGCGAGCGGCGCGAACTGGACGAGTGGGCCGAGGGCGTCCATCAGGGGGTGGTCGCCGAGGTCAGTCCCAGTCAGGTATGGGGCGAGAACTTCCTTGACGAGCTGCTGGCGCGCAACGAATCGGTACCGCTGCTGCTGGTGCTCGACGGGGTGACCGATCCGCACAATCTCGGCGCCTGCCTGCGCACCGCCGATGCTGCCGGAGTGCAGGCGGTGATCGTGCCCAAGGACAAGTCGGCGACCCTCAACGCCACGGTGCGCAAGGTCGCCTGCGGCGCTGCCGAAGTGGTGCCGCTGGTGGCGGTGACCAACCTGGCGCGCACGCTGGAGAAGCTGCAGCAGCAGGGGTTGTGGATCGTCGGTACCGCCGGCGAGGCGACCCAGGAGATCTTTGATCTCGACCTGCGCGGGCCGAGCGTGCTGGTGATGGGCGCCGAGGGCAAGGGCATGCGCCGGCTGACCCGCGAGCATTGCGACTATCTGGCCAAGCTGCCGATGGGCGGCAGCGTCAGCAGCCTGAACGTCTCGGTGGCCACGGGGGTCTGTCTGTTCGAGGCGGTGCGTCAGCGCCGGCCATCCACCGGCGCCTGAATTGCGCCCCGCATTGCTTGCGGGGCGGCACGGCCGTCCGTACAATGCCACCCCTTGTCGTTCTGGCAGGCGTGTCCGCGCCCGCAGCCGGCAAGCACATACGAAACATTCACTCCTTGCCTGACCGCCCTGGCGGCAGGCTGCATAACCGTAAGGAGCATTTATGCGTCATTACGAAATCGTCTTCCTGGTTCACCCGGATCAGAGTGAGCAGGTTGGCGGTATGGTCGAGCGTTACACCAAGACCATCGAAGAAGACGGCGGCAAGGTCCACCGTCTGGAAGACTGGGGTCGTCGTCAGCTGGCCTACGCCATCGACAACGTCCACAAGGCTCACTACGTGCTGATGAACGTCGAGTGCAGCGGCGCTGCCCTGGCCGAGCTGGAAGACAACTTCCGCTACAACGACGCCGTGATCCGCAACCTGGTCATCCGTCGCGACGAAGCCGTGACCGAGCAGTCCGAGATGCTCAAGGCCGAAGAAAGCCGCAACGAGCGCCGCGAGCGTCGTGACCGCAGCGACAGCGTCGAAGGCGCCGCTGAAGGCAGCGACGGCGACAGCGCCGACGAGTAATCTTCGTAACCAGTTTTGAGGAGCCACTTTCATGGCACGTTTCTTCCGTCGTCGCAAGTTCTGCCGTTTCACCGCTGAAGGTGTTCTGGAGATCGATTACAAGGATCTCAACACCCTGAAGGCCTACGTCTCCGAAACCGGCAAGATCGTTCCGAGCCGTATCACCGGCACCAAAGCCAAGTATCAGCGTCAGCTGGCGACCGCTATCAAGCGCGCCCGCTACCTGGCCCTGCTGCCCTACACCGACAGCCACGGCCGTTAAGGTCCGGCAGTCGACAGGCTAACGGACTAGACGCATGCGGGCACTGGCCGATTTCGTCATGCGCGGGCGCAAGCAGGCCACCCTTGTGGTGGTGCTGGGTACCGCCCTGCCGCTGGCTTTCTGGATCGGTGCTGCCGCCGCAGCGCTCGTGCTGCTGCGGCGCGGCCTCAGTGATGCCCTAGGTATCGCGGTCTGGGCCCTGCTGCCGGCGCTGCTCTGGTGGTACTACGGCGAGCCCAGGCCGCTGCTGGTGCTGCTGGGAACCCTGAGTCTGGCTGCCGTGCTGCGCAACACTGCCTCCTGGAGGCCTGTGCTGCTGCTCAGTCTGCCGCTGGGCGTACTGTTCGGTGTGATCATCGGCGGTGTGTTCGGCGAGTCGGTGCAGCGCACCAGCCAGGAGTTGCAGGAGCTGATGCCGCAGATGCTGGGTGAGGTCTACCAGCAGATGCCGGACAGCGAGCGTACGCGCATCGGCGAGCTGGTGGCGCCGGTGCTGACCGGACTGATGGCTGCGCTGCTGCAGCTGCTGTGCCTGCTCGGTCTGTTGCTGGGGCGCTACTGGCAGTCGCTGCTGTACAACCCGGGTGGCTTTGCCCGTGAGTTCCAGGCTCTGCGCCTGCCGGCTCCGCTGGCCATCGCCCTGCTGCTGGGAGTCTTCCTGCTGCCGGGCCTGGGGAGTCAGCTGGCGATGCTGACGCCGCTGTGCAGCATCCCGCTGGGATTTGCCGGCATGGCCCTGCTGCACGGGCTGGTGGCACAGAAACGCATGGCGGGGTTCTGGCTGGTCGGGTTCTACATCGCGCTGGTGTTCTTCATGCAGGTGATGTTCCCGCTGCTGGTCGTGTTGGCCGTTGTCGACAGTCTGTTTGATTTTCGTGGGCGTTCCGCGCGCAATGGCGCCAACGGCCCCACGGACGGTGAAGGTTAAAAGTCAAGAGGTTCTAGAGCATGGAAATCATCCTGCTGGAAAAAATCACCAACCTGGGCAACCTGGGTGACAAGGTGAGTGTCAAGAGCGGCTATGCCCGCAACTTCCTGCTGCCGCAGGGCAAGGCCACCCGCGCCACCGCCGAGAACGTCGCTGCGTTCGAAGCGCGCCGCGCCGAACTGGAGAAGCTGGCTGCCGAGAAGAAGGCTTACGCCGAATCCCGCGCTGCCGAGCTGGCCGAGCTGGAAGTCACCATCACCGCCACCGCTGGCGATGAAGGCAAGCTGTTCGGTTCCATCGGTACCCACGACATCGCCGACGCCCTGACCGCCTCCGGTGTGGAAGTGGCCAAGAGCGAAGTCCGCCTGCCCAACGGTACCATCCGTCAGGTCGGCGAATACGACGTGGCCGTGCACCTGCACACCGACGTCGAAGCCACCGTTCGCGTGGTGGTGGTGGCTGCCTAAGCGGGCATCCATCCGGGCTCATGTCTGTGGCATGGGTTAACATCGGGCACGCTCTGCCATCGGCAGGCGTGCCCTTTGTCTTTCTGCAGTACGCAACACACGGTAGCCAAGCATGAACGAGATCGGCGTCCCCGAGCAGTACGATCTGGAGACCGCGGCCCTCAAGGTGCCGCCGCACTCCATCGAAGCCGAGCAGGCCGTGATCGGCGGCCTGATGCTCGACAACAACGCCTGGGAGCGGGTGCTGGACCTGGTGTCCGACGCCGACTTCTATCGCCATGACCACCGGCTGATCTTCCGCGCGATCTACAAGCTGGCCGAGCGCAACCAGCCGTTCGACGTGGTCACCCTCTCCGAGCAACTGGACAAGGAAGGTCAGCTGGCCCAGGTCGGCGGCCTGGCCTATCTGGGCGAACTGGCCAAGAACACCCCGTCGGTGGCCAACATCAAGGCCTACGCGCAGATCATTCGCGAGCGCGCCACCCTGCGCAAACTGATCGGCATCAGCAACGAGATCGGCGACAGCGCCTACAACCCGCAGGGCCGCGGCGCCGAGGAGATCCTCGACGAAGCCGAGCGCAAGATTTTCCAGATCGCCGAGTCGCGGCCCAAGAGCGGCGGCCCGGTGGGCCTCAACGAACTGCTGACCAAGGCCATCGACCGCATCGACACCCTGTTCAACAGTCACGAGGCGATCACCGGCATTTCCACCGGCTTCACCGACCTGGACGAGAAGACCAGCGGCCTGCAGCCGGGCGACCTGATCATCGTCGCCGGCCGTCCGTCGATGGGCAAGACCACCTTCGCCATGAACCTGGTGGAGAACGCCGTGCTGCGCAGCGACAAGGCGGTGATGGTGTACTCGCTGGAGATGCCCGGCGAATCGCTGGTGATGCGTATGCTGTCCTCGCTGGGGCGCATCGACCAGACCAAGGTGCGCTCCGGGCGTCTCGACGACGACGACTGGCCGCGGCTGACCTCGGCGGTCAACCTGCTCAACGAGCGCAAGCTGTTCATCGACGACACCGCCGGCATCACCCCCTCGGAAATGCGTGCACGCACCCGCCGCCTGGTGCGCGAGCACGGCGAGCTGGCGCTGATCATGGTCGACTACCTGCAGCTGATGCAGGTCGGCGGCAGCGGCGGCGAGAACCGCACCAACGAGATCTCCGAGATCTCCCGCTCGCTGAAGGGCCTGGCCAAGGAATTCAACTGCCCGGTGATCGCCCTGTGGCAGCTCAGCCGCTCGCTGGAGCAGCGGCGCAACAAGCGGCCGATCAACTCCGACCTGCGCGAGTCGGGCGCCATCGAGCAGGACGCCGACGTGATCATGTTCGTCTACCGCGACGAGGTATATCACCCGGAGACCGAGCACAAGGGCGTCGCCGAGATCATCATCGGCAAGCAGCGGAACGGCCCGATCGGGACCGTGCGCCAGGCCTTCCTCCGCAAGTACACGCGCTCCGAGAACCTCGCTCCGGGCCCGTCCGGCGTCGAAGACGAGTAAGCCCTGCCGGCGAGGCTCTGGCGCACGGCATTCGCCGGATATCGGGAGTAAGATGGCGGCCCCGTTTGCCGTTCTGCGAGCCTTCCGATGCGTCCTCTCCTCGCCACCGTCGATCTCTCCGCGATCCGTCACAACCATGCGCTGGTTCGCGCCCGGGCCGCCGGCCAGCCGAGCTTCGCGGTGGTCAAGGCCAATGCCTACGGGCACGGGGTGCGCGAGGTGGTCTGTGCCCTGGAGGAGGCCGACGGTTTCGCCGTCGCCTGTCTGGAGGAGGCCGGCGAGGTGCGCGGTCTCAACGCGCGTGCGCGGATCCTGGTGCTGCAGGGCTGCCTGTCCGCCGACGAGTATCCGCTGGCGGCGCAACTGGACCTAGATGTGGTGGTGCAGAGCGCCGAGCAGGCCGAGGCCCTGCTGGCCACGCGGCTGCGCCAGCCCCTGCGGGTCTGGCTGAAGCTGGACAGCGGCATGCACCGCCTGGGCTTCGCCGCCGCCGAGCTGCGCCGCTGGCATGCGCGGCTGAGCGGCGCGGCGCAGGTCGGCGAGCTCAACCTGATCAGCCATTTCGCCTGCGCCGACCTGCCCGGCCATCCGCTCACCGCGCAGCAGATCGGGGCGTTCCGCAGCCTCGACGACTTGCCCTTCGCCCAGCGCTCGCTGGCCAATTCGGCGGCGATCCTCGCGCTGCCCGAGGCGCGACTGGGCTGGTTGCGGCCGGGGATCATGCTCTACGGCGCCAGCCCGTTCGCCGACCGCGCTGCGGCCGCGCTGGGCGTGCGGCCGGCGATGAGCCTGTCCGGCGCGCTGATCGCGGTGCGCGAGGTGGCGGCCGGGGACAGCGTCGGTTACGGCGCCGGCTGGGTGGCGCCGCGGCCGACGCGTATCGGCACCCTCAGTTGCGGCTATGCCGACGGCTATCCGCGCACCGCTCCGCCGGGGACGCCGTTGCTGGTCGACGGCCAGCGCGTGCCGCTGGTCGGTCGGGTGTCCATGGACATGCTCACCGTCGACCTGTCGGCGGTGCCGCAGGCCCGGGTCGGCACGCCCGTGGAACTGTGGGGCGCCGGCCTGCCGGTCGACGAGGTGGCCGCCGCCTGCGGTACCATCGGTTACGAGCTGCTCAGCCAACTGGCCGCCCGGGTGCCGCGCCGCCACCGCTACTGAGAGGCCGCCCTCCGCGGCGCGCCGGCAGACAGGGGATGCAACTTGCCGACGCCTGGCGGATAATGCGCGCTATGTATATCCATACAGCCAAAAGACCCCGCCGATGACGCCGCCGACCCTGATCTACATCCACGGTTTCAACAGCTCGCCCGCTTCGCACAAGGCGCGCGAGCTGCTCGCCGCTGCGACGCGGCTGGGGCTGGCCGGACAGCTGCGGGTGCCGGCGCTGCACCACGATCCGCGCTGCGCCATCGACCAGCTGCAGGCGCTGCTCGCCGAGGTGGCGTGCCCGGTGCTGGTCGGCAGTTCCCTCGGCGGCTACTATGCGACCTTTCTCGCCGAGCGCCACGGCCTCAAGGCCCTGCTGATCAACCCGGCGGTGCGCGTACAGCGCTACTTCGAGCGCTATCTCGGCGCGCAGCGCAACTTCTACAGCGGCGAGTGCTGGGAGCTGACCGCCGAGCACGTCGCCGCGCTGGCGGCGCTGGAAGTGCCGCCGCCCCGTGACCCCGCGCGCTTCGTGGTGTGGCTGCAGACCGGCGACGAGACCCTCGACTATCGCGATGCCGCCGACTACTACCGGCACTGCACGGTGCAGATCGAGGACGGCGGCGACCACGGCTACCAGGGCTTCGCCGCGCGCATTCCGGAGCTGCTGGCCTTTGCCGGCCTGACCCACGCCTGAATTCCGGCCCGCGGCGCGCCGCGGGCGACCCTTTCGCCAGACAGACATCCAGCCATGGCCAATACCTCCTATACCGCCGAAGCCATCGAGGTCCTCTCCGGCCTCGACCCGGTGCGCAAGCGCCCGGGCATGTACACCGACACCAGCCGCCCCAACCACCTGGCCCAGGAAGTCATCGACAACAGCGTCGACGAGGCGCTGGCCGGGCACGCCCGCAGCCTGCAGGTGATCCTGCATGGCGACAACTCGCTGCAGGTGATCGACGACGGTCGCGGCATGCCGGTGGACATCCACCCGGAGGAGGGCGTCAGCGGCGTCGAGCTGATCCTCACCAAGCTGCACGCCGGCGGCAAGTTCTCCAACAAGAACTACCAGTTCTCCGGCGGCCTGCACGGCGTCGGCATCTCGGTGGTCAACGCCCTGTCGACCCGCGTCGAGGTACGCGTGCGCCGCGACGGCAACGAATACGCCATGGCCTTCGAGCACGGCTTCAAGGTCAGCGAGCTGGAAGTGGTCGGCACGGTCGGCAAGCGCAACACCGGCACCAGCGTGCAGTTCTGGCCCGATGCCCGCTACTTCGACGCCGCGAAGTTCTCCATCGCCCGTCTCAAGCACGTGCTCAAGGCCAAGGCGGTGCTCTGCCCGGGCCTGGCGGTGTCCTTCGAGGACAAGGCCGGCGGCGAGAAGGTCGAGTGGCACTACGAGGACGGCCTGCGTTCCTACCTCAGCGATGCGGTCAGCGACTTCGCCCGCCTGCCGGAGACGCCGTTCGTCGGCAGCCTGGCCGGCAACAAGGAGGCGGTCGACTGGGCGCTGCTGTGGCTGCCCGAGGGCGGCGAGAGCGTGCAGGAAAGCTACGTCAACCTGATCCCCACCGCCCAGGGCGGCACCCACGTCAACGGCCTGCGCCAGGGCCTGCTGGACGCCATGCGCGAGTTCTGCGAGTTCAGAAGCCTGTTGCCGCGCGGCGTCAAGCTGGCGCCGGAGGACGTCTGGGAACGCATCGCCTTCGTGCTGTCGATGAAGATGCAGGAGCCGCAGTTCTCCGGACAGACCAAGGAGCGGCTGTCCTCGCGCGAGGCGGCGGCCTTCGTCTCCGGGGTGGTCAAGGACGCCTTCAGCCTGTGGCTCAACGAGCATCCCGAACTGGGCCTGGCACTGGCCGAGCTGGCGATCAGCAACGCCGGGCGGCGCCTCAAGGCCAGCAAGAAGGTCGAGCGCAAGCGCGTCACCCAGGGGCCGGCGCTGCCCGGCAAGCTGGCCGACTGCGCCGGCGCCGACAGCAGCCGCTCCGAGCTGTTCCTGGTCGAGGGCGACTCGGCCGGCGGCAGCGCCAAGCAGGCGCGCGACAAGGAGTTCCAGGCGATCATGCCGCTGCGCGGCAAGATCCTGAACACCTGGGAGGTGGACGGCGGCGAGGTACTGGCCAGCCAGGAGGTCCACGACATCGCCGTGGCCATCGGCATCGACCCGGGCGCGACCGACCTGTCGCAGCTGCGCTACGGCAAGATCTGCATCCTCGCCGACGCCGACTCCGACGGCCTGCACATCGCCACCCTGCTGTGCGCGCTGTTCGTCCGCCACTTCCGCGCCCTGGTCGAGGCCGGCCACGTCTATGTGGCGATGCCGCCGCTGTACCGCATCGACCTGGGCAAGGAGGTCTGGTACGCGCTGGACGAGGCCGAGCGCGACGGCATTCTCGACCGCCTGGTGGCCGAGAAACGCCGCGGCAAGCCGCAGGTCACCCGCTTCAAGGGCCTCGGCGAGATGAACCCGCCGCAGCTGCGCGAAACCACCATGGACCCCAACACCCGCCGGCTGGTGCAGCTGACCCTCGACGACCTGCAGGGCACCCACGAGATGATGGACATGCTGCTGGCCAAGAAGCGCGCCGGCGACCGCAAGAGCTGGCTGGAGAGCAAGGGCAACCTCGCCGAGGTGCTGGCGTGAGGCGACTGTGCGGCCTGCTGCTGGCGCTGCTCGGCGCCGTCCTGCCGCCGGCCGTCGCCGCGCCGCCGGCCGAGCTGCGCCTGCAGGCCGCGCTGCCGGTCGAAGGCATGGCGGGCGGCAACCTGTCGGGGCTGGCGCGCTGCGCGGACGGGCGCTTCTGGGCGGTTTCCGACCGCGAGGACACGCGCCTTTACCGTCTGGAGCCGGGCCCTCGGGCCTGGCAGGCCGCCGGCGAAGTACTGCGCGCGCCGCCGGCGCCGCCCAGCGGGCTGCCCTGGGCGCTGCGTAGCGGCAGCCGCCTGCTCACGCCGCTGCGCGGCGGTGCGCTGGACTTCGAGGGCCTGGCCTGCGATGCCGCCGGCGCCCGTTACCTGCTCAGCGAGAGCCAGCTGGCGGTGCTGCGCGTGCCGCCGGTTGGCGCGCCGCAGTGGCTGGCGTTACCGCCCGACTGGGTCGCCGCGGCGCGCGAGCGCGGCCTGTTGCGGCGCTTCAATGCGCTGCTCGAAGGGCTGGCGCTGACGCCCGACGGCAGCCGCCTGTGGCTGGCCGCCGAGCGCGAGGGTCGCGGGCTGATCGCGCTGCGCCGCACGGGCGAGGACTGGCGGTGCGTCGCCGGCTGCGTGCTGCTGGCCGAGCAGGCGCAGGGCCGCCATCCGCTGGCCGGCGCGGAGCAGCGCCAGGCGCTGGATTTCGCCGCGCTGAGCTGGCACGCCGGCAAGCTGTACAGCCTGGAGCGTCTCGAACACCGGCTCTGCCGGCGCGATGCGGACAGCGGCGCGGTGGAGCGCTGCTGGTCGTTCGCCGCCGCCGCGCTGGCCCCGGAGCGGCGTTATGCCAGCCGCTACGGCCTGGCCGAGGCGCTGTGGCTGGACGAGCAGGGCGCCTGGATCGGGCTGGACAACGGCGGCAAGGCCAACGCCGCCGGCGAGCGCCGCCCGCTGATCCTGCAGTTCGCCGCGCCCGCAGGCGGCTGGAACGGCTGATCCCCTTATCCGGCGCGCCGGCCTGCGGCGGGCGCGCCCCGAAACGAAGCATTGCTGAGGACGCAGATGAGCGAATCCCTCGATCTGAGCATGGACGGCGTCGAACGCCGCTCCCTGGCCGAGTTCACCGAACAGGCCTATCTCAACTATTCCATGTACGTGATCATGGACCGCGCGCTGCCGCACATCGGCGACGGCCTCAAGCCGGTGCAGCGGCGCATCGTCTATGCGATGAGCGAGCTGGGCCTGGGCGCCGACGCCAAGCACAAGAAGTCGGCGCGCACCGTCGGCGACGTGCTGGGCAAGTACCACCCGCACGGCGACAGCGCCTGCTACGAGGCGATGGTGCTGATGGCCCAGCCGTTCAGCTACCGCTATCCGCTGGTCGACGGCCAGGGCAACTGGGGCGCCCCGGACGATCCCAAGTCGTTCGCCGCCATGCGCTACACCGAGGCGCGCCTGTCGCGCTACTCCGAGGTGCTGCTCGCCGAGCTGGGCCAGGGTACCGCCGACTGGGTGCCCAACTTCGACGGCACCCTCGACGAGCCGGCGATGCTGCCGGCGCGGCTGCCCAACCTGCTGCTCAACGGCACCACCGGCATCGCCGTGGGCATGGCCACCGACGTGCCGCCGCACAACCTGCGTGAGGTGGCCAACGCCTGCGTGGTGCTGCTCGACGACCCGGAGGCGTCGGTCGAGCGGCTCTGCGAGCTGCTGCCGGGGCCGGACTACCCGACCGAGGCGGAGATCATCACCCCGCGCGCCGACCTGCTGAAGATCTACCAGACCGGCCGCGGTTCGGTGCGCATGCGCGCGGTGTACCGCGTCGAGGACGGCGACATCGTGGTCACCGCGCTGCCGCACCAGGTCTCCGGAGCCAAGGTGCTGGAGCAGATCGCCGCGCAGATGCAGGCCAAGAAGCTGCCGATGGTCGCCGACCTGCGCGACGAGTCGGACCACGAGAACCCCTGCCGCATCGTCATCGTGCCGCGCTCCAGCCGCATCGACGCCGAAGAGCTGATGACCCACCTGTTCGCCACCACCGACCTGGAGTCCAGCTACCGGGTCAACACCAACGTCATCGGCCTGGACGGCAAGCCGCAGGTGAAGAACCTGCGCCAGCTGCTCGGCGAGTGGCTGGCGTTCCGCCTGCAGACGGTGCGCCGCCGCCTGCAGTTCCGCCTCGACAAGGTGGAGAAGCGCCTGCACCTGCTCGAAGGGTTGCTGGTCGCCTTCCTCAACCTCGACGAGGTGATCCGCATCATCCGCGAGGAGGACCAGCCCCGGTCGCTGCTGATGGAGCGCTTCGCCCTCAGCGAGGTGCAGGCCGACTACATCCTCGGCACCCGCCTGCGCCAGCTGGCGCGCCTGGAGGAAATGAAGATCCGCGGCGAGCAGGACGATCTGGCCAAGGAGCGCAGCAAGCTGCATGGGCTGCTCGGCAGCGAAGCCAGGCTGAAGA
>RRZU010808478.1_pt1 | contig 13107 bp, 8 predicted proteins | sample 2165561 | NCBI WGS metagenome assembly RRZU01 (sample SAMN10456909, study PRJNA506462) | wastewater metagenome | isolation source: wastewater sludge | place: USA: Moscow, Idaho
CCGCCCGCCGCAGGACGCCTGGCGCGGCTACGCCCTCCAATGGGACGGCGAGTGGCAAATCACCTACGAGACCTTCCGCGACATGGGCGCCGCCTACGGCGTGGGCCTGATCCTGATCTACCTGCTGGTGGTGGCGCAGTTTGGCAGCTACCTGACGCCGCTGATCATCATGGCGCCCATTCCGCTGACCATCATCGGCGTCATGCCGGGCCACGCACTGCTGGGCGCGCAGTACACCGCCACCAGCATGATCGGCATGATCGCGCTGGCCGGCATCATCGTGCGCAATTCCATCCTGCTGGTGGACTTCATCAACCTGCAAGTGCGCGCCGGGGTGCCGTTCGAGCGCGCCATCGTGCAGTCGGCCATCACGCGCGCCCAGCCCATCGTGCTGACCGGGCTGGCGGCCATGCTGGGCGCCTTCTTCATCCTCGACGACCCGATCTTCAACGGGCTGGCGATCTCGCTGATCTTCGGCATTGCGGTGTCCACCGTGCTGACGCTGGTGGTCATTCCCACCCTGTACTACGCGGCCTACCGCCACCGCCTGGACGCACTGCGCGGCGCGCCCGTGGCCGATGCAATGACTTAAAAATGATAGCTGCTTGCGCTTTCTGCGCAAGGGCTGGAGCCTATTTTTACCCTAAACTTTCAGGAGCAAGCAATGGACATTTCTTACACCGACCTCACCCGTGGCATTTCCGCCGAGCTGGGCCAGCTGCGCAGCGAGATTCCTGACACCCTGCAAGCCTTCCATGCGCTGGGCAAGGCGGCCAGCGCGGCGGGCGCGCTGGACAAAAAGACCAAGGAGCTGATTGCCGTGGCGCTGTCGGTGGCTGCGCGCTGCGACCCGTGCGTGGGCTTTCACACCCAGGCGCTGGTCAAGCTGGGCGCCACGCGCGCCGAGTTGGCCGAGGCGCTGGCCATGGCCGTGTACATGGGCGGCGGGCCATCGCTGATGTATGCGGCCAAAACCTCTGCGGCGTTCGATGAATTCAGCGCCGCTGCCGCAGCCGCCGCACCGGCGTCGGCCTGATGTGCCCCTGCTGGGCGCGCCACGGCGCCAATCTGGTGCGCTGGGTGCAGCGCGCCGTCAAAACCCGGTTTGCTCGCACCCGGTAAACACCGCACTCTCCACTGCGCAGTGAAAAATGTTGCACTGCAACAAAAATGTCTTGCAAATGCGCCAAACTCACTTACCATAGCGTCATGTTGCGCCGCAGCATTTTTCCGGGAAGGCCTGGAGTCGGCGCTTTTTCAACACCACCTGATGGAGCTTCTCATGCAAAAATTCGACACCCAAGCCTTCGCCGCTGCTGGCAAAAACGCCGCCGCTGACCTGACCGCCCTGGCCACCACCGCTTTCGCTGGCTTTGAAAAGCTGGCCGAACTGAACATGGCCACCGCCAAGTCGGTGCTGGAAAACTCCCTGGGTTCCATCCAGGCTGCCGCTGCTGCCACCACCCCGGAAGACGTGCTGGCTGCCTCCTCCAAGCTGGCCCAGCCCATGGCTGAAAAGGCCGCTGCCTATGGCCGCAGCGTCTACGAAATCACCTCGCAAACCGGCGCTGAGCTGTCCAAGGTGTCTAAAGACAAGCTGGCCGATGCGCAAAAGACCTGGGGCAGCGCCGTGGAGTCCATGACCCAAAACGTTCCTGCTGGCAGCGAAGCTTTTGTTTCCGCCTTCAAGAACGCTGCCACCACCGGCCAGCAAGCCTTTGCACAGGCACAGGCCGCTGCCCAGCAAGCCATGGCACAAGCCCAAAACCACGTGACCGACGTGGTGGCCAAGACGGTCAAGACGGCCAAGCCCGCCGCCAAGGTCTGAGCCCGGCAGGCCACTGGCCTGCGCACCAGAGCCACCAAGGCCGAACCCGCAAGGGTTCGGCCTTTTTGCTGTGTGGGCTCAAAGGCATTCACGCTGCCGGTAAGCGGCAAATACTTGGTCGCGCAGTGCCTGTGCTGCGGGGCCCACGGTGGCGATGGCGTCGGCCTGTAGCCATTGGTTGTTGAGGTATTGCAGCGCCAGCGTGGCGGGCCAGGGCATGTAGGGCGTCAGCCCTGCGGGCAGAAAACCCAAAGGGGCAGCACACCCCCACGCTGCGGGTGTACCGGGGTCGCACAGGTCAAGGCTGAGGTAAATCGCATCGACCTGCTGACGACACCACTGGCGCAGGGCGCGTTGCAGCACCTCGCCCAGGTCAGCACCGGCATGGCGCACCACCACGAAGGCCGCGTTGAGTGCTGGCTCGACGCGCACCTGCAACTGCGTGGCACCTTGCAGCGCATCCCGGCGCAGCGGCTGGGGCCGCAGTTCCATGCCGATGTCGGCGGCGCGCGGCAGCACCAGGCTGGCCAGATCGGGTGGCAGGTGGACATCCACTGGCGGGGCGGGGCGCAGCAGACGGCAGGCATAGAACACGCTGCCCCGCTGGGTCGATGCCTGGCCCGGAATGCTGCGAAATTGCAGGCTGGCCGGGGTGTAGGCCAGCAGCAGTGCGGTGGGCAGGTAGCCCAGTCGGCCAAAGGTCTTTTGCGTGTAGGGATGGCGCGTGACGGCATGCACGAAGGCCGCTGCCTCGGGGCGCTGCTCCAGGGCCTGGGTCACGGTTTGCAGCAGTTGGCCCAGCAGGCCGCCACCGCGCTGGTCGGGTGCCACCACGGCGGCGCCGACTTCGAGGGCCGGGTCATCGCGGTGGTCTTTCATGAGTGCGATGTGGCCGACGATGGGGGCGCCAGCGGCGTCCTGCGCCTGCGCCACCCAGGAGGTCAGGCGGCCATCTTGGCCGCGCGCGAGGATGCGTTCAGCGATGTACAGGTCGGGGTTGACGTACGAGTAGCCATAGCTGCGGTACATCAGGCGGGCCAGATGGATGGCATCACCAGCCTCCAGCGGACGCAGGGTGGTCGGCGCTGGAGCGGGCTCCACCGGGGTCGGGCCCGCGTGATCGGACGCAGCGTGGTTGGCCACTGGCGTGGTCAGGGCGCCTTGCTGGGGCAACCACCATTCGAGTTCGACATGCTGGCCTTGCGCACCCAGGTTGAGCACCCGCGAGCGATCAACCAATTGGTGCATCAGGAAGGCGGACAGACCGGCATCGTCCTGTACCGCGCTGTCGGGCTGCGCTGGGTCGTACTGCGGCACCAGGCTCAGGTCGTAGGGCAGTCCGTGGTCGGTGATGCGCAATTGCAGCACCGGGGGCAGTACCGCTACCAGGATGTCGAGCACACTGGCTGCATCGGCATCCGGTTCGTCGTCATGGGCGCAGCGCAGCACCGTGAGCAGGGCTTCCTCGGCAGCGGTTTGCATGCGCATGCGTTGCGCGGGTGTGAAGCCCTGCGTGCTGGCCTGGGCCGACAGCAGTGCCTGGACGATGGCAATGGCGCGTGGGTGCGCAGGCACGCTCAGGCGCAGCCAGTCGTGGCGGGGGTCGGGTGGTTGTGGCGTCGGGGTCTGGGTGGGCATGGAGCAGTCAGCCATGGCGGCGATCCACCACGCGCAGCAGCTTGCCGGTACGGGGGTTGGTGAGCAGGGCAGCGGGGGTAGTCCATTCCACTTCCAGCGGATGCACCACCCCTGCATCGATCAGGTCTGCAAACATTGGGCGCTGGGCATACAGGGCCTCACGCACGCGGGTGCCATCGGCCTCACTGCGCGCTTGTGGTGTGGTGACGGCCAGGCGCAGGCGCAGCCGGTCGCGGCGTTCGGCATGGTCTATGCACAGTTGGAAGGACTGCACCGTGCAATCCGTACCCTGGCGTTGCAGGCTGGCCAACAGCGCCAGGATGTCGTCCACATACAGCGTCATCGGGCCGATGCGTGCGCCTTCCTCGGTGCGCCCGAGCAGGCGAAAGCGCCGCTGGGGCGTGCCCGGGGGATCCATCCAGGCGCCCCGGTCCCCCACCGGGTAGCGAATGATGGGCACCAGACGCCGCTCCAGGTTGGTCAGCACCAGCCGGCCTGCCTGGCCAGTGCCTTGCACCGGCTGGTCGCTGTCGTCCTCCAGAATTTCCAGCACGGTGCTGTCGTCGAACACGCTGTGCACCCCGGGTTCGGCGCCTGCGGGCACCCAGCCCAGCTCGCCGTAGTCCACACCGGCCACGCCGATCGAGCGCACCTGGCAGCCGGGAAACACCTGCTGCAGCGCAGCGATCTGGTCGGCAAACATGGGTTCACCGCCATACAGAAAGGTTTCCAGGCGCAGCGTTGCGCGGTCGGCAGGCGTGAGGCGCTCCAGCAGCGCCATCAGCGTGGTGGGCACACCCGCCAGGGTGGTCAGACCGAACTGGCGCCAAGTGGCCAGGATTTCCTCGGCATCGTCCCCTCCGATGGGGTAGCAGATGCCTGCGCCAGCGGCTTCGATGCTGCGGCCAATGAACAGGAATGAGGCATACAGCTTGCCCGCATAGAACAGGTTGCCAATACGCTCACCTTCGCGCAGACCAGCACGGCGCATACCGCCCCCGAATGCCTGGGTGAATGCGCGCCATTCGGCGTGGGTGAATACGGAGTATTTGGGCTGGCCAGTGGTGCCGCCGCTCTTGAAAGTGATGCCTTCGGTGAGTGGGGCGGTGAATACGCGGTTGTCATGCACCGTGTTGGCGGCCCAGAAGGCCTTGTGGTCGAGCACCGGGTAGGCGTCCAGGCGGGACTCGCCCGGTGGCACGGCGGCGTAGAAGTCGCGATAAAAAGGCGAGTGGGTGCGTGCAAAGGACAGCAGCGCGGCCAGGCGCTGGGCCTGGGTCGGCGGTGCGGCAGCGGAGAGGTCGGTCATGGTGGATGCGAGGGGAAATAGGTGGAAGGGTCAGGTGGCGTCCAGGCGGTGGTCGCACACATGGCGCAATTTGCCGCTGGCCTTGACACGCACGAAATCGCTGTGGGGATGGATTTCCAGGCGCACGATCAGCGGCAGCTGGTAGGTGCGGATCACGCCCAATTCGTCGTACCAGGCGCACAGTTGCTCTGCTGCCTCGGTGGTGGGTGCCTGCAAGGTGTCGTCCACCCAGATGCGCAGCACGGTAGCGGCAGGCTCGCTGTCGATGTGCAGCTGTACCGGCCCGGCGTAGTCCAGCTGCTGGCTCAGAAAATCCACAAAACGGCTGTAGTTCAGCAAGGGGCCGCCGGCCTTGAAAACGTCGCCCAGCCGACCAGTGAGTTCAAAGCGCGGCTCCTGGCGTGCGCAGGGGCAGGGGCCCGGCACCCAGCGGCCGGTGTCGCCGATTTCATAGCGCGCGATGGTGGGAGCGCTGCGTGCGCGCGAGGTCAGCAGCAAGCGACCGATCTCGGTGCCTTGCACGGGCGCGTCCTCGTCCAGGCGCGCGATCTCCAGCGTCTGCAAACGGGTGAACAGGTGGTGTACGCCGCCTTGGCTGTGCTCGCACTGGTAACCCATGGGGCCTGCATCGTTGGAGCCATAGGCCACCGAGCGCACCACTGGCACACCGCACTCCTCGCGCAGAAATCGCACCTGTGCGGGCGACAGGGCTTCGCCGCCGTAAAACACCTTTTCCACGCAGCCCGCCGCCTTGATCTGCTGCCCCTGGGATCTGAAAAGACCCAGCAGGTGCGGCGTCATGCCGATCAGCACGTTGGTGCGGTGTGCCAGGATTTGCTCGGCGATCTGCTCATACTCGGGCACCATCGCCATGGGGTATTGGCGCACCCGCAGATGCTCCAGGATTGTCCAGAAACTGATGAAGCTGCCGTACAGATACCCTGCCGCGAACAGATTCATCACCCGGTCGCGTGCGGGCTCCAGGCCCGCAGCCACCAAACCATGGGCGGTGACGGCCATTTGTTCGTGGTAGTCGGCCCAGCGGAAGGTGGAGTAGGCCACCTGGCCGCTGGAGCCGCCGCTGCGCACCACCAGGCCAGTCAAGGGATCGTCATGCGCCAGGGACAGGGCTTGGAAGGCGGCTTTGTCCATCACCGGCACAGCGGGTGGTCGCAGCGCCGCTGGCGGCTCCAGCGCATCCAGACTGCCCACACAGGCCAGGGCGGGCGGGCCATCCACCGAGACCCTCCGGGCCAGGTGCTGCAATGCATATACGCCGTCGTGCGGCGCACCCAGGTAGCTGTCGATCATCTCGCCGGGGCGGGTGATGCGACTGACACCGGCTGACAGCAGGCTGCGCGCCAAGGGCGCCGCGCTGGCCAGGCCCGTGGCCAGGCCGCAGGTTTGCAGCCAAGGGCGCATGGGGCGCAGGGCCGCGCCCAGGTGCTCACGCTGCACGCTCTTGAGCCAGATGGTGCGGTACAGCGGCGAAGGCCGTAGGCCCGGGCGGCGGTCGAGCAGGATGCGCCAGCCGCCGTCTGCTGCTTCGATGACCCGGGTCAGTTGCAGGGCCTCCTCGGCCCGCGCCACGCTCACTGCCGTGGTGATTTCCGCTTGTTCGGCGGTGTCCGGGTGGTGCCCGGCAATGGTCGGGGCGATGCGGGCCAGGGCCTGTGCCAGGCGCTGAGCCAGCGCGTCCAGCCCCGGGCCATCGGTTTCTGCCAGCAGCGTTTGGGGGCTGGAGCAGGCTTGCTGGTCGAGCCGGCAGATATCGCGCGCGAAGCCGTCCAGGGCCTCGGGGTCGTCCAGGCATTCGGCCGCCAGATAGCCGAAAGACACCTTGTGCCCCCAAGCGACGACGCGGGTGTGGGCCGGGGCGCTGGCGCGCACGGCGGCCACGGCCTTTTCGCCGCCCCAGGCAGAAATCACGTCAGCGTGGGCAAACAGCCGTTGCAGCAGTGCCTGGTCGCTCGATGGCAGGCGCAGCACTGCCATGTAGTCGGCCAGTCGCCCGCCCGGATCGTGTGCAGCCAGGGCCTGGGCAAACAGCGGCGCGAAGTCGCCATCGCGCGCACTGGCCTTGACCACGTTGAGGTTGCCTGCCAGCAAACCTTCGACCATGCCCATCGCGGCCACGGTGAACACATTGGAGGGGGCCACATGCACCACGCAGCCCGCAGGCATCCAGGCCTCGTACTGGCGGCCAGGGTAGCGGCGCTCCAGCACACCGGGGCGCTGGGTGCCCAGTTCGGAGCGCAGTTTTTCCTGGAGCGCATCGCGTTGCAGCATTGCGGCGATGGCTGCGAGCATTGCGCGCGCATCCTCCGGGGTGGCGCTGCGGCAGGCCTGGGCATGCAGTGCCTGGAAAGCGCCGCGCGCGTGGCGCAGGTCTTCTGCCAGGGCGGCGCAGGCGCTCAACAGGTCATCGAAGGGGAAGGCGCGGGCCAGGGTGGCGTCCAGATGCGCGGCCAGGTGCTCCAGGGCGTGGGGCAGTGCGGCATCGTCCACCCAGCGGCCAAACCAGAAATGCGGTGCGATCGCGGCAGGGGAGCTTGAAATGTCCATGGGTTTCCTTGGGTGGGGGCGGCTCAGGCGGTGGGCAGCAGCTCGGCGGCGGCAGCGGCGCAGCTCTTGTTGGAAGAGGTGCCAGCGCGGCCCAGTACTTCAAACCAGGGCGATGGCAGGCCGCAGGTGCAACTGCCGCCGGGGTGGCGCACGGCCAAGTCGCCCATGACGACGCTGTGGGCGGGCACCGAGGTGATATAGGGCGAGAGAAAAGACAGGAAGCCGGGTGTACCGTCGGGCACCGGCGCCAGGGTGCGCACGTCGCGCACCACCACGCGCGACCAGGTGGGCACATGCAGGTGGTGCTGGTGGCAATCCACGTAAGGGATGCTGTGCTCGACCGCCCCGAAGGTCTCGACGATGCGCTCGGACGGGATACCCAGCCAGTGGGTGATATCGCGGTGCAGGGCTTCGCGCGAAATGGCCTGGTCGGCATGCCCTTTCCAGCCCCCACCAAAGATGACGCAGCTGCCCGGTGGCAGGCGCAGTGGCGGGGCACCGGTTTGTGCCATGCGCCGCAGCGCGAAGTGCAAAAAGGCCGGGAAGCCGATGATGCGCGTGGGCACGCTGTCCTGGGCGTAGTCGGTCAGCGTGGCCAGAACGCCGAAGGCATCGAACTCGTGCTGGCCTGGCCCCAGCGCCCGCAGTGACCAGAAGGTACGGGCGGGCGGTGCGTAGCGCATCAGGTACTGGTTGGTGTTGGAGGTGCCTACGCGCAGGCCCTCGTAGGGCTCGTAGGCGTTGACCAGGTAATTGGCCGGAGCGTCACTGACCACGCCGCGTGCGGCCATCACGTCGTCCACCATGCGCCGTGCGCCGCCGAGGGTGAAGGCGTCGAAGAACATTTGTGATTTCTGACCCGTGGTGCCCGAAGAGGTCAGGTGTGTTTCGATGGCGCTTTCAGGCACCGACAGCACTTCATGGGCCTTGAAGAAGTTGGCATGCACGGGCGGCAGCGCCATCACGTCCTGCACCGTGCGCAGTGCCGATGGCTCGATCCCACTGGCGGCCAGAAAGGCGCGGTACCAGGGGGAGCGCTCCTGGTGCCAGCGCGTGATGTCGGCCATGGCGGCGACAAAGCGGGCATCGGTGTCGGCCTCTGGCAGGTAGGGTGTGCGCTGGGCGCAGTAGTCAACCACGCCAGCAGGCGGCATTGATGACCGGGAATCAGGCAGGTCAGAGGGAATACGCAATGCTGTCTCCTTGGTTTCTGGTGCATGGGAAATTGCACGGCCAAGGATATAGGCAAGTTGTGAAAATACCGACCTCTTTATGGGCTGGTGGAGGGGGGCTGGCACGGTGTCCGCGCAGGCGGGCGCAACCGAAACGGGTGGGCGGCGACGCTGGCGCGCCGTCAGGCGGATCAACCCAGCGTCAGGGCGGCCAGCGCAGCCAGCGGCGCGGTTTCGGCGCGCAGCACGCGCGCACCCAGCGTGACGGGGGCAAAGCCGTGTTGCAGGGCCAGGTCTTCCTCGGCGTTGCTGAGGCCGCCTTCCGGGCCGGAGAGGAACAGCACCGGGCCGCTGCCCGGGGCGGCGGCGTGCAGTGGCTGTGTGCCCGGGCGCAGCGACAGCAGCAGGCGTGTGGCGATGGCCGTGGTCGCACCGTCCTCCACAGCGCCTGCCGACTGCGCTGCCAGCCAGTCGGCCAGGCTGCGCGCCGGGTGAACGGGCGGCACGCGGTTGCGTCCGCACTGCGCGCAGGCGGCCACGGCCACGGCCTGCCAGTGGGCGAGTTTTTTGTCGGCGCGCTCGCCCTTCAACTTGAGCACGCTGCGCTCGGCCAGCAGTGGCGTGATGCTGGCCACGCCCAGTTCGGTGGCTTTTTCTACCAGCCAGTCCATGCGCTCGTTGGCGGTGATGCCCGCCAGCAGGTGGATGGCGCGCGGCGCCTCGCGCTCGATGGCGTGGTGGGCGCCGATTTGCACGCGCACGTTGCTGCGGCCCATGTGGGTGACGCTGGCGCTCCACTCGCCACCGGCGCGGTCGCCAAACAGCGTGATGGCGTCACCCGGTTGCAGGCGCAGCACCTGCACATGGCGCGCGGCGCCTGCGGGCAGTTCGATGTCAACGCCGGTGGCCAGGTCAACGGGGCAGTGAAAGCGGGGCATTCAGTCCTTTTTTGATAGCTGCTCGTGCCCACTGTGCAAGGGCTGGAGGCTGATTTTGCTTCAATTTTGCGCGCGGCCTACATCCGGCCAAAAGCGTAGCCCATGGCCGCTTCGGTGCCCTCGATCTGGTCGATGAGCTTGCGCAGCGGGCCCAGCTCGCGGTAGCGGTCGGTGGTGGCACGGATGTAGTGCAGAAAGCGCGGCGCATCTGCCAGGTATTTGGGTTTGCCGTCGCGCAGCGTCAGGCGGGCAAAAATGCCGGCCACTTTCAGGTGGCGCTGCAAGCCCATCCACTCCACGCTGCGGTAGAACTCGCCAAAGTCGGCGCCCCAGCCGCTGTGGCTGTTGGCGCCCACCAGCCCCGCTTTGCGGGCTTTTTCCCAGTAACGCACGGTAATGTCGATGACGAAATTCTCATCCCAGCTGATGAAGGCATCGCGCAGCAGGCTGGCGATGTCGTAGGTGATGGGGCCGTACACCGCGTCCTGGAAGTCCAGTACGCCCAGCGGGCCGCCGGGTTGCTGGGGCGCCATCCGGTTGCGCATCATGAAGTCGCGGTGCACGAACACGCTGGGCGCGGCCAGGTTGTGCGCCACGATGCGGTTGAAGGCGTGGCTGAGCACGGCCTGCTGCGCGTCGTCCAGCACCGTGCCCCGGTGCTGGGCGATGTACCAATCCGGAAACAGCGCCAGCTCGCGGCGCAGCAGGGCTTCGTCATACGGGGGCAGCACGCCGGGGCGCGAGGCCAGCTGCCATTGCAGCAGCGTATCGGTGGCCTGCTGGTACCAGGCAAACGCGTCTTGGGGGCGCTCGGGGTCGAGTTTCTCGATCACCGTCTGCGTGCCCAGGTCGGACAGCAGCATGAAGCCTTGGGCCTCGTCCCAGGCCAGGATCTGCGGCACGCTCAGCCCGGCCTGCGCCAGCAGCGCTTGCACCTGCACGAAGGGGCGGCAGTTTTCTTTGTCGGGCGGCGCGTCCATCACGATGCAGCTGGCGCCGGGCGTGGCGGTGTCCAGGCGCAGGTAGCGCCGAAAACTCGCGTCAGCAGAGGCCGGGCGCAGGCTGGCCGCTTGCAACTGGTGCGGGGCGATCAGCGGCGCCAGCCAGGCTTCGAAAGCGGCGCGGCGCTGGGGGCTGGGCCAGTCCACGCTGGGAGCGGTGGTGGGGGCGGTGGGTGCGGTGGCAGGCGCAGCGCTGGGAGAGAGGGGGGCAGGGTGGCTCATGGATAATCGGATTTTACAAACCCGGCCTGCCTGGCGCGGGTGGCGGGCAGGCGCATGGGCGCTGGTGGCTCGCCCATTTGATGGACTCAATCCCTTGCCCGACGACTTGCTGCCCCGCCCACTTTCGCCGTCCGTGTGGCCCCGCCCGCGCAGCGCTGGCACCCCTGCCCGCACGGCGCTGGCGCCTTGGGTGGCTGGCGCGTTGTGCGCCCTGCCGCTGGCGGCCCTGGCGCAGAACACCACCGATGCACCGCCGCCATCGCCACCGGCACCGTTGGCGCCTGCCCCGTCTGCTGCACCCGCACCTGCTCTTGCGCCGCTGCGTGCCACGGGCCTGTTGCAAGAAACCATTCCCGATGCCCAGCGTGCGCAAATGCCCACGTTCGTTTTTGGCGACCGCATCGAGGGCCAGGCCGATGTGCGCACCGTGATCGAGGGCAACGCCGAGCTGCGCCGCGCCGACACCGTGATCCGCGCCCAGCGCATGGAATACCTGGTGGAGGGCGACCTGGCCAAGGCACAGGGCCAGGTGCGCATCAACCGCGCGGGCAACGTCTATGAAGGCAAAGAGCTGGAGCTGCGCGTCAACGCCTTCGAGGGCTTTTTTACCGACGTCCAGTACCAGTTCTTGCGCAACGCCGCACACGGTGATTCCACACGCGTGGACTTCATCGACCGCGACCGTGCCGTGGTCCACAACGCCACCTACACCACCTGCCAGCGCACCGACGAGGCCAGCTGGCAGCCCGACTGGGTGTTGCGCGCCAAGACCATCCACCTGGACATGGCCGAAGAAGTGGGCACCGCCGAGGGCGCGGTGCTGGAGTTCAAGGGCGTGCCGCTGCTGCCGTTTCCGTACATCAGCTTTCCGCTGTCGGAAAAACGCAAGTCCGGCCTGCTGCCCCCGACCATCGGGGTGGACAGCCTCAACGGGCTGGAATACGCCCAGCCGTACTACTGGAACATTGCGCCCAACCGCGATGCCACGCTGCGCGCTGCCATCCGGGCCAAGCGCGGCGTGAGCGCGGGCGGCGAGTTCCGCTACCTGGAGCCCACCTACCGGGGCCAGCTGAGCACCGATGTCATGCCCTCCGATAGCCTGCGCGGCCATGACCGCTGGAGCTACGCGGTGCAGCACCAGGCCACGGTGCAGACCGGCGTGGGCGGCCTGGGGCTCAACCTCAACCTGAACCGGGTGAGCGACGACAACTACTGGCGCGACTTTTCCCGCGCTGGCCAGCAGCTCACCCAGCGCCTGCTGCCCGGGGACGCCACGCTGTCGTGGGGCCAGGGCGATATGGCCTTGCAACTGCGCACGCTGAAGTGGCAAACCCTGCAAGACACCAGCGCGCCCATCGTGCCGCCCTACGACCGCCTGCCCCAATTGCACTGGCGCTACACGCCCACCCAGAGCCTGGGCGGGGGGCTGGAGACGCGCCTGGAGGCCGACACCACGCGCTTTCGCGCCCAGCGCAGCCTGACGGGCCAGCCCAACGCCACGCGCAGCTATGCCCTGGCGCAGATCAGCCGCCCCTATCTGGCGCCCGCAGGCTTCATCACGCCGCGCCTGCAACTGCACGCCACGCAATACCAGTTTGATGGCCCGCTGGCCGATGGCCGCCGCTCGGCCAGCCGCGTGCTGCCCACCTTCAGCCTCGACAGCGGCTTGGTGTTCGAGCGCGAGGCCAGCTACCTGGGCCGCAGCTTTGTGCAAACGCTGGAGCCGCGCGCTTTCTACACCTACACGCCGTTCCGTGATCAGCGCCTGCTGCCGCTGTACGACACCGCAGCCAACGACTTCAACTTCACCACCATCTATACCGAGAACGCCTTTGGTGGCCACGAGCGCCTGGCCGACAACAACCTGCTCACGCTGGGCGTGACCTCGCGGCTGCTCGACCCCACCACCGGCGCCGAGGCCGCGCGCTTTGGCGTGGCCCAGCGCCTGCGCTTTTCTGACCAGGACGTGACCCTGCCCGGCAGCGCGCCGCTGGATGAGCGCCTGTCCGATCTGCTGCTGGGCGCGGGCTTGCAGTGGACGCCGCAGTGGGGGCTGGACTCGACGGTGCAGTACAACCCCAAAACCGGGCGCTCCATCCGCTCTACCATTGGCGCGCGCTATAGCCCCGGCAACTACCGCACCGTCAATGCCGCCTACCGCTTGCAGCGCGGCACCAGCGAGCAAATCGACATCGGCTGGCAGTGGCCCCTCAACGACCTGTGGGGCGACAAGGGCCAGGAGCTGGGCGCAGGCCGGGGCCAGGGCGGTGGCCGCTGGTACAGCGTGGGCCGCCTGAACTACAGCCTGCAAGACCGCAAACTGGTCGATACCGTGGTCGGCCTCGAATACGACGGTTGCTGCTGGATTGGCCGCGTGGTGCTCGAGCGCCTGCAAAGCAGCGTGACCACCTCCAACACGCGACTGCTGTTCCAG
>RRZU012301959.1_pt1 | contig 13100 bp, 15 predicted proteins | sample 2165561 | NCBI WGS metagenome assembly RRZU01 (sample SAMN10456909, study PRJNA506462) | wastewater metagenome | isolation source: wastewater sludge | place: USA: Moscow, Idaho
GGGCCAGCTCCCAATGCACATTGTGTAGTAAATATATTACTAAAACTGTCATCGGCAGGGCTTCCTTCAAATACAATTGCAAAATCAGGCTTTACCTTTCTAGAAGTCAGTACAGCACCTCTAGTTCCAACTTCTTCTTGACTAGCAAGTGCACCAACTATATTTATTTTAATATTTTCATTCTTTAATCTATTCATAGTTTCAACGACTGCTGAACAGCCAAGTCTATTGTCAAAAGCTTTGCCCATCATAGTTCCATTTACTTCATTGTATTCAAATTCAACAAATGGGACAATGGGAGCTCCAACTTCAATCTTAAAATCATTGATAACTTCTTCTCTAGAAGTCGCACCTATATCTATAGAAAGATTATTTAAACTTATCTTTCTATTTCTTTCTTCTTCAGTCATAAAATGAGGTGGTTTAGATGAAACTATCCCTTTATAGTACTTTCCTTCACTATTTCTAACCATAACTAATTGTGCTGGTACATTTTCAGGAACCCATCCTCCCAATGGAATAAATTTAATAAGACCTTTCTCATCAATAAATTGAACCATAAAACCTACTTCATCAGTATGTGCATCTAGCATTATTGTGATTGCATCTTCAATTTTATTTGGATTTTTAATAAATACATTAAGTAGTGAATCAATCTCTATATTAAATTCATTTGCATATTTTTTAGCTACTTCAATAACATCTTCCTCAAATCCTGGTGCACCATAGGCATTGGACATATCTTTTATTAAATCTAACATAATAACCTCCTATTTTATAAAAAACAATTTTTTGTTACAATATAATAATAACATAAAAAAATATATAATAAATAAATTGTTTAAATATTTAATCAATTGAAAAGAGGTAATATGAAGAATAAAAAAATTAATGATAAAAAAGTTTATATTTTAATAATAATATTATTATTGACAGTAGGATTATTATTTTATCAATCACATAAACCCATTGGAAAATCAAACAATCTATCAATTAAAATATCTGAAACTTTTATAAAATTATTGAATTTAGATATGGATTTAAATAGAATGAATTATATAGTAAGAAAATCAGCACATTTTCTATCATATATGTTTATAGGATTTATATTACTAAATATTTATAAGCCAAATCTAAAAGATAGAAAAATAGGATATATTAAAGTATTTATTATATCCTTAATCCTAGCTAGCTTTGATGAATTTCATCAATTATTTGTAGATGGAAGATATGGAAGTGTTAGAGATATAATTATAGATATATTTGGAAGTATTTTTGCAATGATTATATATACTCTAACCAAGTATTTTAGGGCTAAAAAATAATTGTTAATAAAAAACTAGAATTCAATTAAAATACACTTTGTATTTTTACTTGATAAATCTTAAAACTATTGGTAACATTAATATAAGAAATATTAGTAAAGGAGTTGTAAAAATGGATAAGAAAATTAGTACCGATGATATATATGAATTAATGAAGGCTCGAATCATAGAGCTATATTATGAACCAGGTCAAGTTCTTAATGAGGTAGAGATAGCAGAAGAATTTGGTATGAGCAGAACTCCTATAAGAAAAGTTTTTCAACAGTTAAATAATGATAATCTTTTAAATATAGTTCCTAGATATGGTGCGCAAGTTGTAGCAATGGACTTTATGTATATGAAATCAGTATTTGAGGTAACAAGAGTATTAGACCCTTTTGCAGCAAAATTAGCTGTAAACAGAATTTCAGAGGAAGATATAAATGAACTAGGCGAGATAGTAGAAAGGCTAAAAGGTTATAATATTGAAGATAATTATCAAGAAGCTATAAAAGATGATGAAAGATTTCATAAAATATTAATAGATAGTTCTAAAAATGAACCATTATATGAAATATTAACAAATCTACACAATCATACTGAACGATTATGGCATTATTCTAAAAGATATTTTGACTCTATAGATCTATTTGCAAATAGTTTAAATGATATACTTGTTGGAATAAAAGAGAAAGATGAAAAAAAGGCAGAAGATGCAGCGAGATTTCATATTGATGAATTTGTAAATAAAATAAAGGAAGAACTATTATAAAAATCGCTATTATGGCGATTTTTTATTTTCTATAATTCTTATAAATAGATTGGAGCAAATTAAATTTTATTTAGATAAGTCAATAGATTATAAAAATATAAATCAATTAGACAATCAATATATAGGATTTATATAGAAAAGAAGATGATTGAAAATTCTTTCTATGGGTAATAAATTTGTAAGTATATATGGAGATTAGAAAGGTAGGGTGTGTCTATGAGTACTGTAAAATGGAATGGAAGAGATCTACTTAAAGTAATTGCAGAAAATGAAGCAGCTACAACAAAATTATATAGAGCCATTGCTAGTGAAGCCAGAATAGGCGAGAAATTCTTTGAATTACTTGCAGAGGATGAGGAAAGACACGAAAAAATATATAATGCACTACTAAAGAAACATTCAGAAGCAATGGACATAGAATTAGAAGAGTCTGATGCAGAATATATGGACTTATTGGTAGAATCTAATGTTGTTTTCACTGATGAATTAGTAGAAAAAGCAAAAAAAATATACACAAAATCACAGATATTTGACATAGCAGAAAGGGCAGAAAGAGATGCAGTTCTTTTTGTTACAGAATTACAAAGACTATATCCAGATCTTGCAAAAGAAGAAATGGCAATCATATTAAAAGAAGAACAAGCACATTTAAAACAAATATTAAAAAGAAAAAGAGAAAGTCAGCCAATGTTTGGAAGAGGCATGTAAATAAAATAGCCCTATCATCAGAGTATTTTTTGATGATAGGGCTATTTTTTTGACTTTGTTTGTCAATATATTGTTATTATAAGGATTTTTTATTTTCTGCACTTATTATCAACATCATAGGTCTTTTAAACTCATAAATTAAATCTGGAAATAATTCTAACATCTCATCACTTGGTGCAGGTTCTACTATATTTACTATATTAAAATTATTCTTTATTAATAATTGAATAACATTTGTTAATGATCTATGATATTTAATTATCTTTTCACCCAAAAAAATTGTCTCTATTTTACCATTTATAAAGTAATTATCAACTGGGCAATGTAATTTTTCGCCATTCTCATTATAGAACCAATCTTGATTACCATATGCAGTAAAGACTGGATGTTCAATTGAAAATATAAAATTGCCCTTGTTTTTTAAAAATATATTTATATTAGAAAAAATCATATCTAGATCTTCAATATAATGTAATACAAGTGGAAGATATAACAATATCAAAACTATCTTCTGGAAAGTATATTTCTTCAATAGGAGTATTTATATATACAATATTATCTAAATTATTTATCTCCAATGCCAACCATATCCACAACCTAGATCCAATATATTTTTATCTTTTAAATCTGGTAATAATTTTTTAAATTCATGCCATTCAGCTGAAGCTGATAAACCATTTTTTGATCTTTCCATTTGAGAGTATTTATTAAAAAATATCTCATCATTGTATTTATTCTCTTTCATAAACACCTCCTATTTTGATTATACTACAAAATTATCAAATAGATAATAAGTTATACAACCATTGAAAAATAGTGGATCATAAAAACACTAAATAAAAACTTTGTTAAAACACTTGATTAATTTAAGAAATACAGATAAAATACAAGTGAAAGACAAAAGAAATGAGGTGAGGAAATGAGTGGTATTATTATAACTAATAATCCTATGGTAAATAAAAAATATGAAAACACTATTTTTATTGAAGGTACATACTTGGATGTATTAAATGAAACCAAAAAATATATACACACAAATCATAAATTGTTAACTCATCCTATTGGAGCCAGTGCAAGAATGAATTTCTCACCATATATTTCAATAGCAATTGGTGAAAAATTGGAAAGAATTGATGAAAGGCAATTAAAAATAATAGAATCAAGTATAGAAAATCATAAAAAATATACAAAACATAGGAATACAGATTTAAAAAATGGTGATGATTATAAATTACTAGATTTAAATTTATTAGAATCTAGTTTTAATAATATAAATATATAATTCTTTTAAAATTATGGAGGTGAAGGTAATGAGGTTAGAGCAAAATATAATTAAAATAACAGATATTCAATTTGGTGATAGTTATAAAGTTGAAAGTGGAGTTTTATTCATCAATAAGGAAGATTTAATAAATCAATTAAAAGAAGATGATAGAATTAAAGAAATTAAATTGGATATTGCAAGACCAGGTGAAGAAGTGAGAATTATACCTGTAAAAGATGTTATTGAACCTCGTGTAAAGATTGAAGGTAGTGGTGGGGGATTCCCAGGAATATCATCAAGCATGGAGCAAGCTGGTGAAGGAGTAGTTAATGTATTAAAAGGAGCAGCAATAGTAACGATTGGAGATATAGTTGGATTCCAAGAAGGAGTTATAGATATGTGGGGAGAAGGAGCAAAATGGACACCTTTCTCACAGACAAATAATTTAGTAGTAGATATTCAAGTAGTAGAAGGATTGCAACCACATACTCATGAAGAAACAGTTAGATTAGCAGGATTAAAAGCTTCACAAATTGTTGGAGAAGCTGGAAGATATGCAAAAATAGATGAGAAAAAAGTTTTTGAAATTGGAAATCATGTTGAAGAAAGTAAAAAATTAAAAGACTTACCAAAAGTATTATATGTTGAGATGCTTATATCACAAGGATTATTACATGATGGATATATTTATGGAGTTAATACACAAAATATTGTACCATCATTAATTCATCCAAACGAAGAATTAGATGGAGCAGTAATAAGTGGTAACTGTGTAGCAGCATGTGATAAAATCACTACTTATCAACATCAAAATAATTCAGTAATTTTAGATTTATATGAAGAACATGGAAAGACAATTAATTTTATGGGAGTAATTCTTACTCCAGAATTGACAACATTAGATGGGAAATATAGAACTTGTGACTATACAGTTAAACTTTGTAAAATGTTAGGAGCAGATGGAGTTATAGTATCTGAAGAGGGTTATGGAAATCCAGACTCAGATTTAGTAATGATTTGTGAAGGTTTAGAAAAAGCAGGAATAACAACAGTTTTAATAACTGATGAATGTTCAGGTAGAGATGGTATGAGTCAACCATTAACAGATACAGCAGCTGAAGCAATTGCAGTTGTATCAACAGGAAATGTAAGTCATGTTGTAAAATTACCTCCAGCTAAAACAGTTATAGGAAATCCAGAAGCTATAGCTACATTAGCAGGCGGATGGGATGGAGCATTACATGAAGATGGAACTATGGAATGTGAATTAAATGCAGTTATAGGTTCTACTTCAGAAATAGGATATCATAACTTAACTGTAGAAGTTTATTAGAGAGGAGGTAATGATGATGAAAGTTATTTATTATGTAAATCAATTCTTTGGACAAATAGGAGGAGAAGACCAAGCAGGTATTACTCCAGTATTTAAAGATGAAGCAGTTGGTCCAGCAATGGGATTTAATGGACTTTTAGGAGCAGATGGTGAAGTAGTTGGAACAATTATTTGTGGAGATAACTATTTTAATGAAAATGAAGAAATAGCTTTAAAAGAAATATTAAAAATGATAGAAGATAAGAGTCCGGATATTGTAGTTACAGGTCCAGCATTTAATGCAGGTAGATATGGAATGGCATGTGCTACAATAGCTAAGGAAGTTCAAGATAAATTAAATATTCCAGCATTAACAGGTATGTATATTGAAAATCCAGGATTAGATGTAGCAAAAGAAACAGTGATAGTTGCAAAAACATCGGATTCAGCAGCTGGGATGAGAGAAGCATTACCAGTGATGGCTAATTTAGCTAAAAAGATTGGTAAAAACGAAGAATTAGGAAAACCAGAAGAAGATGGATATATTCCTAGAGGCGAAAGAAGAACAGTGTTCTCAGATAAGAGAGGTTCTAAAAGAGCAGTTGAAATGTTATTAGCTAGATTTAGAGAAGAAGAAGTTGTTACAGAATTACCAATGCCAGTTTTTGATAAGGTAGAAGCAGCTAAAGCTATTAAAGATCTATCTAAAGCTACAATAGCGATTGTTACCTCTGGTGGTATTGTTCCACAAGGAAACCCTGATAGAATACAATCAGCAAGTGCACAAAAATGGGGCAAATATGATGTTTCAAAAATAGATAAATTAGGTTCTGACTATTATACAATTCATGGTGGTTATGACCCAGTTTATGCAAATGAAATTCCAGATAGAGTAGCTCCTCTGGATATGTTAAAGGCATTAGAAAGCGAAGGAGTTATTGGAAATGTATATGAATATTTCTATACTACTACAGGAACAGGGACATCTGTTGCAAACTCCGTAAAATTTGGTGAAGAAATAGGACAAGAATTGAAGGATGCTGGAGTGGATGGAGTTATATTAACTTCCACATGAGGTACTTGTACTCGTTGCGGTGCAACAATGGTTAAAGAAATTGAAAGATATGGTATACCAATAGTACATATGGCTACTATAACTACTATATCTGAATCTGTAGGGGCTAATAGAATTGTCCCAACAGTAGCTATTCCATATCCAGTAGGTAATCCAGATTTATCTTTGGAAGATGAAAATAAATTGAGAAGAAAGATAGTAGATAAGGCAATGACAGCTTTATCAACAGAGATTGAAGATTCTACAGTATTTTAAAATACTTATTGCAGCACCTATAATGTATGATGCTCCTTACATTATAGGTGCTTTTTTTGGAGAAAAAATTCAATATTCTGATAATATTTTATGATATAATAAAATAAACTTACTATTAAGAAGGTGATAAGATGGCAATATATGAAAAGAATTTAAAATCTCTGGATAAAAATATTATGATGTATGCATTAGATGCATCTTCTGATGGGGTCTTAATTTGTGATGAAAATGCAAATATTATTTATATTAATAATGCTTATGAAGAGACGACGGGTTTAAAAAAGAATGAGATGATAGGATTTAATTTAAATGAATTATTGGAAAAAAAGGTATTTAACACTTCAGTTTCATTGAAAGTCTTAGAGACAAAGATGGAGCAATCGGCAATACATAAATACAAAACTGGAAAATCTGCATTAACCACTGCAAGACCAATATATCTAGATGATGAAATAGTTGGAGTGTTTTGTAATACGAGAAATATTACAGATTTAATTTCACTTAGAAAAGAATTAGAATCAGCAAAAGAATCAAGTTTTAAATATAAAGAAGAATTAAAACAATATAGAAAAGAACAATTAGAAATAGATGGATTAATTTATAAATCAAAAATAATGGAAGAGACCTTAGATTTTGCATTAAAAGTAGCACCTTTTGATACAACTGTATTAATAACAGGAGAATCAGGAACTGGTAAGGAAGTAATTGCAAAATATATTCATCAACATAGTGAAAGAAGCAATGGACCTTTTATAAAAGTTAATTGTTCAGCTATACCTGGAGAATTATTTGAGTCAGAATTATTTGGCTATGTAGCTGGAGCATTTACTGGAGCAAATAACAAAGGAAAGACAGGTTTATTTGAATTAGCAGATGGTGGAACAATATTATTAGATGAACTTGGAGAATTAGATATTACTGTTCAACCAAAATTATTAAGAGTAATTCAAGAGATGGAAGTATTACCAGTAGGAAGTGAAGAAACAAGAAAAATAGATGTTAGAGTATTGGCGGCAACAAATTTAGATTTAAAAGAAGAAGTAAAGGAAGGTAGATTTAGGGAAGATCTATATTTTAGATTAAATGTAGTTCCAATTCATATGCCACCACTAAGAAATAGGAAAGATGATATAAACGAAATAGCAATGTATTTTATGGATAGATTAAATCATAAATATAAGAAGAATATTATAATGACAGAAGAAGTTAAGATAATATTAAATAATTATTCTTGGCCGGGAAATGTGAGGGAATTGGAAAATTTAGTAGAATATTTGTTTATAGTAAATCCAAGAGATGAGATAACTGTTGAACAATTGCCTTCTTGGATTGTAACAGAACATTTAATGGAAGAAACAGAATTTAATGAAAAAAGTAAAATGTCTAGGTTAAACTATATGCTAGATATGTACGAAAAAAACATTATAACAATAGCACTTAGAAAACATAATTCAGTAAGGGAGACAGCAAAAACATTAGATATACATCCATCAACATTATTTAGAAAAATAAATAAGCATAATATTGATATTAGTTTTTTCAAAGACATATAAGTCGCAATACTGCGACTAACATATTTTTAGTTGCAATATTGAAAAGTCTTATAATAAGCCATTTATATGGTAAATAATTTAAAGAGTTGCAATGTTGCAACTCTTTTTTAAATAACAAAAGTTTCTCATCTGTATTTCACTTGTTTATAGACTTGGCATGTTACTTGCAATATATATGAGTAAGAAATAAAAATATTAAAGGAGGCTATACAATGAGTAAATATGTAGCAGATAAAAAATATGATGAGAAGAATGAAGATTATAAGGAAAGAGATAATTATGGTTTTGATCAAGAGTTATTAGCAAAGGCTTTTGCAGAAGCAAAAGAAATTTATAAAGAAAGAGGATTCCAAACTAGAATGGGATATGGAAAAGCTCCAGCAATAACTACAGTAGATATGGCAAGAGCTTGGATGGAAGAAGGACATCCATTTACATGTGATAAATCAGAAGAAGTAACAGCAAATGCAAGAAGAGTATTAGATGCAGGTAGAAAATCAGGAGTTCCAATTTTCCATACAACAACTGGTTTTGATCCAGAAGCAGGATTTGACTGTGGTAGATGGGATGAAAAAATACCTCTACATACATTAGTTAAAGGTTCATATTGGATGGAAATAGATCCAAGATTAGATCCAAAACCAACAGAGCCAGTTATATATAAACCATATGCATCAAACTTCTTTGGTACAAGATTAGCACAATTATTAACATACCTTGGAGTAGATACTCTAATAGTAATGGGAGCAACTTCATGTGCATGTGTTAGACATACAGTAATGGATTCTACAGGATATGGATTTAAAACAATAGTACCTGAAGGAACAATTGGTGATAGAGTACCAGGAGTTGTTGAATGGAACTTATTTGATATGGATGCTAAATTCTGTGATGTTGTAACAGTTGATGAAGTAGTAGAATATTTAGAAGGAATAGATAATAGCGTTTATACTAGAAATCCAAATTTCCCAAATAGATTTAAATAGAATCATTTAGTTTACTAGAATAAAAGCACCGAAAGGTGCTTTTATAGTATAAGTACAATGGGAGGAGAAGTATATGAAAGGAAATTACTTAAATATTGCCAATGATCCACTTTTATGGGTTATTGTAATACCAACAGTTATTATGGTTGCAATACAAGCATTTCTATTTAGTAGAAAAGCTTATAAAGCATCAGAAGTAACTAAATTAACGAAACAGGATTGTAATACAGCATTTAGAGTAGGAGCAATATCAGCTATAGGTCCCTCTCTTTCAGTATTTGTTGTAATGGTAGCTATGATGGCAGTAATAGGAGGACCTATAACTTGGTTACGTTTATCAATTATAGGTGCAGCACCTACAGAGTTAACGGCAGCAACAATAGGTGCTCAGGCTATGGGAGTAGAATTTGGTTCACCAGAATATGGTATAACAGAATTTGCATCTTCAGTATGGACAATGTGTTTAAATGGGTGTGGATGGTTAATTTTTTGTGGATTATTTACAGATAAATTAAGTAAATTACAAGATAAAGTTGCAGGTGGAGATTCTAAATTAATGACTGAAATATGTGGAGCAGCTGTATTAGGTACAGCATCATATTTAGTAATAAGCAATTCTCTAAAGAAAATAGATGGAATGAGTAAGTTTGCTAAAGATATGTTTGGAGCAGCATTAATTTCAGCAATAGCAATGGTTATTTTAGATAAGGTATCGGTAAAAATGCCAAAATTAAAAGAATATAATTTAGGTATTTCAATGATACTAGGTATGATTGTAGGAGTTATATTGAAATAAGGAGGTAGTAATATGGAAGATAGTAAATTATTATCTTATGATGAGATTTTTACAAAAGATATAATAAGATTAGGAAGATTGACATTACTTATTGCAGTACCGTTAAGTATTTTTCCAGCAATTTATTTATGGATTAGATACAATGCAATACCTCCAATTGGAACAATATTTACAGCATGGTTTATGATTGTTTCAATATATGGTGTAGAATATTTTATGACTCCTATTTCTTATTTTCCAATATTAGGTATGTCAGGTACATATATGTCCTTTTTATCTGGGAATATAGCAAATGTCAGAGTGCCTTGTGCAATAGTAGCACAGGATGTTGTAGGTGTAGAAGCTGGAACCGAAGAAGGAGAATTAGTTGCAACTTTAGGGATATCAGGTTCAATAATAACCAATTTAATTGTAACATCAATTGCAGCTTTTGCCGGTCAAGGAATATTGAATATACTTCCAGATAATGTTATAGTAGCATTTGATTATGTATTACCAGCAATATTTGGAGCATTATTTTCACTATTTGCAGTGCAATATCCAAAGTATGGAGCATTTGCAATATCATTAGCAGCAATTTTAGTATTAGTTGTAAAAGTATTACCGACATGGTTAGTTGTTCCTATATGTTCTTTTGGAACAATAGCATTTGCTATATATAGTTCTAAGAAAAAGCAAAGACAATAATATATAATTTTAGTTACTAGATTGATTCAATTTAGTAACTTTTTTTATTTTTACCGTAAGTCTTTTGTTTTCTTAATATTGAAAATATGGTATCTTTATATAGAGGTGTATTATGTTTAGAAATGATTATATTATGAGACAAATCGAAAATATCATTAGATTTATTGCTAAAATTCTATTTAATAAAGATTTTATAGTCTATGAGTTTCCTGAAAAAGAAGGTTTTGATAGAACAGATTATATATATAAGGATATTCTTATAGCGTTAGAAAATGGAGATTTAAATAAAGCTGAAAACTTACTATTTGAAAATATTAATTATAATGATGATAAATATATGGAAATAGCCTTGGATTTTTATAGAAGAATAAATATATTAACCGATGAAGAATTAGATAATGCAAATTTTTCAAGAGAAGAAATAAAAGAAGGACTTCTGGATATAGCTAATGAATTAAAGATTAGCTTATATGATTGATATAGGAGGTAAAAATGTGTGGTAGATTTGAATTTAATACAGATAATAATATCGAAGAAATAAAAAATATTATTGAGAATATATCTGTTAAAGATAAAGATAAGTTATTTAAGTCTGGCGAAGTATTTCCCACAGATGCAGTTCCAGTATTAAAACTATCAAATGATATGCCAGAGATTAATTTAATGTCATGGGGAATACCTAAATGGGATGGAAAAGGTAATATAATAAATGCAAGATCTGAAACAGTTAGAGAAAAGGAATTATTTAAAGAAGCATATTTTAATAATAGATGTGTTATACTATCAACTGGATTTTATGAATGGAATGAATATCAAACTAAAGGGAAAAGGGATAAATATTTAAATAAATTGGAAAATGAGCCTATGTTATATATGGCAGGTTTGTATAAAATAATAGATGGTGAAGAGAGATTTATTATTCTTACAAAGGATTCAAATTTTTCTATGGAAAAAACCCATCATAGAATGCCAGTTATATTAAATAGAAGTGAATTAATATATTATTTAAGAGATGAAAACTATTTTGATTATTTTGCAAAAAGAGATGATATAGAATTAAAAAATATATTAGTAAATTTATAAAAAAATAAAGTGAGGGATATAGATGACTTGGGGAATTATAGCAACTTGGAGAATGGCATTGGAAGGACTAACAAAGGGAGCAGAATTATTAGAAAACAATAGTTTTTCAGGAGATGCAATTGAAAATGCAATAAAGGAAGTGGAAGATTTTCCATATTATAAATCAGTTGGATATGGTGGACTTCCAAACGAATATTGTGAAGTTGAATTAGATGCAGCTTATATGGATGGAAATACACTAGATATAGGTGCAGTAGCAGGTATAAAAGATTTTAAAAATCCAATCAGTATTGCAAGAAAACTTAGTAAGGAAAGATTTAATTGTTTCTTAGTAGGTCATGGTGGAGAAGAATACGCAAGTAAAAATGGATTTGAAAGAAAAAATATGTTAACTGAAAGAGCTATTATACAATATAAAAATAAATTAAAAGAAACAATGGAAAGTGGATTAAGTCCTTATGATGGACATGATACTGTTGGTATGATTGCCTTGGACATGGAAAGAAATATGGTTGCTGGCACTTCTACATCGGGATTATTTATGAAAAGACGAGGAAGAGTAGGAGATTCACCACTATCAGGTTCTGGGTTTTATGTGGACAGTGAAATAGGTGGAGCATCAGCAACAGGCTTAGGTGAAGATATTATGAAAGGCTGTACTTCTTATGAAATAGTTAGACTTATGGGAGAAGGATATAGTCCGCAAGAGGCTGCAGATATTGCAGTTAAAAAAATAAATGATTTACTTATTAAAAAAAGAGGAAAAGCTGGTGATGTATCTGTAATTTGTATGAATAATCATGGAGAATTTGGAGTTGGAACAAATATAGAAGGTTTTTCTTTTGTTATAGCAACTGATAAAATAGCACCAACTGTTTTTATTTGTAGTGTTGAAAATGGAAAAACAGTATATAAAGAGGCAAGTGAAGAGTGGATGAAGGAATTTATGGAAAATAAAATGAAAGAAATAAAATTATTATAGGTGGATTATGAAGAAAATAATAGAGATTTGTTGTGGTTCATACGAAGATGCATATATTGCAAAGGAAGCGGGAGCTGATCAAATAGAATTAAATAGTAGTCTTTTTCTTGGAGGATTAACACCATCAATTGGGATGGTAAAATTAGTAAAAGAATTAAAAATTCCAATTATGGCAATGGTTAGACCTAGAGGAGCAGGTTTTTATTATAATCTATTTGAATTTGAAAATATATTAAAAGATGTAGAAGAACTATTAAATCAAGATATAGATGGTATTGTATTTGGTTGTTTAACTGATGATAAAAAAATAGATTTAGATAAAA
>RRZU012348315.1_pt1 | contig 13099 bp, 15 predicted proteins | sample 2165561 | NCBI WGS metagenome assembly RRZU01 (sample SAMN10456909, study PRJNA506462) | wastewater metagenome | isolation source: wastewater sludge | place: USA: Moscow, Idaho
GGAGATCAGATACGATGAAGAAATTAACTGTAAATGCATCGACAGATAAGTTGCCGGAGGTGCTCGAATTTATCGATACCGAATTGGAGACAGCTGGGGCCAGCATGAAAATGATATTTCAAATTGATCTTGCTGTGGAAGAAATTTATGTAAACATTGCCCACTATGCCTATGCCCCGGATGACGGCAACGTGATCATTCAATTTGATTCCTATGGTGAACCCCCGCTGGTCGAAATTCAGTTTATTGACCAGGGGAATCCCTTTAATCCTCTGGATAACCCGGATCCGGACATCACCTTGACGGCTGAAGAGCGTCAAATCGGCGGGTTGGGTGTGTTGATGGTCAAAAAAAGCATGGATGAGGTAGATTATCGTTTTGAAGAGAACGAGAACATATTGACCATTAAAAAATTGGTATCCTAAATTAAGATAGGTCGTTATATCGTATCGAATAAAAAAACGAGGGCTGGAGTTGTTTGATTATCACCGGCTAGAAAGCATTTGGATTTCTTTAAAAATTAACAATAAATAAAATGGAGGCGCTTGATGAAACGCATTTTTGTAGGCTTATGCGTATTGATGACATTATTGCTGGCCGGATGCAGTCAGACGGTAGCACCCCTTCCGCCGGTGGAAACGGCAAAAATCGGAACGATGATTGGAACATTGAGTGAATCACTGGCCCCCGAAAAATACCCTGAGGCAGAAATCAGCCGTTTCAACAATTATGTCGATGAGTCGGCAGCGATGATGGCGGGAAAAATTGACTATGCCATCATGGATTATGCAACGGCCCAAAATTTTATTAAGAGTAACGAAGGAACGATGATTTGGTCAGAGCCATTGACCGATGAAGTAACCGCGATGGCTCTTAAAAAAGAGAATACTGAGCTTAATCAAAAGATTAATGGGGTGTTGAACAGATATTTAAGTGATGGTACCGTAGATGAAATTAAAGCGCACTGGTTTCCGGAAGAAGGCGGGGCATATGAAATCGTTGACGTACCCAAAAATGCCAGCGGCCCGGTGTTGAGGGTTGCCGTAACATCCCTGACCGAGCCCCGATGTTTTGTCAAGGATGGGGAGCTGACTGGCATGAATGTCGAATTGATGAGCCGTATTGCTTATGAATTGGGGATGCAGGTTGAATTTCAGGACATGGACTTCAAAGCAATGATTGATAGTCTCCAATCGGGAACGAGCGATGTGATTGCGGCCATGTATAATACCCCGGAACGGTCTCAAAAAGTCGATTTTACAGCCGGCTATTTTCCCAATCCTCAGGTTTTTGTTGTTATGGAAGATCGGATCGAGGCAACTGAAGGGGGCCAGACAAGTCAGCAGACGATAAGCAGTAGCAGTGATCTGAACAAGGCTGGCTACATCATTGGCGTACCGGAAGGAACCCCACCGGAAGAGGTCGCCAAAGAATTCATGCCCAACGCTGATATTTCCTATTTCACTCAGTTTATGGATGGTGTGGCAGCATTAAAAAGCGGTAAGGTCACAGCGGTGATCTATGACAGCTCCGGGGTTGATCGGATTCTATTAAGCAATCCGGATCTGGTTAAGCTGGAGGAAGAACTGGGAAACATCGAGATTGCCGCCGTGGTGAGTTTGGAGGATGCAAAGCTAAATGACCAGCTTAATACCTTTATTTCACAGTTTCAGGCGGATGGTACCGCTACGGCGATGTATGAGCGGTGGATAAGTAATACTGGTGGCGTAATGCCAGATATTCCCAAACCGCTAAACCCGGAGAAAAAGATCACCATTATTACCAACGGATTAACCGAACCGATGAACTATTATGAAAATGGCCAACTCACCGGTTATGATATTGAATTTATGAAGCGTTTCGCCAGCTATGCTAATCTGGATTTTGAAATCATCACCATGGATTATGCGGCAATGCTCCCGGCGCTTCAAAGCGGCAAGGGCGATGTGATCATTTCTGACTTTTTCAAAACCGACGAACGGGGCCAGGAAGTTCTCTACAGTGATGCCTACGTGGTGTTGCATAACAGTGTCCTGGTGCGAAAAAGCATGTATTCCGGAAATATCGAGAATGTTGAGGGAACGGTTGCGACCAATCAAAGCCAGACTGGTACGGGCAGTTTTTTTGCCTCGCTTCAGGACAGCTTTAACAAAACCTTTATTGTCGAAGACCGCTACAAGCTGGTGTTAGAAGGGCTTTGGACAACCATTGTCATTTCGATGCTGTCGCTATTCTTTGGCAGCTTGCTGGGCGCCCTAATCTGTGCCATGCGCAAGTCCCGGTTAAAGATCGTATCCGGACTGGCGATTGTTTATATTCGATTGATTCAGGGGGTGCCAATTGTCTTAACCCTGATGATCCTCTATTACATTTTGTTTGCATCAGTGGATATTCACCCGATCCTCATTGCCGTGGTGGGTTTCTCGATTAACTTTGCCGCCTATTCGGCGGAGATCTTTAGAACCGCCATCGATGCCACTGACAAAGGACAGCTGGAGGCGGCCTATGCGCTGGGATTTACCAGGGTATCCAGCTTTTTCAAGGTAACCTTGCCCCAGGCACTGCGTCACATTCTACCGATTTTCAAGGGTGAATTTATCAGTATGGTAAAGATGACTTCAGTGGTCGGTTATATTGCCATTCAGGATTTGACGAAAATGACAGACATTATCCGAAGCCGGACCTTTGATGCTTTTTTCCCGCTGTTTGTGACCGCTTTTATCTACTTTGTGATCACCTACCTGTTTATTATCGTGTTGGGAAAAATCGAAGTTCAGATCGATCCTAAACGCCGGAAACGGGTGGTCAAAGGGATTGTCGATCCGGAAGTAAATCCACGGGAGGTGACAAAATGATAACGATCAACGGTCTATCCAAAAGTTTTGGCCCGTTACAGGTGCTGGAAAATATCAGCACCGAGATAAAAGAAGGCGAAGTGATTTCGATCATCGGGCCATCGGGCTGTGGGAAGTCAACCTTTCTCCGCTGCATCAATTTGCTGGAAACCCCGACAAGTGGTGAGATCGTCATTGATGGGCACAATATCTTGGCTAAAAATGCCGATGTCTCCGCCCTGCGCCAGAAAATGGGGATGGTGTTTCAGTCTTTCAATCTCTTTTCCCATCTGATGATCATTGAAAACCTGATGCTGGGACCCGTTAATTTATTGAAGGTGCCCCGGCAACAGGCCTATGATGAAGGGCTGGCCTATCTGGAAATGGTCGGGCTCCGATCAAAAGCCCTGGCCTTTCCCGATGAATTATCCGGCGGCCAGAAACAGCGGGCGGCGATCGCCCGAACCCTGGCGATGAAGCCGGAGATTGTTTTGTTTGACGAACCCACTTCGGCCCTGGATCCCACCATGGTCAGTGAGGTACTGGGGGTTATCCGCAAGCTGGCATCAAGCGGGATGACGATGATGATTGTGACCCATGAGATGAAGTTTGCCCGGGATGTCTCCAGTCGGGTGTTTTATATGGATGAAAAAGGGATCTACGAAGACGGATCGCCGGCAGAGATTTTTGATCATCCCCAGAAGGCCAAGACCCGGGCGTTCATCCGAAAAATTTCATCCTTTGAATATATTGCAGCGGGCAGCGGTTTTGATCTCTATGAACTCAATGCCAAAATCGAAACCTTCCTCAAAAAGCAGATGTTTACCGATCGCCAGATTATGAATGTCCAACTGGTTTGTGAGGAGTTGATCCTGGCAATCCTGCTGCGGGAGTTTCCCAAGGCCACCGTAGCACTTCTGGTGGAGTATTCGGATTTAAGCGGTGAGGTCACAATCCAGGTCAGCTTTGACGGCGACACCTATGAACTGGAAAAAGCAGTGGAAAATGAACTGTCCCTGGCGATTATTCATAATTATGCCAAATCCTTAACCGTTACCAATGAAGCCAGTCACAATACCGTGAAGATCATTATTTAAGGGAAGCAAGGTCTAGTAAAAGAAAAGAAGGCAAATCTTAATGGGATTTGTCTTTTTTAATTGTCTGGTTTTAAAATAGTTAAAAACGCCACAGGTCGGCATAAAAATGTAAGAATTTTAGAATCTTGACATTTGTCAATTTATTACCGCTAAAATTGCCCGATAGTAATAGTAAGGGGCGAAAAAAGATAAGTTGTTCTAGGATTTTTGGCGGTGATTAAATATTACGAATTGCGAAACGACCGGGTGCTGGTCCTGGCACCGAAAAAACTCCGGGAAAACTGGAGTGTTTATACCCAGAACGACAAGCGCAATATTCTGGCGGATGACCGCTTCAATTATGATGTGTTAAACCATACTGATCTCAGCCGAACCAGCGGTTTTTCCGGCAGCATCAACCTGGCCACCCTCAACTGGGCCAATTACGACCTGATCGTCATTGATGAAAGCCACAATTTCCGGAACAATCCGCCGGTGAAAGACCGGATCACCCGCTATGAGCGCCTGATGGAGGAGATCATCAAGTCCGGCGTCAAGACCAAGGTGCTGATGCTCTCGGCGACCCCGGTGAACAACCGGATGAATGACATTAAAAACCAGATCGCCTTTATCACCGAGGGAAAAAACAATGCTTTTGCGGCGGTGGGGCTGCCCAATCTGGAAACCACGCTCAAGCAGGCCCAGACCGTCTTCAACAAATGGTCGACGCTGCCTGATCAAGACCGCACCACTGACCGTTTTGTAGAAATGATGAGTCTTGATTATTTCAAACTGCTGGACACCGTCACCATTGCCCGCTCCCGCCGCCATATCGAAAAATATTACAATCTTGATGAAATTGGGAAGTTCCCCACCCGACTGATGCCGATCAACGTTTATCCTGAAATCGATACCCGGGGCGAATTTCCACCCATCGAAAACATTAATAAGCTGATCAAAAAGCTGACCCTGTCGGTCTATTCACCCCTGGGCTATGTGCTGCCGGAAAAACGGCCAGCCTACGAAGCCAAATATGATATGCCGGTGGGGGGCGGCGGCGTCTTCAAACAGGCCGATCGTGAGCAGAGTTTGATCGGTTTAATCCGCGTTGGTCTGCTTAAGCGCATGGAAAGCTCGATCCATTCCTTTGCCCTGACCGTCAACAAGATTCTGGAAAAAATCAACCAGACCGTCCAGCTGGTGGATGACCACAACCGCCTGGGCCAAGCCGAACTGGACATCAACGAGCTGGATCTGGATGACCCGGAATTGGATAACCTGATCTTTGGCAACAAGGTCAAGGTGTTGCTGGCCGATATGGATCTGATCAAATGGAAACAGAATCTGCTGGCCGATCAAGACAAGTTGGAAACCATTTATCTGGAAGCCATCAACGTCACCCCGGATCGGGACGGTAAACTGCTCCAGTTAAAAGAGCAGATCCGGGAAAAAATTGACAACCCGATTAATCCCGGCAATCAGAAGCTGCTGATTTTTACCGCCTTTGCCGATACCGCCTTGTACCTCTATCAGCATCTTGCCGAGGATCTCAAAAAACAGGGGATCTATACGGCCCTGGTTACCGGTTCCGGAGAAAACCAATCGACCCTGCCGCTATCCAGAGCGATCAAGAAAAACATTAGAATGTCTGATCTTAATACGGTGCTGACGCTTTTTTCACCCCTTTCCAAAGAGTGCGACAAGATCTTTCCCGAGGCGACCCAACACATCGATGTGATGATTGCCACCGATTGTATTTCTGAAGGTCAGAATCTCCAGGATTGTGACTACCTGATCAATTACGACATCCACTGGAATCCGGTCCGGATTATCCAGCGGTTCGGCCGGATTGACCGGATTGGCTCCCACAATGCCGCCATTCAGCTGGTCAATTTTTGGGCCACCCGGGATCTGGACAGCTACATTAATTTACAGCAGCGGGTTCGGGGCCGGATGGTGCTGCTGGATGTTTCCGCCACCGGCGAAGAAAACATCATTGAAGCCGACGAACAAAAAGAAATGAAGGATCTGGAATACCGCCGCAAACAGCTTAAACGGCTCCAGAATGAAGTGGTCGATCTGGAAGAAATTTCCGGTGGCATCTCGATTACCGATCTTACCTTCAACGATTTTAAAATTGACTTAATGGGCTATCTGAAAGAAAACCGATCCACATTGGATGAGGCTCCCAACGGCATGTATGCCGTGGTAAAAATTGCCGACAGCCTTTGTGATGAGATTGAACCCGGCGTGATCTTCACCCTCCGGCAGTTAAAAGGCCATGCCCAGACCAAAGAACAAAATGCTTTGTTTCCCTATTATCTGGCCTATGTGACGGAAAACGGCGTAAAGCTGACCTTTATCCATGCAAAAAAAATCCTCGATATTTATAAAAAACTCTGTTCCGGTAACAGCAGGGTGGTCCGGGAACTGGTGGATGCCTTTAATTTGGAAACCGTCGACGGCAGCAGCATGCAGCCCTACTCGGAGCTCCTTAAAAAAGCCATTGAAAATCTGATCGGCAAAAAGCAGGAAATCGGGGTGGCCAGTCTCTTCAGTAAGGGCGGGACGACCATGCAGAAAGAACTCTTTGACGGCATCGAAGATTTTGAACTGATTACCTTTTTGGTCTTGAAGTAAAGGGGGCATCATGGAAGACTATGCTTTTTTAAAGCTCCCTAAATCCTGTGCGGTTGGCAATATCATTTAGCAAAAATAAAATCGAGACAGTTGTTTCGTTGATGCTATACAAATGGTATAATCATAGCATCAATGAAAACAGGTGAAGAAATGAACTATCAGAAAAAACTCGAGTCGTTGATCATCGCAAGAGATGGGCTGATTCTGACAAAAGATGTCGAAAGTGAAAACATCCCCCGTACCTATCTATACAGAGCAGTCAAAGCGGGGCGGCTTAAAGCCCTCAGTCGCGGCGTTTACCTCAGTGAGGATGCCTGGGAGGATGTTTATTACTGGAAACAGGCCATTAATCAGAAAATGATCTATTCCCATGAAACCGCACTCTATTTTCTCGATCTGACAGACCGGGATCCGCTGGTGATTACCGTGACCGTACCCTTTGGTTATAATGCCAGCCGGTTAAGAAAAGATAATTTCCAGGTCTTCAGTGTCAAGAAAGAATGGTATAACTTGGGAATTATCCTGGTTAAAACCAATTTCGGTCGGGACATTCGCTGCTATAATCAGGAACGGACCATTTGTGATCTGCTCAGTCCCCGTTACCAGTCGGATCTGAGCCAGGTTACCGAAGCGGTCAAACGTTATTTCCGGAAAAAAGATCGCAACGTGCCCTTGCTGCTGGAGTATGCCAGAACCTTTGGTGTCGAAAAACGGATTAAAGCCTATATGGAGGTATTGATGTGAAAACAGCCACCCAGATAAAAGATAAGATTAAAAATCTGGCTAAAGAAAAGCAGCTTGATCCGCTGATTCTATCAAAAAATTATATGATGGAGCGATTTCTGGAGCGGATTGCCTTATCCCGGTTTCGTGACCATTTTATCCTTAAAGGTGGTTTCCTGATTGCTTCGGTGGTGGGAATTGATAGCCGTTCGACCGTAGACATCGATACGACCCTGAAAAATTACCCCTTAAATTCAGAAGTGCTGGAAGTGCTCAAGCTGCTCCAGAAAAGCTACCACAGCCGGGTTAAGATGATCTATATTGAAATAATCATGCCGAGTTTAATACAATTTAATCAGCTCAAAAGATGCTGTGCTTAGGGGTGTGCAAACTCAAAGATGGGTGTGCATTGTTTTAACCCTGAAATACAGCGCTTTTAAATATTCTAAGTTATACTTGAGAGAGGATTGGAATGGGATTAGTGTATTGCCCGGAGTGCGGGACCAAAATATCAGATAAAGCATCAGTTTGCCCTTTTTGTGGATATAGAAGCAGCACCAAGAATATGCCTATGATTGCTAGCAATAACCCTTTGAAAAAGATTCAATTGGAAAGTACCTCCCTTAAAATGTGGTTTTATTGTGTCCATATATCACTCAAAAGGTCCTGATTAGCAAGTAGTAATTCACAAAGTTGATGGGTTTATTCGAATGGAAAAAGCTCGGAATAAGGAATCGTCTTACCATTACGAATAACCGAAATCCCATCTTCACAGCCGATGGCTTCGGCATAGCGTTTAACAATCACATCACAATATTTGGAATCCAGTTCCGAGGTGTAGCAGACTCGGCCCATCTGCTCACAGGCAATTAGGGTACTGCCGCTGCCGCCAAAGGAGTCCAGAACAATGTCACCTTCTTTACTAGAGTTACCAATAAAGTAGCCGCAGAGACCAACCGGCTTCATGGTGGGATGCTCCCCGTTTCGCAGTGGTTTATCAAACCGCACCAGGGTGGTTTGCTTTCGATCGCCGTACCAGGCGTGGCCCGCACCATCCTTCCAGCCGTAAAGAACCGGTTCATGCTGCCATTGGTAATCTTGTCGGCCCATGACCAGGGAGTTCTTCACCCAGACCAGGCATTGCCGCAGCACATAGCCAGCTTCTTTGAAGGCAGTTCTAAAATTGTAACCTTCGCTGTCGGCATGGAAAACATAGATCGGCGCACCTTTTTTCGACTGTTCAAACATCCGCTCAAAGGCAGCGGTTAAAAACTCCAGGAAAGCTGCATCCCCAAGCTTGTCATTTTGAATCTTCAGTTTTTCTTTGGTGCCGCCCTGGTAGTCGACGTTGTAAGGCGGGTCGGTTAAGATGAGATCAGCCAGCTGACCATCCATCAGAGTATCCATATCGTCTTTGAGGGTGGAATCGCCAAATCGCCACAGATCAACCGGTGTTTTCCCAACAGCCAGACATCGCCGGTTTGGGTCATCGGGGTGGTGATCTCATCCAAAGCCTGATCCGGATCAAAGTCATCCTCCTGGGCATCGGGTTCGCCAAAGAGCTCATTGATTTCTGCCAGATCAAAACCGGTCAGGGAAAGATCAAAGCCGCTATCATCAAGATCTTTTAACAGATCAGTAAGCAGCGGCATATCCCAATCTCCGGAGACCTTATTCAATGCAACGTTCAATGCCTTTTCTTTTTCATGATCCATATCCACAACTACACAATCCACTTCTTTTTCGCCCAGCTGGGTTAACACCTTAAAACGCTGGTGGCCACCGACGATGTTGCCGGTGCGCTGGTTCCAGATGACCGGCTCCACGTAGCCGAATTCTTTAATGGACCGCTTGAGCTTTTCATATTCGTTATCGCCTGGCTTTAAATTTTTTCTTGGGTTATACTTGGCATGTTTGATTTTCTTCACAGGTATTTTTTGTATATCCAATTGGGCATCCTCCTAATTTTATTCACCGCGCCGGGCCGTCAGCAGCCGTTCCATCACGTCATTGTGAGGGTTACTGCCTTTAAATTCTTGGGCACAGTTTTCTTTTACCACCTGATAGATTTGATACCAGAGGTTGTTTGACAATTTCATAAAGCTTTGCGACATAGCCACGAAAGGCGAGGGGATGGCATTGCCGGTGGTGGGATGCTTGGCCAGAAAGCCAAACTCGGTAATTGATTCTTCACACTGGATCCATCGGGATACCGCCATGGCATATTGCTCAATTAATTGCGCCGAGACCTGTTGGGAGCAGCCCCGTTCGGCCAGCCATTGCCAGGTAATTTCATAAACGTCAGCCGCCATCAGCGGTTTGCCATTTTTCTGGGTGGCGCTGAGATATTCTTTAGGTGGCGGCATGTCCTGGCCTTCCAGCTTGGCGGTGTTGGAAAACTCCAATACCGTCAGCTTTCGTTTGCCGGGGTTACCATCCATCAGCTTATCCACCAATGCTTTTTTCTTTTTTCCGGCTCCAACTCGGGAACCGCCGTGACCGTTGGCCATTTAAAACACCGTCCTTCCTATGATTTTTCCTATAGGGCCTCTTGAAATCGCGACTTTTCACGCGTGGCCCCCTACCCGTTGCATTTGCAACACGTTTTAGCGATTTGACTACCCCCACCGGCTATTTTATTGTTAATCTAAAGATATTCTGGTATAATATCTTTAGATTAACAAAGGGGGACAATCAAATGCCTAATATCAAATCCAGTACGGATCTAAGAAATAATTACAACGAAATCTCTAAATTCTGTCACGAACACGAAGAACCAATCTTCATCACTAAGAATGGTCAGGGGGACTTGGCTGTCATGAGCATCGAGGCATACGAAATGTTAAACGGCAAGATTGAACTTTATCGAGCTCTTGATGAAGGTCGAGCCGCCATCAAAGCCGGGAAAAAACGTCCACTGACTAATGTCATGAAGGACCTGCGACAAGAGATAACCGATGGCAACGTATAGCATTGAGGTCTCAGAGCCAGCCGAAAATGACCTTCGTGATATTATCCTGTACATATCTTCACAATTGTCATCACCAATGACGGCCATGAATATGATGGATACGATTGAAGAAGCACTGCTCGGTTTAACCGAAATGCCACAGAAATGTCCAGCTGTTCGTGATGACCGGCTGGCTTCAATGGGGTACCGAAAACTTTTGATTAAGAACTATGTCGCTTTCTTTACCATCGATGAACAATCCAAAGTTGTCAACGTTGAGCGAATCCTTTATGCTCGTCGTGATTGGCTTCGTATTTTGTAGTCTTTCATTTCCATCGGCCACCTTCTTGTGCCGTAATGGTAGAGTGACAGCTGCTGCACAACGCCATCAGGTTTTCTTCATCATGGTTGCCGCCTTTGGATAGGGGAGTGATGTGATGAATTTCCTGGGCTGGGGTCAGCTTGCCATTCTTTTGGCATAACTTACATAACGGGTGGGCTTTGATGTAGCGATCGCGGATACGCTTCCATGACCAGCCGTAACGTTTCCGGGTCTTTGGATCGCGTTGATACTTATTGTAATGCTGTTCCGATAATTTCTGGTGCTCTTTACAGAACCGTCCGTCCGTAAGTGTGGGGCAGCCGGGAAAAGAACAAGGCCTTTTTGGTCGTTTGGGCATAATGTTCACCTCATTTTGGGCATAAGAAAAGCCACCATAGGATTTCTCCAGTGGTGGCCTGCGCCTACTTTTTTCACAATACCATTATAACACATTGGGTATTAACATCAACTCTCATTTACTCTCCAATTGCTTCAACCGTGATTTTTAAAGGTCGTTGAATAGCATTGACAACCTCGCAAGAAAGCGGTAATATAATGCTAACAAATCCCACGGGCCTCTGTCATTGACACGCACACTAGGTGGGCTTTTTTATTTTTAAAGAGATTTTATGAGTAACAAACTCAAAATAACGTTGAGTGACTTCCGACACGATAAAGCATCAATACCAGAACATCGTCCATCACCTCATAGACCAAAAGCCAATCGGGTTCGACGTGACATTCACGGCAACCTTTATAATTACCGTTTAAATCATGGTCGCGATATTTTTGTTCCAGGGGTTCATCATCGGCAAGTTTTTCAATAACAGCATAAAGTCGTTCAATATCTTTGCCTTGTTTTTTGGCAAGCTTAAGATCTTTTTTAAACTGATTCGTGAATTTAACCTCGTATTTCATTCGTCCAGCGCAGCTCGCAAATCATCCATATTGGAATAACCCTTGACACTACTGTCTTTAGCAAGTTTTCTACCTTCAGTAAATGCAGCAACTGTTTCCTGATTTGGAACAGATAATTTCATTTCAAAAGGTATCCCATTTTCCCGGATTGCTTGTCTGAGAAAAATATTGATTGCCGTTGTCATGTTAAGGCCAAGCTCTCCAAAAATTTTCTCTGCAGCTTCTTTGATATCTTTATCGGTACGAATATTCAAATTTGTACTAGTAGCCATCATAAGCACCCCCTTATCTACCATCATTATAGTTCGAAATGATCATATTGTCAATTCAATGTGCGCATTATATACGAACTTATGGTAAATACTAAGGTTTATTTTAAGCTTGAGCTCATTCATGTTTTTCTGCATAAGAAAAGCCACCATTAGATTTCTCCCGTGGTGGCCTGTGCCTACTTTTTTCACAATACCATTATACCACATTGGGCACTAACATCAACTCTCATTTACTCTCCACTTTCGCTGACCACAATTTTCTTTAAAGCCCGATCACGCATTCGATAGGTGTGCTGGATGCTAAAGCCCATCTTGATGGCAATTTCCTCCCAGGTACAACCGCAAAGAAATCGAAGCTCAAGCAAAGTCTGAAATTCCTTATTGTCCACAGCTTTAATGCTGGCAACAATCTGCCGCTTAATATCGATCAACTGAAGGATATCACAGTCAATTTCTATTTGAAGGTCAACAATCTTTGCAACCGTATCCGCCATCGAAGAAATGCTCTGGTTGGGGCTGCGGGGCATACCGCTGATGGTTGCGGTGCATTTTGTCGCCAGTTCATTTAAAGAATTAATCTGTTCCAGTTTACTTTCAATTCGAAGGTCCAACCGGTAAGCCTGGCTTAAAAAATCCAAAGCAGTCATTTCAGCCCACCTCCATTTCACAAACCTTTTTTAACAGGACCTCACCATCCAGGGAGGAGAGCATCTCAAACCATCCTGACCGGAAAAAGCGCTCAACCGCACCTCGTTCATTCTCATTTTTTATAACTTTATCTCGCAGCGCATTTTGTTGAGGATCGTTATCAAGGTCTGGTGTATGGGGATGATGCTTCAAAAATCGAATTGCTTTTCGGTAGTCTTTAACTGACTGTATAATAATCGCATTGACTAAACTTTGATAGGGTTCCATAATCGTACCTCCGAATAATAGTTCCTCGGATTGTCATTGATTGTCTCAGATTTTCAGATCAGCTTTCATTTATTGTTGACATGGAATGAAACCAATTAATGAAGTTGAGATAAACTCAAAAAATGAAAAAGTACTGATCCGATTTTTTTCGGTGTAGTTGTTTAACAAACATGAGTAATTAGGGGTTGCTGAACGGATCCCTTTTCTTATAAAAGTTATGGCAATGGGGTGCTCGAGGGGTTCAAGAAATACCTTGCGGAAATAATCGGTCTGATCGGCCAGTAAACAGGAAGATGCCCCCCGAGGCAATGCAGTCAGCCTGAGGTCTGGTATTGCATCAGCGCTACTTGAACAGAGTATCTTAACGCCTCCAGATCAAAGCAGATCCTGAGGCGTTTGGCATTTACTTAATAAATCAGAGCACAGAGCGAAAACGGTTTCATTTCACC
>RRZU012810088.1_pt1 | contig 13099 bp, 13 predicted proteins | sample 2165561 | NCBI WGS metagenome assembly RRZU01 (sample SAMN10456909, study PRJNA506462) | wastewater metagenome | isolation source: wastewater sludge | place: USA: Moscow, Idaho
GTGCATGCAAAAGACGCGGTGCTTAAATGCCTTAGAGCGGAGTTTTTATGAGTGAAGGTTTTGTTGTGGTTTTAAACAGTTATTACACTTTGATTGCCGCCACTGTTGTGCTGTTGGTAGGACGAGTACTGGTTAAACGTGTGCGTGTATTAAATGATTTTAATATTCCTGAGCCTGTGGTTGGTGGCCTAATTGCCGCACTATTAGTGCTGGCTTTGCATCAGTTTAATGGGTTTTCAATCCAGATTGAAAAAGGCCTGCAAGATGGCTTTATGCTGATGTTCTTTGCTTCGATTGGTTTGAGTGCTGATTTCAGTCGTTTAAAAGCCGGTGGATTGCCGCTCATTTTATTCACGACAGTCGTAGCTGGATTTATCGTTGTACAAAATATCGTTGGAGTCAGTTTAGCCACACTACTGGATTTACAGCCATTAACCGGTTTAATTACCGGCTCGGTCACACTGGTCGGTGGACACGGTACCGCTGCGGGTTGGGGGCAGATTTTTGAGCATGACTTTGCTATCCAAGGTGCTGTTGCTTTAGGTATGGCCTGTGCCACCTTTGGTTTGGTGTGTGGTGGCTTAATTGGTGGTCCGGTTGCGCGTCGATTGATGAAAAAAGTGCAAGCGCCAGGCGAAAGTACGGATATTGAGCCGCGTGTGACCTTTGAGCAGCCACAACATCAGCGCATGATCACGGCTGATACTGCAATTGAAACCTTAGCGTTGTTTGCAGTGTGTCTGGCGAGTGCCTCGTACTTGACGAGCTTTATGGCTGAGCACTTCAGTGATTCGAACTTTGTGATTCCAACCTTTGTTTGGGCGCTGGGTTCCGGCGTTGTTGTGCGTAATGTGCTATCTAGCATTTTCAATGTCAGTATTTTTGATCGCTGCGTAGATGTCTTCGGTAATGTGTCTTTATCACTGTTCTTAGCTATGGCGTTGCTGAGTTTAGAGTTGTGGGTGATTAAAGACTTGGCTGGACCATTAGTGATCATTTTGAGCGTACAGGCTATTTTATTAGTGTTGTTTGCTGTTTTTGTAGTGTTTCGTGTGATGGGCAAAGATTACGATGCCGCGGTGTTGGCGGGTGGCTTTTGTGGTTTCGGGATGGGTGCTACGCCCACTGCCGTAGCGAATATGCAGGCGGTGACTGACCGTTTTGGTCCATCACATAAGGCGTTTTTAATCGTGCCGATGGTGGGTGCATTTTTCGTTGATATTCTTAACGCGACCATTTTGTCAGCTATTACTTCTTTGCCATTCTGGAAGTAATCTACGTTTTACTTTCGAGTGAGGATCAGCGGCGCAGCTTAAAGCCTGCCGCTGATCCACTGTGCTACATACCGTTAGCAAATTCTGGATTATCCATATCAACCGTTTCGCGGACAGCCTGCAGCGCTGTTGCGTAGCTGTGCAGTACGCCCAGTGCATAGTCGATACGCGGCCTGAGGCGCAGATCATTCGCATCGGTCACTGGGCCAGGATGCAGCATAGCGTTAACTTGGCGTACGATGAGTTGCTCTGGGATATAGCACAGGCGGTTATTTTTAAAGCTTGAACTGCGCAGTTCACTGATGGGATAAGAGCCACCCAGACCGGATGACACTGCCACGAGCAGTGCGGGCTTATGCGCCAGCTCTGTTTTACTGGCCAATACAAAGAAGTTCTTTAATGCAGGGCTCGCCATGCCGTGCCATTCAGGGGTGATCACAATTAGAGCATCGGCTGCTTGTAAGCGTGCTGCGTAATCGTGCCATAGCTCAGTATTTTGCTCTGGCCACAACGGTAAAGGATCGCTACCTAGATCAATCAATGAGCAGTGACTGTTAGCGCTCAATTGGATATCAATCAAGCGCTGCTGCAGATATTTTCCGACACGAGCCGACTCACTTTCTGGCCGCCCTGAGCCTGATATCACTACGTAATTAAGCATCGCCGTTACCCCTTCACCTATTCAATGGGCTTTGAGTTTAGCGCGAAACAGCGCGGTCGTGGTACGCATGCGACTTTTGTTCTGCCGATTGCTCAACCTATGTTTGTCGCTCTGTTAACGCTTGGTTATAACCTGTTATCGAGCTTTAAAAAATTCACCGGGTGTGCTGCCAAAGTGTTCGCCAAAGGCAGCGATAAAGGCTGAGGTTGACTCATAACCACAGGCCAAAGCGACCTCAGTCACGGAGTGTTTTTGCTCTAATAACGGTAAAGCGCTCAGCAAGCGTAAGCGTTGACGCCACAGGCGAAAGGTGAGGCCTGTTTGCTGCACAAAAAGTCGGCTTAAGGTTTTCTCTGAGATGGCTAAACGTTGCGCCCATTGGTTGAGAGTATCAGTCGCATCGGGGTGCTTTTGCAGTTGTGCTACGATTTTTTGTAAGCGTTTATCTTTAGGTAATGGCAGCATTAAACCCATATCAGGTGCATGGGTGAGCTGATCGAGTAAAACAGCAGCTAAACGCCCTTGCGCACCTTGTTCATCGTATTGCTCTGGTAAGTCAGCAAAGGCACGAATCAGTTCCTTGAGTAACGGACTCACTTCAACGACACGGCAGTTGTCAGGTGTTGTATGGAGTATGTGATGATCAATATAGAGGCTGCGAATTTGTGTCTGTTCTGAGCTATGTACACGATGTTTAATGCCCGCGGGAATCCATACTGCGCGTTGCGGCGGGGCAATAAATCGACCTTGTGCTGTTTGTACTTCTAAGACACCGCTGATGGCATAAGAGAACTGCACCCAAGGGTGGCTGTGACGATAATTTAATACGTGATTGGGCAGCGCTTCGGTGTGTCCGTATAGCGCACGAGGTAAGTGTTTTAAATCGCTGAGGCGCTGCTCCAGAGTGCTATGCATGTCCGTTAGTCGATACTCTTTGGCTGATTGGCGTTAGCCGGATTGTTTCATATCCAGTACAGTCGCGCCATCTTAGCTTTGGGTGGTGTACAAATGATTTCTCGACTGCGTGTATTTTTTGATAATTTCACACTGATTTTGATTGCGGTGGTGTTGGCGGCAACCTTTATCCCTGCGCATGGGGTTGGTGCGACGATTTTTCAGTGGTTGACCAACTTTGCCATTGCGCTGTTGTTCTTTTTACACGGTGCCAAGTTGTCGCGTCAGGCGATCATTGCGGGTGTGATGCACTGGCGTTTACATATTTTGATTTTTGCTTGCACCTTTATTTTATTCCCTATTTTGATGTTGTCATTACAGCCCCTGCTGCGACCTTTGTTGGGTGATCAGTTGTGGATTGGGATGTTGTATTTAGCAGCTTTACCGGGGACGGTGCAGTCGGCGATTGCCTTCACTTCGATGGCGCGCGGTAATATTCCTGCAGCGGTGTGTGCGGCATCGGCTTCAAGTTTGGTGGGGATTTTAGTCACGCCTTTCTTGGTGAAGTGGATGCTGGATGCTGATGCAGGGACCACGGGGATGCTGGAGGCGGTGCTGAGGATCAGTTTGCAATTGCTGCTGCCGTTCTTGTTGGGCCACTATATGCGTCGTTGGATTGCTGGCTGGGTTGAGCGTAATAAAAGCTGGCTGAAAAGTGTCGATCAAAGTTCGATTTTATTGGTGGTGTATACGGCCTTTAGTGCGGCGGTGATTGGTGGTTTGTGGACGGCGGTGTCGCCTTCTGCTTTGCTGATATTGAGTGTGGTGTGTTGTGTGATTTTAGCCATAGTGTTGGTCGCTACGACGTGGCTGGCGCGCGGCTTGAAGTTTAATAAAGAAGATGAAATTACTATTGTCTTTTGTGGCTCGAAAAAGAGCATGGCAACGGGTATTCCGATGGCTTCGGTGTTGTTTGCCGGTGGCGCGGTGGGGCCGGCGATTTTGCCTTTGATGGTCTTTCATCAGATTCAGTTGATGGTGTGTGCGGTGCTGGCGCAAAAGTATGCGCGGCGTTGTAAGGATGAATCTGCTGAGTGTGAGTATTGATGTTGGTGTTTTTAAAAGCGCTGCGGTAACTGTGCATGACGCACCGCGCAGATGCTGCTTTTCTCTCCACGAGCCCATCCTGGGCTCAAGTCGGGCGCTACGCCATCCATGGCTACGCTTGTCGCAGCACCAGCGCGGTGCTTGTTGAAGAGTGATGCTGTTGGTGAGTTTTATATATGGCCCCAATGAGCCTTGATAGGTGGTGTCAATTCTTTCTGCTTAAGATTAAGACTCATGTTGTTGCTGGTTTTTTGCTTGATGCTGCTGCAGTGCTAGCAATATATGGGCTCAATGAGTACTTCGGGGTGGGTGTGATGAGCGGAGCCATGGATGGCGCAGCGCCGGAGTTGAACCCTGGATGGGTTCATCGACGGAATAACACCTACCCCGAAGTACGACATGCACATTGCGCTCCAGCTTTATAAGTTCCAGTACGACACGCATCATCACTTAAAGCTCCACTGTCTTCGGCTTGCCGGTTCTGGCTAAGCAATACACATCCACCCGAGCGGCGCCATGCTTCAGTAACAAAGCACTAATGATCGAACAGGTCGTACCCGTCGTCAGTACATCATCAACCAAAATAATATGCTGATCTTTAACTCGCTCAGGTTGTGTGAGTTCAAACGCATTGTGTAGATTCTCACGACGTTGCTTAGCATTGAGGCCTTGTTGGCTAATCGTCTCGCGAGTGCGGCGCAGCAGTTGTTTGGGGTTATCTAAACTCAGTGTTTTACTGAGCCAATCACAGATCATTTGTGCCTGATTATAGCCACGGGTGCGTTGACGTCGTTTGGCTAAAGGCACTGCAAGAATCAAATCAGGCCGTTGCCCGCCTTCGTCAAAGTGGTAGCGCAGGTGTTGCACGAGCAAGGTACTGAGGAGTCGTCCATAGGGCCAGTTCTGTTGATATTTAAAGCGACTGATCAGCGTATCAACCGGGAAACTAAACTCAAATGGCGCGATAACTTGGCTAAAAGATGGCGGATTATTACTGCAGTCAGTGCATAACGCATGCGCGTCGGGTATGGGTAAAGCGCATTGTCGGCATTGGCGCTCTAGCCAAGGTAAGTCGTTTTCACAGGCCTCACATAAAGCCATTGCGCGCAGGCTCGGTTCATCACAAAGCAAACATGATTGATTGTTTTTCAACCAATTGTAAACCTTATGGATTATATTGGGTTGACAAGACATGGCGACTCCCTGAAAATTCTTGCTATGCATCCTGCATGCCCAAAGTTTAGCAGTCGGCCGCTGAATCGCTAATATAAGTGAACGGCCCATAAGAAGGATAATCCATGAACGCCAGCTCTAACCCTGTGACCCGCCACAATTGGACACTTGCCGAAGTGACTGCATTGTTGCAGCAGCCTTTTAACGACTTGATGTTTGAGGCGCAAACTGTGCACCGTCAGCATTTCAATGCTAATCGCGTGCAAGTCTCGACGCTGCTATCGATCAAAACCGGTGCTTGCCCAGAAGACTGTAAATACTGTCCACAGTCGGGCCACTACAACACAGGGCTGGATAAAGAAAAGCTGATGGAAGTACAGAAGGTGCTCGAAGAAGCCAAACGCGCTAAAGAGATTGGTTCCACGCGTTTCTGTATGGGTGCGGCGTGGAAGCATCCGTCAGCGAAAGATCTGCCTTATGTGCTGGAAATGGTCAAAGGCGTGAAAGCCATGGGCATGGAAACCTGCATGACTCTGGGCAAATTAGACGCAGAGCAAACTCAAGCATTAGCCGATGCAGGCTTGGATTATTACAACCATAATCTGGATACCTCGCCTGAGTTCTACGGCAATATTATTACCACGCGCACCTATGCTGAGCGCTTAGAAACCTTAAGTTATGTGCGTGATGCAGGCATGAAAATCTGCTCAGGCGGGATTTTAGGTATGGGTGAATCCATTGCTGACCGTGCCGGCTTATTGATGCAGCTGGCCAATCTGCCTGAGCACCCAGAGAGCGTGCCGATCAATATGCTGGTTAAGGTCGAAGGCACACCGCTGGAAAATGCTGAAGATGTGGATCCCTTTGACTTTATTCGCATGCTCGCCGTAGCGCGGATTATGATGCCTAAATCCCATGTGCGTTTGTCTGCAGGCCGTGAGCAAATGAATGAGCAGATGCAGGCGTTGGCCTTTTTAGCGGGCGCTAACTCGATTTTCTACGGCGAGAAGTTGCTGACCACAGCGAATCCACAAGCGGATAAAGATATGCAGTTATTTGCGCGCCTCGGTATCAAGCCCGAAGCACGTGAAGAGTACGCGGATGAAGTGCATCAGGCGGCGATTGAACACGCCATTATTGAACAGCGTGATTCATCCTTATTTTACGATGCAGCAACACATTAATTAGATAATTAGAGCGTGCAGGCTGTATAGCGTGCCGCTCTTGCCTGTTTTCCTTTCGATAACCTTCTGCTTGGATTGCCATGAGCTTTGATCTTGCTGCCCGTTTGGCTGCCCGTCGTGCTGATAATCTCTATCGTCAGCGGCCCTTATTACAGAGTCCGCAAGGGCCTGTGGTGCAGGTCGATGGCCAAGAGTATTTGGCCTTTTCGTCCAATGATTATCTGGGCCTAGCCAATCACCCACAAGTCGTGGATGCCATGCAGCAAGGTGCCGCACGCTGGGGTGTTGGCGGTGGTGCCTCGCATTTAGTGATTGGCCATAGCGAGCCGCATCATCAACTTGAACAGGCGCTGGCTGAGTTCACTGGCCGTGAGCGTGTGTTGTTACTCAGTAGCGGCTATATCGCCAATTTAGCAGTGATTACCGCGCTGGTGGGCAAAGGCGATAGCGTGCTGCATGACCGTCTCAATCATGCTTCTCTTTTAGATGCGGGCTTGTTATCTGGCGCGCGTTTTAGCCGTTATTTACATAATGATTTAAACAGCCTGCAGCAGCGCTTGCACAAGGCACAAGGCAATAGGTTATTGGTCACCGATGGTGTTTTTAGTATGGACGGTGATTTGGCGCATTTACCTGAATTGGCGGCACAGGCTAAAGCGCATAATGCCTGGCTGATGGTCGATGATGCCCATGGTTTTGGTGTGCTGGGTAACACGGGCGGCGGCTTGGTTGAGCATTATGGCTTGAGTACTGAAGACGTCCCAGTGTTGGTGGGGACTTTGGGGAAATCCTTTGGTACTTCTGGTGCTTTTGTTGCTGGTAGTGAAGAGCTGATTGAGACGCTGATTCAGTTTGCGCGTCCTTATATTTATACCACCAGCTCGCCACCTGCTGTGGCTTGTGCGACTTTGGCCAGTTTGCATTTATTGCAAACTGAGCATTGGCGGCGCGAGCATTTGCAGCAGCTGATTGCGCAGTTTCGTCAGGGTGCGCAAGCCTTAGGTTTGAACCTGATGGACAGCCCTACCCCGATTCAGCCGATTATTATTGGTGATAGCGGCAAAGCTATGGCGATCTCCGCGCAATTGCGTGCGCAAGGCATTTTAGTCGGTGCGATTCGCCCACCTACGGTGCCGGCTGGTAGCGCGCGTTTACGCATTACTTTGACCGCTGCGCATAGCTCTGAGCAAGTGCAGCGTTTATTGGATGCCTTGGCCCTGTGCCAGCTGGAGGCGGCGGATGAGTAAGCAGATTATCTTATTGCCCGGCTGGGGTTTGGGTATCGAACCGTTACAGCTTTTAGCGCAAGAATTGCGCGCTGCCTTACCTGACTTCAATGTACAGATTCAGCCGTTACCCAATATGCAGGGGCAAGATGCAGCTCAAGTGCTGCAGCAACTTGATCAGCAATTGCCCAGTGACTGCTGGTTAGTGGGCTGGTCGTTAGGCGGTATGTTAGCCAGCGCTTTAGCCGCACAGCGCCAATACGGCTGTGCCGGTGTGATCAGCTATGCCAGTAATGCCTGTTTTGTCGCACGCGCGGGTTGGTCAGTCGCCATGCCGGTTGCGACTTTTACTGATTTTCGTGCCTTGTGTGCGAACGATCCTAGCGCCTGTTTAAAGCGCTTTGCCCTGCTCTGCAGTCAAGGTGCCGCAGAGGCGCGTCAGCTGTCACGTCTATTACAGGTCGCGGCACCAGTGGATGAATTAGCCAGTGCCTTGGCCGGTTTGGATGTGCTGGCCGAATTAGATAATCGCCAAACTATCCGTAGCTTTACTGGGCGGCAGTTGCACTTGTTTGCTGAGTACGATGCGCTAGTGCCATCCGCTGCCGCCAAAGCGGTGAGCGAGCTCAATGCACAGGCTCAGGTTGAGATATTGGGCCGCAGCCATGCTAGCAGTGTGGCTGAGCCACAGTTGCTGGCGCAACGTATCGCTCGTTTTATTCAGGGTGCAGAACATGCTTAAACGCCCTGCTCCACAGCCTTGCAAGCATACTGAAAAGCAGCACGTAGCTGCGGCGTTTTCCCGTGCGGCCAGCACCTATGACAGTGTGGCTGATTTTCAGCGCGCAGTCGGTACGCGGCTCTTGAGCTTGCTGCCTGAGCCTTCGCAAACAGCGGTGCAGCACTGGCTGGATATGGGGTGTGGCACTGGCTACTTTTGTCAGCAATTACAACAGCGCTGGCCTCATGCTCAAGGTATAGGTCTGGATCTGGCTGAAGGTATGTTGAGTTTCGCCCGTAACCGTTGCCCAGAGCTGAGTTATATCTGTGCGGATGCTGAGCAACTACCGCTGCAAGATAATAGCCAAGATCTGGTATTCAGCAGCCTAGCCTTGCAATGGTGTAGCGATTTCTCATCTGTGCTCAGTGAAATTAAACGAGTACTCAAACCAGGCGGTGTATTACTGTTTAGCAGTCTAGCCGATGGCTCTTTACTCGAATTGCGTAACAGTTGGCAGGCTGTGGATAACTTAGCCCATGTGAATCAATTTAGGCCTTTGAGTCTGTATCAGGATTTAACTGCGAACTGCGGTTTACAGGTGCTGGATGTGCATTGTCATACCCATACTTACCATTACTCCAAGATGCGTGAGCTGACCCATGAACTTAAGCACTTAGGTGCTGATCATGTGCAGGCTGGGCGTGCGCAGGGTTTAGTGGGTCGACAGGGTTTGCAGCGTCTGTTGGATGCTTATGAGGTATATCGTCAGCCGCAGGGTTTGCCAGCCACCTGGCAGGTGATTTACGGCATGTTACGCAAAGAGGATTAACCGATGCCACAGGCGTATTTTATCACTGGCACTGATACCGATGCGGGTAAGACGACTATTACCGCTGGTTTATTGTGTGCCGCTAAACAGCAAGGGCGCACTACTTTAGCCATGAAGCCGGTTGCCTCAGGCTGTGAGATGACCCCGCAAGGGTTACGCAATAGCGATGCCCGCGCGTTAATCGCACAAAGCACAGTGCAGTTGCCCTACTCGCAGATCAATCCTTATGCGTTTGCCCCAGCGATTGCTCCGCATATAGCTGCGCAGGAAGTCGGAGTTGAGTTGCGGGTGACGGATTTATACCAAGCCGCGCAAACGCTCTTACACGAGCGCGCGGACTTCACTTTGATTGAAGGCGCGGGTGGCTGGCGCGTGCCGATTTCTGCTAATGAATACTTGTCTGATTTTGCGATAGCCTTGAATTTGCCAGTGATTTTGGTGGTGGGTGTGAAATTAGGCTGCATTAATCATGCGCTATTGACCGTTGAAGCCATTCGTAGCGATGGGTTGGAATTGGCCGGCTGGGTAGCGAATGTGGTCGATCCGGATTGTGCGCGTTTAGCGGAGAATATTGAGTTTCTCAAGCAGCATATTAGCGCGCCATGTTTGGCGACAGTGCCACATTTAGAGGCTGCTACTGCAGAGCATGTGGCTGAATATTTACAGAGTAGTGACTGTTATTTAGCAGAAGTGTGAACTAGGTCACAAAAATATATTTTTAACTATGCCTTTTTCAGCTTCAGTACAGCATCCTATGATATTACTAAAGAGCTTGCTGTAGTAGCTGAGTATGAGCGCTATCAAGGTGTTGCAAATAAAAAAGTTTATGAAGCTGACGGTGCTAAATGTAGTATGCAACACGACATTGATTTTGCTTCAGTCGGCTTACACTACAACTTCTAAGTTGTAGTAGGCACCTGCCGTTGCAATAACGGCAGGTTTGTTAAATATTAAGGCTGCACCACCAAGTTATTAAACAATAAGTCCTCAACCAGCGGTTGTCCTTCTTCTTGATTAAGCACCTGTTGCACCTGCTTTAATGCTGCTTGTCTCACGCCTTCCTTACCTGCAGACTCTTGCATATCTTCATCTGTTTGCTGTGCAAATAATTGAATCAGTTGATCGCGAATCAATGGCTCATGATATTCAACGGTGGCCACGTTTTCTGCTTGCACTCGCAAGGCAATATCAGCTTTATAATACTTAAGCTTGGTTCCAGCGCCGTAATTACCCACTAATGCAGGAGTGAGGCTGACATAGGCTGTTTGTGTTGCTGGAGCCGCTGTATCTTCAGCATAGGCTGTGGTACTGACGGACAATGCTAATAATAAAAATGTTAAATACTTCACAACCATCACTCCAAAATATAAACAAGCGTCTACATTTAAAACGCCTTAGACAATAATGCCTAGCCTATAGGATGTACGCCCTATTGTGCAGGCTAAGTTGTTTGTCACCATGCAGATAATTTTTTAGCCAGGTGTGCATGCGCATTACTATGAAACAGTATTACCTGTGGATGATGGCTTGCCCAAAATGCATGATGTACCCAGAAAAATGGGTGGTAGCGGTGAGACTTTATCCTCCTAAGATATCTAGCAATTGCTGCAAATTAAACGCCGCCTGTTGCTCTGCAGTAGCTGGATTACCACTCAGTTTAGGCTGGATTTATAATGCTTTAGTGTAGGTTATAAAGAACACTGCTGTACCTTGGCATTTAATCGTATAGTGGTGAAAGTATTTATCATTTTATAGGCTAAATAGCATGTTGCATCGCATTGTCGTGGTCGGCGGTGGCGCCGGTGGTTTGGAGTTGGCGACACGTTTAGGTCGCACCTTAGGCAAAGGTAAAAAAGCTAAAATCACTTTGGTCGACACCAATTTAACCCATATTTGGAAGCCTTTGCTGCATGAGGTGGCCACAGGCTCACTGAACAGTACAGACAACGAATTAAACTATGTCGCGCAAGCAAAATGGAATCATTTTGAGTTTCAAATCGGCCGCTTTTCGGGTATCGATCGAGCAGCTAAAACAATCGATCTCAGTGCTACGCTTGATGAAAAGGGGCATCAATTGGTGCCAGCACGCAGCTTAAATTACGACACTTTAGTTGTTGCTGTCGGTAGCTTAACCAATGATTTTGGTACTAAAGGCGCAGCTGAGCATTGTATCTTTCTAGACAGCCCACAGCATGCTCTGAACTTTCACCGACGTTTACTGGGTGAGTATTTAAGCGCTCATGCGCAAGGCGGTGCTGATGCGACCGTGAATATTGCGATTGTGGGGGCAGGTGCTACAGGTGTGGAGTTAGCAGCTGAGTTGCGCCGTGCTTCACAGCAATTATCAGCTTATGGCTTGGATAATATTCAGCCCGATAATATGTGTATTACCTTACTTGAGGCTGGTCCGCGTGTGTTACCTGCATTGTCTGAAAAGATTGCCGGTGAAGTGCATCAGCAATTACTTAAATTAGGTGTGCAAGTGAATCTATCTGCGGCGGTAGAGGAAGTGACAGCGCAAGGCATGCAGACTAAAGATGGTGGTTTTATTCCTGCCACGTTAAAAGTTTGGGCTGCTGGTGTACGTGGGCCGAAATTTTTAACTGAGCTGGATGGCTTAGTCACCAACCGCATTAATCAGTTGGTGGTACGTACTACGCTACAAACTACACTTGATGATGATATTTTCGCCTTAGGTGATTGTGCCGCCTGCCCTTTAAGTGAAGGTAGCGATAAGAATGTGCCACCGCGTGCGCAGTCGGCGCATCAGCAAGCGAGCTTTTTAAATAAAGCCTTAGCCCTTAAATTAGAGGGTAAGCCGCTCCCCAGCTATAAGTACCGTGATTACGGTTCACTGGTGTCGCTGTCTAACTACAGTGCGGTGGGTAATATCATGGGCGGCTTTATGCGCACGGTGAACGTTGAAGGCTGGATGGCACGCATGTTTTATATATCTCTATACCGCATGCATCAGGTGGTGTTGTATGGGGTGTTTCGGACTGCATTAATTATGCTGAGTGATCGTATTGGTCAGCGTACACACCCCCGTATGAAACTACACTAATACCTATCTTTAGGATTGCAGGCCATATCTTGATTTTCAGCTACTCTGTGCAGAGTAGCTGGTCTGGTTTAACCAAGATTTATAATAAACTTAGAGCTGCACCTATAACCGAAACCAGCACATAGTCACTGTTGCTGGCTATAGATAGCAAACTTCATCTGTAGCCTTAAGCATGTGTTGGCGGTTGCGCTTGCTGCAACACATGCTCAGCCAACTTTAAGCCCGTTTCAGAAAAGGTTTTATGAATAAAGTCAGCCCCAGCAGCGCGGATGGTGTCAGCATCTTCTGGGTATAAACAGTGGCTGATAATGGTGCCTTGAAAGCCGCTATCGCGTAGCTTTTGTGCTGCTAAGGTTTTAGCCTCTAAATCGTTGGCGGCCAAAATCACATACTTTAAGTGGGGCGCGTGCAGACGTTTCCAGAATACTGAGTCTTCAGCATCGGCAAATAAACTGTTCACTTGCTCTAAGGCTTGCTGCTCAATTTTGATGGGGTCAGAGTCAATTCCCAATACGCTGTGGCCTTGTTCTATCAGTACGTTATAGGCTGCCATGCCGGTACGGCCCATACCCACAATCAGCACTTCATCATTGATATACAGCGGTTGTTCGTCAGGGTGATAGCCTTTGCGCTCAAATACAATCAGTCGCTGACTGAGCTTGTCGTACAAGGTATGCGCAAAGCGGTTTAAAGGTGCTGAAACCACAAAAGAAAAGGCCACTGTCATTGCCAGTGGGACAATCCACTCTGGAATGGCAATACTGGCCACAATCAAGCCAAACTCACTGTAATTGGTCAGGCTTAGGCTGGTTAAAAAGGCACTGCGCGCACGCAGTTTAAACAGCACCATTAAGCCAAAAAACAACGCGCCTTTGATGGGCAGAGCAATGGCCATCACCAAGGCAAAAATAATGGCCTGCTGGTCTGGTAAGCCGCCAATACCAATTTGTAAAAAGAAGCCCACTA
>RRZU010329784.1_pt1 | contig 13094 bp, 14 predicted proteins | sample 2165561 | NCBI WGS metagenome assembly RRZU01 (sample SAMN10456909, study PRJNA506462) | wastewater metagenome | isolation source: wastewater sludge | place: USA: Moscow, Idaho
CTTCTTCCTAAGAAGAAGGTAAGAGGCGGTGTGAAGGTAGCAGGGGTAGCGGCAACAGCTTTGCTGTGGCCTTTGTTTGTTATTGCTTTTGTAGTGAGCTTGTTCTACGAGCTGATGCGAAGCGTCAAGAAAGGGAAGATGAAATGGTAGCGCAAGCTTTGGGTGTGTTGGGGTCTATGGGGTGGGTCACTGATCCCTTTAAGAAAGCTGACCAATTGCTTGGTCTGTTCATAGTGGCTAGAAATAGCCAAGATCCTTTCTTTAAAGTGGAAGCTAGTTTGCCTTGGCTGCTTCAAAGGTACGAAGGCAAGCCTATGGACTTGGCTGAGAAGACGCAGGAAGTATTGGAGAATTACTTCCGAAGCTACTACGCTGCTGCTAACGTGGAAGTGAGTGCTTATCAAGAAGACCCAGGTCAGGATAACAAGTGGGTATTGAGTATCCGACTTGATCTACGGGATGACAAGGGACGAACCGTGAGCTTGGGTAAGCTCGTGGGTTACGAGGGCAGCAAGATCATGCAAATTGCTGCTTTGAACAACGGAAGCTTGCCTACTTCGGTGTAAAGAGTTAATAGCCCAAGAAGCTATGTATAAACCCTTTTCACTAACAGGACAAAGATCATGGCTGATACCCTAAGCTCTCAAGAGCTCGATGAAATCGCTGGTGTGTTGAATGAAAGCGCTTCTGAGACAATGGCTATTTGTCTGGAGCGTGACTTCAAAGAACTGTACCTGCCTGTCTTCAGTGGCGAAGTGGTCAATGACCGTGCTGTGAATGCATGGATCTATTTGGCTGGAGGCCCATTGAAGCGGGTGCGTGTGGTCGATGATGCATCAGGAGCTGAACTGTTCCAAGTGCCTAGCTGGTTCAGCACAGACCACATGAGCATCGTGCCTCCTAAGGACACGAAGGTTCCTTCGTTTGGTGAGGTAGTAGCACAAGCGATGATGTGCGTTCACCACAGCCCTATGAAAGCAACCGAAGCTTTCCAAGAAGCTACGCTCAAGCACGTTGTGGCTAACATCAACAAAGCCAGCGAGAACAAGATACACGGTGAGTGGGAGAGTATCTTCGCTCGCTACGGTATCACGGCTGAGACGATCTTGAATAACTTCAAGACCCGCATCGCTGAGAAGAATGGTACAACTGCACAGGTTGCGACTGCGGCTGATGCATCCAAGATTTCTTCTTCTGAAACTTTGCTGGAAGACGGCTTTGTCGCCGAAGAGTAAAGACTGGTCAATGGTAGATTGGGGTAGCGGTATCAAAGCTGCCGCTATCTCTGATCTGCACTTAGGCCACAACAGGTGCGATACGAAACGGATGATAGAGAGCCTAGACAAAAGCTTGATCGCTTCAGGCTTGATGAAGGTTCTCGATATTCTCTTCATTACAGGTGATGTCTTTGACCACTTGCTTGATTTGAGCGATCCGAACGTAGCACGCATTGATCGATGGATCAACAGGCTCTTTAAAACGGCCGTAAGGGAAGGCGTGAAGATACGGGTACTCAAGGGTACACCGAGCCACGATCATCAGCAGCCTGAGCGTTTTAAGCTGATCCACGACATCACCAAAAGTGAATGTGATTTCAAATACTTCAATGACATCGATATTGAGTTCATTGAAGACATGCAAATGAGCGTTCTGTACATCCCTGATGAAGCACGTCCTACTACGCAAGAGACGCAAGAGGTAGTCAAAGCCAAAATGAAGGCTTTGGGTATCGAGCAAGTTGACATTGCTTGCATGCACGGATTCTTCAAGCACCAGTTGCCTTATGCTGTCAAAGAGCATACATACCACGACGCTTCGTACTACGAGAGCATCGTGCGCGATTGGGTGATTATCGGACACGTTCACACTCACTCAAGAGTGGGTAAGATCGTAGCGCCTTCTTCTCATGATCGGTTGAGGCAAGGTGAGGAAGACCCTAAGGGTTTTGTAGCTTTTAGCTTGAAAGCTCCTAAACCTAAGCTGTGGTTTATTGAGAATACAGACGCTCACACATTCAAAACCATCGACTGTACTGGATTGGATGTAGATGCTGTTTTCTTAGCGGTAGAAAAAGTGCTCGTGAACGAAAAGCACAAAGCACATATTCGCATCGAAGCTGAAAGCAATCACCCTATCTTTGCTCACATGCAAGCTTTGCAAGCGGCATGGCCTCTTCATGCGTTCGATAAAACCACAGAGAAGAAATCGAAAACAATTGAACAACAAATTATAGATGAGAGCGAGGAAGTATGGAAAGCAATCCGTATTGACTCTTCTAACATCGTTGATTTGATGCTCGAGAGAATGAGTGTTAAATACACGCCAGATTTAACCAAGAGATGCCTTGAGCACCTCAAGGAGTTTGTATGACTCAAGAAGCTATTGCAACAAGGGCTACCAATACTGCCGGTGTATCTGTAGGTACAAGTCTGGCATTGGAAACCATCATTCCTGCTTGGCCTGTGTTCGACCCAGAGCGGGTAGCACCGCCTAAAGTGAACCTCCAGAAGTACAGCCGTGTGTGGATCAACTTGCGTACCATCGCACGTAACTTGCACAACGCTGTCTCTGGGGAGTATCGTGAAACACTGCGTCCTGAAAACTTGGGTGATGCCATTGCTGAAGAAGCATGGGCTGTAAGTCAAGCTATTGCAGATGCAAGCGCTCGTGCTATCCAAACCAAAATCTACTTGCCTAAATACGAAACGCTTGCCAGAACGTTTCCTTCTGCGTCTGTTCGTTTACCCACAACAGAAAAGCAAAAGACAATTGAACGTTTGATGAGTAAAGCTCTTGAGCACGCTGAGCGTGTCTTAGAGACCAACCATCAAAAGAGCTTCCTTAAAACTCCTTTGAAGATCGATCCGGGTAGTTATGCAGAAACCTTGATGCTCACACACATGCCTGTTGATCTGCTCAACTATAAACGGTTTGGTAACTTGGAGTTGCTAGAAAGCCATACCGGTATTGTTAAAGCACGCAACCTTTGGTACACCAAGCTGTTTGCAGGCAAAGCTCTTTCTATCATCCCGTTTTGCGAGATGAGTTTGCAAGTGTTCGGTGACGATCACAGCTTCCACCCGATGAACATTTCTGTAAAAAGAGAAATCTTGACGATTGCTCAAGCCAACCATTGGAGTTGGATGACAACGGAAAGCAAAATACGATCCGATATATTGAAGCATCCTGAAAATGCCTTCAAGATTGAAATGATCAAACTTCTCCATCCTTTGTAAAGCATCTTAAATGAAAACCGACAAGGACTACATTTACCAAATCGTAGAGCAGAGCAGAGATGCTCTGCTTGCGGGATTTAGATTGGCTCTGTCAGAAAGGCTACATGAGGACGAGAATGAATTTGCATTAGCTTTGCAGCTTAGGCTTTGGGTAATCACTTTGATGAATCAACATCCCAGAGCAGCAAATAAGATAATTCTCAACAAGCCTTTAACGCTTAGCTTTGCTTTTGATCCTGATGATACTACTAAGCCAATAGGGCTTTGTACAAAAGTAGGTAATCAATTTTCTTTGTATGTAAAACCGCAATTTAGACGTAAAGGCATCGGCTCAGCATTGCTGGAGCTGATGCGGGGGCATTATGGCGATGCCAAAGGTTACGCTGTAGAAGGCATACCTGAAAGCATCGCTTTCTTTGTAAAGAATCGCCTTTCGCACCACCACCACAATGGAAAGAAATTCTCCATTTTTGAGCATTACAGACTCAGGAAATAAGTCGTAATGACCGAAAACCGTTAGTTTTAACCACCGTAACACTTACTGTGTTACATCAACCTTGAAAAGCGATTCACCATGAACGATCTCGACGATTTGGGTCTGGACACTGCTCCAGCAACCCCTGCCGCAGCTCCTGCTGCTGAACCTGCAAAGGCAGCCGAAGAAGCTAAACCTGCTGCTACTGCTCCCAAGGGCAAGTTCAAGACCATCTACATCAACGGCATTCGCATGCGTGCCAAGAGCAATGCCGGAACTCCTACCGAGATCGAAAGCGTCGCTCAGTTCGGTGTGTACCGTGGCAACCCCCGTATCATCGTGCGTCTGAACGACCCCAACGAAGATAGTGAAAGCCGTGATACCGACTACGGTCGCGTTCAAGCCGCTATGGACTACGCCACCTTCGAAGTGTTCCTGGGCTACATCGAAGAAGCCTGCAACAAGACGGAAAAGTGGACAGCTCCACCCATCGACAACCTGTCTACCTACAAAGGCGCGCAAAAGTTCGACACTCCTCAAGTCGTCAACACCACATTGGTTGGTCGCACTGAAGACGGTCGTGTCTGGTTCTGCGTGCGTGACGGCAATCGCCTCGCTCCCAAGTTCGTGTTCGGCCCTGGTGAATACCACCATCTGCGCGACATCGCAACCAAGGGTGCTCTGGAACCCGGCGAAGCAAGCCGTAAGTACGCGCAAGCTACCTGCAACGTTCTGCGTCGTCTGATGCCTGCCATCTGCGGTCGCTTCCTGATGGGTGAAGAGAACGAAGAAAACCAACCGGCCATGGACGTGAAGCCTGCCGATGGTACTGACCGCCCACAAGGCGGCGGCTACAACAATCGTCAAGGCGGCGGTGGTGGTTGGCAAGGCAATCGCCAGGGCGGTGGTGGCGGCCAATGGGGTAACCGTGGCGGTGGCGGTCAATGGGGCAACCGCCAAGGTGGTGGTGGCTTCAATCGCGGCGGCGGTGGTTTCCAGCGCGGGGGCGGCGGTGGTAACTGGAACAACAACCGCGGTGGCGGTGGTGGTTACAACAACAACCGTGGCAACTACGGCGGTGGCGGCAACCAAGCACCAGCTGCTGACTCGGTAGCTGATACCGACATCCAGTTCTAAAGACTGGGCATAAAGCTCATTAAGAAGCAAGGGTTTGACACCTTGCTTCTTATGCTATTTTACGAAGGTAAAACATGATCAAACTTACGCATTGTTTTCGATTGTTCTTGACCGCTATTTCTTTTGTGGGTCTTTACGTCATCTTCAACGCTGTCACCGGTGACGAGTCTTTACCGTGGTGGCTCATCGGTTTCGGTGTGTTGTTGTTCATTGCGCCTGTGCTTTTTGTACACCTGATGCGTAGCACCTTTGAGCAAATGGCCAATTGGTGCGATAACTACGACCAAGAGCGCGCTGACGAGAAGTTCTTAAGAAGCAAGAAATAACATTCACAAAGAGAGACCTCCATGTCAAATACCTTCTCTATCTCCGCAGCTAAGCTGCTTTCAGCAAGCAAAGTTCTCCAAGACGACTTGTTGTTCTTGGGTTACTTCTTCTTTAACTCGTACTACGAAACGCTGGAAATTACGGACATCGAAAAGTTCGGTGATTCTGGGCAAATCTTGACAGCACTAGACAGCATCCTGTCTTCTGGAACATATTACAGCCGCGGATACTACGCCCGTGAATTCGAAGTTCGTGAAAAAGCCAAAAACCGCCTAAATGAGGCAACGCTCGCTCGCTCTTCTAATCATCAACTTATCATCCGCATCAGTAAAGTCACGATTAAAGGGTTGGGTGTCTTTAACCACGCAACCTTCGACATTCGCTTCTCGCCTAAGAACCCTAAACCAACAGCCGTTGGTAAAGACTACGATGTCTGGAACACACGCTTTAACGAACCTCACCACCTAGACAACGATTACTCCTACATCGTGACTAACGGTGTTATGTTTGACACCGCATCGCTTGGTTCTTTGAAACCTAGCTTAGGTGGTGTGTTCTTGCCCGAACCTTTCAGTTTTGCTGATCCTGAAACAGGTAGTCAATTGACTACCCACCGAATGAATGAATACTTCGGCTACTTGAGCATGATTGGTAGCACTCACGGTAAAGGTGTCATTCGTTTTACTCAAGGTAAATCGTACAAGTTGTCTCCGTTGTTCCTTGAGTTTTCAGCTGAAGCTTTGAAAGCTGGGTTGATTAAAGCGGGTGTTGTTAGAGCAGACGATCTGAAGTTCAAAGTACACGCTGATCTTTTGGAACGGTTCGGCATTTCGTTTGTCTACGATGAGTTTGAATTTCCAAACGGCATCAACATCGCAACCAAAGAGTTATTCTTCGTTGAAGGGTGCGACGAGCCCGGTTGGCGTGTAAACAAGAAATACTACCCGCTTGAAGCTATTTAATAACGTTCGCATCTACACTTCAGCAGGGATTGGCGATCTTGGCAAATACATCATGAAAGCCCGCGCCGGTGCCAACCGCATCACAATCAACACCACACATGCTCCTACTACCAAAAAGTAAAGCTGCATAAAGCTTAGCTTCTCTACCCGTCAAAGGGTAGAGAAGCTAATATGCCGTTTTGCATTATTTTTCAGTCACATATAATCGAAACGATCTTGGAACTATCTGTTCCTACTTTTTACCTTAACAGAAATGAAGGAGTTTACCATGAAAACAGTCGTCACTGATAGCGGCAGCCAATTCCCAGCTTTTGATGTTGAAATCCATCCTAACAAGGATAAGATCAATCTCAACCCTTTGACTTTGGTCATTCTGCGCGAACGCCTTGATGACGATGCGCGACGTTTGAGCTTGTTGGTCCCTCACGGTAAGGTAGTTGTAACAACGATGGCTCGTCACAAGGCTGTTTACGAAAACGGTGAGCGTGTTGTTACTCGTGACTTACGTGATTTCTACGATAACCTCACAGACGAGGAGTATCAAAATACTCAGATTCTCTGTTCGCGTTTGCACGTTTACTTGTAACAGTTACAAACCATCAGGAATTAATCATGGCACAAACCGATCCTAGCCGATACCTTAACAAAAGATCTATTTTTGCTACGAGAATCTTTGGTGAAACCGAAGCAAGAGCGATGGGTTATGCTGGAGACTCCAAGTTTAGTCCAAAGTACAGATCCAATCACGCGCTGCCGCAAGCCCAATCTAAGCTTCTTGAAGCGGTAGAATACGCTTTGCGTAAAGAGCAACTGCTACCTACCTTTGCTGTCGAGCACAACTGGTTTAAAGTTCTTGAAAAGCATTTAGGAGTGATTGACGATCACCAAATCGTTCTACCCTTTGCTCAATGCATCTTTAAGCTCAATTACCTACCAGGTACGCCTTACGGCATTATCCGACAACATCCAGAAACCAACGTTATCGACGTTGTCTCTTTCTCTACTAATCCTGGAATGACTTTCGAGGATTTTAAAGACCCACACGACGCTTTCAAACGACATGTGGTCTGTACGTGTGTGGCTATGGAGATGGGTTTGGCTGGAAAGACGTCAGAGATAGATGCTGATTTAGGGAAAGACTCCGTTGCTGACAGAGACCCGGTTAACAGCTACAAAGTCTTACCTATCAAACTGACCAAATCAGAACCAAAACCTCACAACGTTAACACAGGGGCTTCGGCTCAACGTTTTCACATTCGTCGTTCTCACTGGAAGACCGTCAAAGGTGAGCGTCGTCGTATCAAGTGGTACTTTGCCGGTAATATCGAGCTTGGTATTATCATCAAAGACTACATCATCGATTAACTGAACAGGAGATCAGAAATGAACGAGGAAATGAAAAAGCGTATTCTGCAAGAAGCGCAAGCTATAAATCCTGAAGTTGTGTCTTCAACCAAAGGTTTTAAGCCCGGTGAAGTTCTGGTAGAAGTTGCCAAGCCTTTCATTTGTCTTCATGGTAAGGCGCGCATCGTTGCGGTCAAGACTAACGCATTGATCAAGTTGATGCCTGACATCACTTTTGAGGTGAGCTTTGAAGAACTCCGCGGTTTGCTGACGGAGTCTCCTTACACCTCGACGTTCAAGAAGTTTTGCAACGACAAGTTTCTGGAACACGTGAAGAACGTCAACATCGAAAATCTTCGTGCTGATTTGATGACCCGGCGTAACCTGGGTGGTCGCAAATGGGAAGCACAATTGCTTTCAGAAGACGACCAAGTGACGTGCCATCTCTCCCGAGAAGACATTGTGACTTACCACAAAAAGCTGGTAGAGTTGACCTTACAAGGTCAGGCTACAGGCTTGTTCGCTCGTGAAAACTTCGAGAACGTTCTTGATGAGCTTCTTAAACATCTTTAATCAGAGGTTCAACTCCCGCACGATCAAAACCTAAGACGGCATAAAGGCTACCTCCCAACACAGGAGGTAGCCTGGCATCTATGCCTGTCTTATTTTTCATGCCTTTTCTGGAATATTCAAGGGTATTTGACCCACATATCATCAATGGGAGCCTGCATTCATAATCGAATGTACACCTAGCCTTCATCAACAGTAACAGAGATCGCACTCATGGAACTCATCATACCGGGAGCCGAGAACTATGTTCTCAACCAAACGACTTACGCCACTCACAAACGCATGAGTGTTCCTTTCCGTACGCACACGATCGTGCGTGAACGCCTTGTTCGCAACGACATGACAGTTTTTGACTTCATCAACTGGTATTGGTCAAAGCTTCCTGAGGCCAAGCAAGATCGTATCTTCTCTGTGTATCAGGAAATGCGAAAAGCGCTCGATGAAACAGCGCAAGGTGAATTCAACGACGATGTGATGCGTGACTTGACACGTCAAATGATCGAGTTGCACCAGTTCAGGGATTTGAAGAACTGGATCACGCAGCCCGGTATCATTGGCTGGCCAGATGAACGCGAGCTTCCTCGCCACTACGAGCAAGCAGGTTCCTTGAAGTATCCTCGTGACAAGACTTTCATCTTGGATGACTACCAAAACCTGTTGACCTTCATCCTGCAGATCCGAACGATCGTTCCTCTGTGGGCCGAGTTTGGTTTCCACCACAAGGAGACTATTGCAAAGGTCTACGGTGACATGGTTCGCATGCGCTTCTTGGACAATTCCCACGCTCTGGATACTCCGGGCTTCATGAAGTTGGTGGAATACACCAAAGCCATGATCGCTACCAAGAGCGGTGCAAGCAAAAGCGCCATCATGGATAGCTTGTCTACGGAAGAGTATCCTGATTGGGTTCTGGCCAACGTGATCTTCAAGAAGTTGGCAACGCAAAGCTTCCGTCCTGCCGACAGCACAGATCGTTCTGCATTTGTGGTCAAACACATTTGCAGTCACATCAACGAATTGCTTAAGCAGTCTGAGCGTGACTTTTCTACTCCTACAGAAAAGGCAGACACAAACGCCAACGACAGCGATGAGAATATGCGCAGCCGTTTTGAAACCGTTCAAGCCCGTGCAGCAATGCCTAACGGTGATGTCAGTTTCATCCGGTGGTACATGTCTGATCTCAAACGTCTGGCAAGGGCATTGGAGCCTGACATTGATCTCAAGCTGGTCAATGAGTTCACCAAGATGTTCTCTTTCGGGGACTTCACACCAGAGGAGCCACAAATCACACTGATGCAGTGGGTACTTGCCCCAGTCATCTCTCCACGCAGCGAAGACAGTTTGACGATCCTGAACATCAATCAGGGTATCGCTGTTGCCGGTGCGGTTCTTTGGCATCGTGGGTATAAGCAGATTGCTGCGCTCCTCACAAGCCAAAGCACAGGCCCAAGTGTTACTGAGACATTGCTGCTCTCTGGAGCAGGACGTCTTCCAAAAGCCATCTACGACAAACTGACAGAACTGTTCCCCTATCAACTGCGGGCACGTTCGACAGAGCGTTCGTACAAGGCAGTCAGTGACGCTATCCAAACCATCACGCAGGAGTTTGAATCATTCTCTTGGAAGCCTACTCTCAACGACGATCATTTGGACGATCCTGCAGTTCGGGAGATTCTCCTGAAGTCTGAAGTGATCAAAGCCCTTCAGGTGCCGCAGACTTTGTACGCACAATTCCACGACATGGTCATTGAGCTTGCTCAACGTCCATTGATGTCTGACCCAATGCCTATCGCTGACGCGATTGCAGACAAATTGGGCATCCCTAAAGACTACGGTCTTGAGGCCCTCTAATCTTCCCCAGCCTTCCTTCAACCTTTCATTAACAGAGACTCAGAAATTATGTTTAGCTCTAGCTTTTCTAACTCTCCCAACCAGTTCAACGGTGTTGACAGCGTTGTTCCTGTCAAGTTCAGCTTGATTCGTTCTGGCACCTACCAACCGCAGCATCGCCGCAGCTGGGAAGTTACAGCAACCGGCATGACGCTCAACAACATCGTTGAGAACATCGGTCGCTTGCGCCAGACAGCTGTCAATCCCGGCATGGTAGGTGCCCTTGGTGGTTTGATGTCTCTGAGCACTCAGTCTCAAGGCGAGATCGTCATTCCTAACCAATGGGATCAGTGTCGCGGCATCTTCATGCTGATGCTTGACTTCCGCATGCGTGAAGGTTCGACCATCCGTTACATCATCCAGGGTTATACGGAAACGCCTGAGTTCAGCGAGCATTTCATTGCTCCTGACTTGGTGTTCTACGTGAACAACAGCATCAGCTACACGTTCCGTACTCGTATGGTCTCTGGTGTGAGTGCTGGTCAAGGTCTCCTGATGCAAAGCAACTATCACCCGCTGCAAGCGTTTGATGACATGTCTGCTGGCATGGGTTCTAGTTGGGGTGCTCCTGCTCCCGGCAAGGTTACGCCCAAGACTCTGATTCGTCCGCAGGACATCGTCTCCAACATGGCTAACACTAGCCTGATGATCGATGGTGTGGAAGTGGTTGAAGATCATTCCCAGATCCTCGGTGGTGCGGGCAACTCCATCCAATCGTCTACGCGTGCTAACGCGATGGGCTCTACGATGGCTTCTCGTCTACTCAATGCGTACAACTCTTCTCACGCAACGATGGCTGATCGCTTTGACATCTCCGCTGGTGATGTTGCTGATCACGCTTTCAATGAACTGGTTGAGCAAGACGCTGCGCAAGACTTGTTCTTGAAGATGCTGTCCAACCACCGTAACGGTACGACCAACTCCAGCTTCACTTACAAGCAGTTGGAAGGTCTGGTTCCTGGTGTCTCAAGTGATACCATCCGCACCATTACCGTGAATTCAGGTCGCGGCGTGCAGATGCACCAAAAGCATGACAGCATGACCTTCGGCAAGCAAAGCCTCTCAGCGGTGGCTGCGGCTAATTTGCAAGTAGCTCTGCCTTCTTTGATGGTGGAGTGCATGCTGTTCTCTCTGTCGTTCATTGCAGTGTCCAACACACCCACGATGGATGTGCATTTCAGCGATGTGATACCACAAGCCTTTGACCAAGAGACTTCTCTGAAGCAATGGCGTGTGTTTGAGCATCGTTTCAAGACAGAGATTCTGCCTTTGCTACGCGGACCACAGAAGTATCCGCTGGACATGGTGGTCAACTGCCAATTCAACGGCGAGTTCGTTCTCAAGATCACAGTGGCTGAAGAAGAAGTGCTCGAGTTTATCTCGCCTACTTTCTGCGACGGTCTGATCTCTCCTGTGATTACTGGTGACGAAGCGAAAGCGATGTCCCTGTCTCAGGAAATGATGACAGCTTGCGAAGCCGTGAGTGATCAGCTGCTGATCAATCAAGAGCGTGGTCAAAAGTCTGTTATCGCAGGCGTTGATCACTTGACACCTAACGTCTCTCAATTCAAGCAAGGCGATATTCTCGCAATGCCAGGGATGGGACGTGCAACTTCTCGCACTGACGATCTGATGATGACACCATCTCTGAATGTGCCTTCTCCTAAACCCACATCCAGCCAAATGAATCCAAGTGTCGCATCTTCTGGTAGCTTGTTTGACGCGTTCAAGAGCTAAGCCGTAACTACAACTTAACTTTTACAAATCACCATGTCACAACTGTTCGACTATTACAAAAGCCTCCTGGCCGCCGCCCGTCTGATCGCTGAAGAAGACGGCTCTATCAAGAGCCTGCAAGGCACAGGTGCTCGCAAGACGCACTTCGTCAAGGGCAAGCCTTTGAAGATGCCCTACAGCAGCGTCTTGAACGACGACAACGTGCGTGAATACGCAATCTTCCATCCGTTTGGCGAATCGATTGCCAAAGGCGAAAGCGAAGTGCTGGAAGACCTGCGCAAACGCACGATCTCTACGATCGGTCTGTGCACCATGAGCCTGATTGAGAAGTTCGTGTCCCTGGCGGCTGCTGAACGCCATCCGCAGCAACTCGATCCAGTGCAAACACGCATGCTGGTGGTGGCCAAGGAAGTGGACGAGAAGACAGCAAAGAGCATCACCTCGATTCTGGCTTCGATTCTGACAAGCGGCAATACGAATGCCTTGTGGCCTGTGAAGATTTTCCTGGCTCGCAATGGCTCTACCTGCCGTGAAGAAGAAACGCGTCACTACAGCCGTTGGGCCAACATCAGCTTCCCGCTGTACTCGGCCCTGCAAGAAGAGATCAACAACAAGCCTGACAAAGGCAATGCGCGTAAGTTCGCTGGTGTGACAACCAACGAAAAGACTCTCAAGGCCCTGGCTGCTTTGCTGGAATACATCTTCCCCAACATCGAGAAGGAAGGTTACTACAGCCAGGGCAGCGACAGCGAGTTGGCTCCTTTTGCACACGCGTTCATGAAGGGCTCTTCGGCTCTGATGCTTCAGCTCAACGAAACCATTAAGGTGTTTGACAACATCGATGGCTTCAGCGATCTGACGCTTCCCTCGGACTGGATGGGTGCTATCGAGGATCTGGATGAAATGCACTACGAGATCGGTAAGATCCCAGTGCATGGTTCTCTGACAGCAACGCGCACCAGTCATCAGGTTACGGAACAACCCAACCAAATGGGTGTGGCTACTTCGACACCAGCCCGGACTATCCATCCGAGCCAGCTGAAGCAAGCTGAGCAAACTCAAGAGCCTGAGTTCATCATGGGCCCCAACGGCATGCGTCCTAATCCCAAGTTCTACCAACGCCTCGGTGGCGGTAGTTGGGGCATGATGCAGCGAGTTAATCCTTACGATCCTCGCGGCGATGGCCAAGTGATCCTACCTTCGGGTGCTGTTCCGGCATCTCAACCCTCTGGCGGTGGTTGGGGTCTCTCGACAGCCTGGGGTTGATTGAAGAAGGCTTGCTAAGCCTTCTAAAAGCCCTGTAGAGGGCATAAAGAGTACATACGCCCCTACCCCAGCCAAAAGCCGGGGTAGGGGCTGTATGACGTTTATTTACGTGTTGCGTTGTGGGCGCGCCACAGGTTGAAAAGTTTACGC
>RRZU010402675.1_pt1 | contig 13088 bp, 13 predicted proteins | sample 2165561 | NCBI WGS metagenome assembly RRZU01 (sample SAMN10456909, study PRJNA506462) | wastewater metagenome | isolation source: wastewater sludge | place: USA: Moscow, Idaho
GCCAAACGGCGCACACAAAATTTGGCACAACTTCAAAATGGTGATGTCTTTCCACTGCGCAGGCTCATGCACCGCCGCGCAATCAACCAAATCGCCTGTTTTATCGCGACCAGACACAGCAATGCCGTGCATGTCGGCATCGATGCCCAATGACACTTTGTCCACATAGCCGACTATTAAGGTTTGGTCGGCAATGCGCACTTCGCACGTTTCGTCGGGCTTAATCGGCCATTTCACCGCTTGCCCGCCCACGTTTTCGGTGCAAGTAATGTTGAATTGGCCCGCAATGGTTTCCACGCTGCGCGTCAATGACACCGCCGTCCAGCCCGAATATTTGGTACCCGAAATCAACAATTGAATGCTGTTCATATCAATCCGCTAAAATTTTCAAATCGTGGGTGGGCATAAAGCCAGGATGCGCCACAGGATTGTGGTGCAAAATCTCTGCCGCGCGGCTGCTGTCACCGTGTAACTGATAGGCTAAAGCCAATACAGGCAAGACTTTGCGCGGCCGCATTGTCACCAAACGCGGCAAATCCACTTCCACATCGGGTATGGTGATGGCGATGGCCACACGAAAGTCTTGCAACAATACATACACCGCATCGCTGGCCGTGCGTGCCAAGCCATCTACCCACGCGAGCAAATCATCACGCACCACCAAAGCCTCGTCCAAGCTGCCAAACAGACTGTCATTGCTTTGCGCCGCCACCGCAGACACACTGTTGCTGCTGCTCAATGGCGCAAAGTCTTGTTGATAGTCATTGAGCTGATAAATCACCCCATCTGGCCGCGCCACCGCCGTGGCCGCTGCCGCCGACAAGGCAGCCGATTCAAACAGCAAATCTGTGGCCTCGGTATTGGCCTTGGCTTGCCTGATTGCATCGGGCAACAAATGGCTGTCGTCGATTTTGGTGGCACTGTAAAGCGGCTTGGATTTGAACATGTCTTTCAAAGCCGTAATGCCTGCCAGTGGGTTTTTAAATGCCCCCGTCAAATCGGTAAACAAGCCCAAAACCTGCGCGGCCAGCCGCTTGGGTGTGGCCACCAAATCCGTGACCGCGCCGATGACTTGCTGAATTTTCTGCATGAATGGCGCTTGCATGGCCATGTCAAGCAGCCCGCCCAAATTCGACAAATTGTTGAGCTTGTCTATGATGCCATCGACATTGACCTTGCTTAGAAAATCACTCAGGCCGCCCAGGTTAAACTTTTCAGTGAACATGGCCACGATGCCGTTGTCGAGCAAATCGGCCTTATCCAACAGCGAACCAATTAGATCTTTTTCGGCTTTGGGGAACTGGTTTAAACCCGCTTCATGAAACTCAATATCAAAGCGCACCATGCGGCCTTCATCGGCCGAATTGGTGACTTTCACCGTGCCCACAAACACGTTCTTGGTGCCAAACCACGGATGCACCAATTTGCCCACGCCGCCTTGGTTCAAGGCTTTCAGCAGCGCATCACGCTGGCCAAAATAATTGGCACCCGTGATAAAACCCGTCACATTAAATTTAAGTGCATTTGGCCCCAAGTCCTCCACATACGCTGGCCGCTCTTCACCTGCAGCGGGGTATTGGTGCACTTGCACCCGCCGCCCTTGCTCGCTTTCAGACGCATCAACAGCAAAAGCCACATTGCGAAATGAAGCGGCACGCAACAAATCAGCAAACATAATCATCACCTCGCATTGTGCACGCCTTGTTTTTGCGACAAAGTAACGCCTTTGCTGCTTGTAGCGCTCTGTACTTTAGTCGTTTTATCTGATGATATTTTCATATCAATAAAGTGCTTACCCACTACTTTCATGCTTTGAATTGCTGCACCAATTGGATTGGTCATTGCCATTACACCGCCACCGATTCCAATATCAGATGCAGCCGTTTTAATGTTATTGACCATGGTTTGCACCTTATTAATCAAATTGGAAATCCAACCAATAATGGTATTTATCACACCCAACACATAAGCCTTAACAGGCTCAAAAGCATTGATAAATGCACCAATTGGTGTGAATGAAAACAAAATGCCCATCACTTGGCCTATACCACCACTGAAAAAGCTTTTAATGGCTTCCCAAGCTTGGTCTAAATACGGCAACATTGGCTCCATCGCCTGCATGATCCAGCCCAATGGGGTGAAGTTTAAAAACAGTGTTTTTAAAAATTCAAACGCCCCACCGCCGACCACTTTGATGCCTTCCCAAATGTAGGCCCACTCCTGCGCGAATTCGTCCCAGTTGTAATACAGCGCCAAACCAATCGCGATTAAGCCCGCAATTGCGGCAATCACCCAACCCACAGGTGTGGCCATCAACGCCGCACCCACGCCCCACAGCGCCGTGGTCACGGACACCAATGAAGCCACCAGTGGTAGCGCCAATATCCCTGCTAACACGGTCAAGGTATTTTCAAAGCCACCCAGATAATCATTGATTTTCACGAAAGCATTGTAAAATTTGTTACCCACTTCCCAAGCCCGCTCGAAACCTTGCACCAAGTTTTTGCCAACGGTTTCTGCCAAAGCATCCAGCTCGCCACTGTTTGCCATGTTGTTTATTGTGTCCAACAGCCCAGACAGCTTGCCTTTGAGGTAATCAAACACCCCTGCATTGGCCACCTTAAGCTTGAACCCCTCCCAAGCATCGGCCAAATTGGAAAGCATCCCCTCCCAAGTGCCTGAAAGCTTGTCCATACCACCACCATAATTCAGCGCCATGATGCTGCTGATGGTGTCTTCAATCTCTTTGCGGTTGCCCGCCGCTGCTCGCTTGGTTTCTTGCAAGCCTGTTTTTAAATTGGTATAGGTGTATTCATAAAATTGCCCAACTTTTGAAGCCTTCATATTGGCAAACTCGTTCAGGCGCTCATTTTCACCATTCAAAGCATCACCAATGGCCTCAACGCCTTGCATCAAGTCTTTGCCCAAAATGCCCGCAGTATCGCCAATGTTTTTCAGCAAGCCTTTTTGTGCATCCAAGCCATAGCCGCGCATTTTCACAAATGCTTCATTCACCTCACTCAATTCATAAGGCGTTTGACGGGCAAAATCTTGCACCCAGCTCATGGCTTTTGCGGCCTTTTCTTGGCTGCCCTCAATCGCCTCCAGCGTGGTGCGGTAGCGCTCAAACTGGCTGCCCGTTTCAAGCACACCCTTTACAAACATCGCACTGGCCGCACCTGCTGCCACTGCCCCTGCGCTGTACATTGCCAAAGTGCCAGAGGCGGCAGACGTTTTATCACGCAGGTTCTGCATTGCTGCACCCAAACGTGGGTTATTCAACACACCCAAGCGCTTGCCGATATTGCGCAGGGCTGCGCTGGCTTTATCGCGCACACTGACCAGAATTTCACTTCTTGGATTCGACATTGTGTTTCCTTCATCCCGCCCAAAAGAAAGCGGTCTGTAAACATTTACAGGCCGCATGTTTGCTTTTCATGACGACTGTCGCTATGATTATGACTAATTTAGTTAACATTATCCATTTGATAACTGTATTAGTCACTTATCAAATTGATTTTAAAATCTTTTTTGCAATGCCCTTGTTTTATTCCAGTCTTTCGGTTTATGATGGCCGCACTACAAAACCTAAGCGGCTCTCCGCACCCCGATAGACTGGCGGTTTTTTTACGTCTGGATTTTGCACACCTGTTTCAAACAGGTGTGCCACCTTCTTGTCTATGACGGGTTGATAGCTGTGAATACAACACCCCTTGCGGGGAATAGCAGCAGCCGAGTCTTAGGTTCGGTAGTTGAGACCCGTCCACCTCATAACTGTGGACTCCTAACTAAAAACCTAAGGAGTTTGCATCATGCAATCTTTATCTTTCAATCAAACTACAATTAAGCCAATTGACCGCCAAGACAACCAAATTTGGATAACCTCGTCTGATTTGGCACTGGCCTTGGGTTACAAAGCCGTTGATTCTGTCACTAAGATTTTCAATCGTAATTCCGATGAATTCACAAGTAACATGACCCAGACGGTCAATTTGACCGTCTCGGGAGAAAACAAGGGCTTACAACGCACAACACGCATTTTCAGTTTGCGCGGCTGTCACCTTATTGCCATGTTTGCCAAAACCGAATTGGCCAAACTATTTCGCCGCTGGGTATTGGATTTGTTGGAACAACAAAGCAAACAAATCCCGCAAATGACCGAGAGGGAATACACCCATTGGCAATGGCACACGCAGTATTACGCGGACACAATTGGCCGCGACCAAGTGGCGATGATTCAATTCTTAATCCGCCGTTGGGTAGAGCAAAAAGGCATCAAATCGCAAACCGCGTATTACACTTTTAACCAATACATGCGCGTGGCTGCCACCGACCAAGTAAAACGCGCCGACTTTGAAAAAGCCATGACTTGGCTGCACCTTAAAACGGGCAACATCAATTATGGTGCGCTCGATGCCAAGCCAAACAAATCTGCATTAAGCCTGCCAAAGCCAGCCACAGCCCCACACTTAAGCCTCAACGAAGACGAGGCCAAATCCATCAAGAACGTGGTGATGCTGTTCCGTGATTTGAATGTGTTGCTTTTCAACTTACAACGCCCACTGGCCGACATAGGCTATACCCACAGCGCCGAGTTTTTTGACTTGCGCCAAATCATCAGCATGAATTGTAAAAACCTCAATCGCTTGGCTGACTTAAGCTAAACCCAAAGCGGCCTGTAACTCATTTACAGGCCGCTTAATCACCACGGTTCAACTCTTGCAACACATATTGCGCCCGCTCAAACCACCAACACAGTTCCGACAAGGTGAATTCCATCACATTGCCGCACGAGCCTTTGAACACATAGGCCACCTGGGCAAGCATTTGCTCCCACGTTACTTCAACGCTATCGCCCATTGGCCAGAGAGCAAAAAAGTTTGCACCTGCATGTCCAATAAAAACAAATCATTGCCCGTCATTTGCATCAACACGCCTGGCGGAATGTTCACCAATTTAGCCGTCAGTTTGATAGTGGCATCGGTGTCCACCGTCATTTTGCCGCTGGTAGGGTCAAAATCACGCTTGATGCCCGCCATGTCTTTGGCCGTAAACGGGCGCAAATTCAGGGTTTCAATGGTGTCGCTGCCAAATTTAATGGGTTTGCTCAACTCAAACACCAATGGCGCATCCAAATCGATTTCATTTTCTTCAGGTTCCATGTTGCTTCCTTAAATTTCTTGTAAAACGGTATCGCCTTCAAAGCGAATCCCAATGTTGGCTTCTTCGGTATTGCCCGTGCCCTCGCCCGCATACCACATGCCCGCACCGACCACGGTTTTGCCGTTGGCTAATTCCAAGGTCACGGTCACGTTTTCCAAATTGACCAAGGTTTTTAAGCTCATGCCTTTGCTGTCGGTCAATTCGCCTTCAATAAACGGCACTTGCTGTGTGGCTTTGTAACCATGGATGCGGTCTGCGCCCACCAAAGCCTCGCGCTTTTCATAGCCCAAGTTGTAAGTAAAATTACCTTTTGCGTCCAATTGCGCACCGTCTACTTTGAAAGTAATCGTGCCCGCGCGGCGTTTTTGTGATGCCATGTTGATGCTCCAAATAGCAAGGGGGCCACTGGCCCCCTTTGGTTACACTTTAAATTGAATTTTGTTGGCAAACACGCACATCTGATTCACCAAGTCGGGCACCATCAAGCTGTCCAAGCGGTTTGGATTGCTGCCGTGGCGCTCTGCATAACTGTCGGCCGTGAATTGCTCCACGTTTTCCACCAAGCCCAGATCATGGCTCCACAGTGTCGCACGCGCCACCATTTCGGCGTGCATCAGCTTGGGCGTCATGATGGGCTGGCCACGGGCAAACTTGTTGCCATCGTCAGCCAGTTTGTGGCGCGGGTATTTGCTCACAATGTAAGCATCCCAATCGTAACGCAGGTAAGAAAGCGTCCAAATGGTGTTCACCATCAAATAGCTGTCATCGGCTTGGCCGTAAGCGCCCGTTTTGTAAGTGGTAATCAACATTTCGATTTGCACATCACCCGTGGCACTGACTTTCAATGTCGAGATACCATTGAACAACAATAAATTGCGCTCTTGATCGGTAAGCAGCTCGGTTTCTTTCGGTGCCAGCACATCCACCAACTTCAAGGTCTGAAACGGTCGTGCAGGGTCGTTTTGCGCGGCAAATGCCGCCTGCCCTGCCACTGCTGCCGCAATCGCAAATGGATGGGTTGGGCTTTGCGGCAAGCCAGAAATGGAGACAAATGGGCTGTTGCGCCCGTTGCCCAAAGTAGACAAAGCAGCATACCCACTGCACTTGGCTGAAAACACCATGCCATCTATGGCGCGCATTGGCCCCCAGCGGTCTTCCATTTCTTCTTCTAACGCAATCAAACTCGCGCTGTCCAAATAGGGGTTGATAATCACGTCAAATTGCTTGTCACCCAAATCCGCCAGAACATCGTCTAAAACAGGATTGCCAGCACCACCACTCATCGCCGTAATGACCACTGCCAAGCCTTTGGGGGTGGCTTCGTCATGATGGTAATAATTCAAGCGCACATCCAACTCATTGCCGACTGTGCCCTTGTTTTTGGCTGTCAATGTCACCACAGCCGCTTGCACTGTTGCTGTTACCGCCAGCGATGCCTTGGCATTCACCACATCCACCAATTTTTCTGCCATCGCTTCTGCAGTGTCATCCAACACCGCAGGCACACGCACCAATTCACCCGCCACATACACGCTCAAAATGCCCGCTTCTTGCACCGTGCCCGTGAATTTAATGCTGCCAGTGGCAGCAACCGCCGCCGCATCATCGGCAAGCGGCAACACCCAGGTCTCAATCTGATCGCCCAAATTGACAAACCAAGACGCCGCCCCGATGGCCAACATCGAACCAGGCCCCGCCAAAGCCGTCACCTGCTCTTTGCGACTGACTTGTGCCATTTTGCCAATTTCTGCTGTCGCATTCGCCAACACTTGGCCAACAATCAAGGCACGAAACGCTTTTAATGTTGCGCCCTTGTTTGCCAATTCATTGTTAAATTCGGTGTAAGAGCCTGGCACACGTTGCGTGTTGGCAATTTTATCAAATCCAATTGTCATTGTTTTTCACCCTTGCCTTTGGCTGAACTCACCACCACTTCAACATCGCCATCAGCAATGCGACGACGCCAATAATTGTCTTTCATCACCGCTGTCCCATTTGGTGGTAGCGGCTGCTTGGTTGCTGGATCCATGACAATCAAGTCACCCAGCGGCTTCACTGTAATTTTTTGCATAACTATCCTTTTGGATTTTGATCCCGCGCATCGATGCGCTCATTGCTGTTTTTAAGCTGCCAATCTGTGTAATGACTGTCCCAATCAACAATTTCGGCTTCACTGTGCCAAGCCGTATCACCGACATACACACCCGCATCGTCGTAATACTCTGCACGCCAAGTTTGGTAATACCACACCACTGGCTCTTCACCGCCGTCATCGGCCTCGATGTCCAATGTCAACGGGTGCAAATCATCTGCAAGCTCTTTGTGCAAAGTCGGGCTGGCATAAAACAAGCCTTCTACCAAGCCCAGTAACTCTTGCGCCGTGTTTTCAGCCCCGTCCACGGCTTGCACCGCAATGGCTGTGACCAAAGTGACGGCATGCTGGTATTGCATCGGTGCGGTTTGAAATACCGAGCTGGCACGGCCAGCAGCAAACACGCTGACACATGGCAGCTCGCGCTTTTTCAGCGTGCCCAACACGCGGCCATTGCGTACATTGGCAATCTTGGTGCGCAACACTTCGCAAGCGCGGGCAGTAATGTCGGTGATTTGATGGCTCATTTTTTCCTCAATTGCAACACTGTTACACCCGTGCCGTCAGGCTCAGGGCGGTCAATTGCGTAAGCCACACCCGCCACCGTCACCGTGATGTCTTCCCAGGCTTCAGGCACGTCACGGCTGGGCAGCACAACAACAGGGTCGGCATTGCCCACCACTTGGCCAAAGCCCATGTCAGCCAAAAACTCGCGGTCAAATATGCCTGTGACCACTTTGTTGTCCAACTGTATGGCTTGGCCAAAATCGGCAAAATACACTGCCAACGGCTCGTTAAACACCGTCTTCGCCCTGTTCTTTGCCCGCATCATTCTGAACAGCAGGTGGCTGCGTCGGGGCTGGCGGTGTGTTGTCATCTTTACCGCCTTTGCCTGTAGGTTTTTCCGTTTCTGCTACCACCACTGCCCACTGATTGCGAATACAGTCTTTTGCCACCGCTTCGTCTACTTTGATGCTGCTGCCTTCTTTCACATGCTTGCCATCCAATTGCATCGCTCGCAAGGCCTTGATTTTCATATCTGCCATGGTTTCACTCCAATGAAAAAGCCACCCGCAGGTGGCTTAATGGTTTACAGGCCGCTTAGGCTTTGATGTCTTTGCACACGGCAAACGATTCGGCGTGGCGCACTTGCACGTTTACGTCTTGGAAAGCCGTAATTCGCACAGCACCAGTGTCTGATTTTGTGTACGGGTCTGGATTAATATCAATCACGCCCCACATGCCGAGCAACAAATCGGCCCAATTGCCAAACACAACGGCCGATTCATTGGTGGCCGCGCCCAATTTGGAAGCCACTTGGTTAGACACATGCGCAGGATAGCCATTTAAGCTGTTGTCACCTGTCCAGATAAAGCCTTCATGGCCGTCTGCGGCTTTCAATGTTTGCTTCAACTTGCCGCGCACCTTGGTGTTGGTCAAATAGGCCAAGCTGCCATTGTCTGCATTGGCAGCCGATACAACCGTTTCTAAGTCAACAATGTTTGCCCAAGACAAGGCGCCCCCACTGACGACCGAGCCAACTCCATTCACATTCAAGATGCCCAAAGGCTGGCCATTCGCACCTGTGCCTTGCAACACCGCCAAATCCACACCCAAACCGATGGCTGACATCAATTCATTGATGGCGAATTGTTCGGCTGAAATTGACGATTGATTGATGAATTTTCGTGTCAATTCGGTTCTTGCTGAAATGGTTTTTGGTTTTAACCCTACTTGAGAAAACTGTGCAGAACTTTCACCTGCAGAGCCATCTTCATCAATCCAAGACACCGCATTGCCTGACAACACTTTTGGAATGGTGATGTCACCAATCAAACCTGGCAATGTGGTCACGCCCAAACGGCCTACCACGGTTTGATTTCGCAACCAATCAATCATCAAATCAGATCGCAAATCATCGGCAACCACAAAACCACCACCGGCAGGTGTGCCCACATTGTAAGCGCGCTGCAAAATCATTTCTGTGGGCACATAAAAGCCACGCGCAGCGTCTTTGCGTTCGCTCGCCAAGGTATCGCTGATGGAGCGCTCAAAGCCCGCTTTAGACCAATCGCCCGTAATCTGGGCATTCAAAGCACGCAAGAAAGAGTATTCACGTTTTTGATCGCTGCCATCCATGTCAATATGGCCATCGGTGCGCGTCACAGGTGTTTTCATGCGTTCAAGTAAAGCGGCCTGTAAATCTGACGGCGTTTTGCCTTCACCGATGAAGCGCAAGGCCAAATCGGCGGCATCGTATTGCTGCCCAATCGCCACCATTTCGGCAATGCGGGTTTGGTTGTTGTCGGTCACATCCACGCTTGGGGTGGTGGCAGGCACAACAGGGTTTTGTGTAGTTTGTGGCATAAGATTTCTTTCATCTGAATGTAAAGTTACAGGGTTTTGTGTTGCAGGCTGAATTGGGTCGGGGGGGCTGGCTTCAGCCCCATTAATCACAGGCGGCTCGATGTCCAAGCCACGGCCAACACCCACGCTGTCGTCGGCAGGGATTGTCACCATCGAAATTTCATACGGCTGCCAATCTGTCACCAAATAGCGGTCTTCTTGACTGTCGTCAGGGTTGTCATACTTCATGTCACGGATGGCATAGCCGACCGATACATTGACCAACACTTTGTCTTGCACGTCTTGAAACTTCTCACTGGCCAAGGCTGAATTGCCAAAACGCACCAGGGCGCGGCCTTTTTTATCGGCATCAATGCGGGCCGATTCAATCACCCCCAAGTGCTGATCGATGCGGTGGTTAAACAACAAAGGCGCACTGGCATTCAAGCGGCTTAAATCACAATCCCCATCGGCATGGCTCAACACCTCCAAACCAAACCAGCGCTGCACCTCGGCCTCGCTTGAAAACGCCAGTTCTACCGTGCGCTTTTCAACGTCCAGCGTGCTTAAATCAAATTGGGCAAGCCGTTCAAGCTTGCCCAATTGGGAATAATCAATTTTTTTTCGTTCTGCCATTTTTAATCCTCTTCGGTCTCAACTGACACCGTACTGGCCGTCGTTTCGGATACCATCAGGCCTTTTTCAGTCAACATTGCTTGCTCTGCCTCCAATTGTTCAATCGTGTCATCAAAGTCATAGCCCATTTCAGAGGCCACATCGCGGCGCGATTTCACCCGCAGCGCCACCGCTTCCGCCTGCGCTTTCACGTCTTTCAGCGGGTCTACCCACTGCCAGCGGCGGCCTTGCCACTTGTAGCGACAAAAGAGCGCGTACTTAGCGGCAGGAAATGGCACCCCGCGCTCACTGGTAATCGCTCCTTTGAGTAAGGCACAACGCAGCCAACGCTCATACACTTCCACCAAAAACGCGTCTTGAAACCAGTCTTGCAGCGTCATCCAATAATCACGCTCTTCCAATACGCCCGAGCGGATGCTTGAAAAATTCACCCCTTCCAAATCATTGGCCAAGGTGTGGTAAGCCACGCCCAATCCCGATGCGATGCTGCGCAAACAGGCTTTCATGAACACATCAAAATTTTCATGTGGGTATTTTGGATCGTATTCTTGCAGCTCAACACCTCTTGGCAATTTGTTAAACGCACCTGGCACAGCTTCATGAATAAAATCACCGTCTTCATAACGACCAGTCAAGGCAGGCGTGTCGGAAAATTCGTCACTTTTGTCCACAAAAAAGCCCATGTGCGCCGCACCTACCCGCGCCGCCACTATCGCCGCTTCGTTATAGCCACCCAAGTCATTCATGGCGATGATGGCCGCGTGTGTCCACGGTACACCACGCCGCTGCTCTGGTCGGTCTGCGATCATGATGTGGGTCAATTCGCTGGCAGGTACGCGTTCATAATCACCGCTTTGGCTGCCATACACGCCATCGCCTGGGTGGTCTTTTTTCAACCAATAAGCCACTGGCCGCGAATAAGCGTTTAACTCCACTCCCATACGAATTGCATGCTGCTTGCCCGACGCGGGTCGGTTTAGCATCACATCCAAGCGGTCTATGTCCAACACTTGCAGCGCATAGCCAAAATCGTTGTCAAAGCCTTGCACATGCCGCACCAAAGCCTCACCATCCCGCGCCACCGCCTCCATGAGCAAACGGCACAAACCAGAAAACGACTGGCCTGCGGTCACATCGCAGTTTTTGGGGCGGCACCACACATCAAAAGCCGCTTCAATGGCCTTGTTGGCCAAAGCATCGGCTTTGCCATCGTTTTGCACCACTTGCGCCTGTAATTTAAAACCTGCAGGCCCGACCACATTGGTCTTGACCATCTGCATGAAGCGGCGCATGTAAGTGTTATTGCGCGCCAATTCGCGCGAGCGGCTGCGCAAAGTCGGCAACGACATATGCACCAAAGCATCGGACGATTGGGTTTGATTGGCCCAACCGGCTTGCATGAAGCTGTGCGAAGCTGCCGCATATTGTCGCTGCTGGTTTTGCACGGTCAGGTCTGGCTTGCGCCCAAACATGCGCGCAAAAAAACCACGCTTGGGCGTGGTGGCTGGTTGTTTGCTCATAGGCGAAACCTCGTTATGATTTGCTGCGGTGGCCCTTTGTAAGTGCTGATGCCAAGCTGCTGCTCCAGCTCTTGCACGCGGCGCTGCCAATGTTGCAATTGTTTCAACACATCGGCCGCGTCTTGAAACGTCATTTCTCGGTCTTTGATTTTGTAGGCCTTGACGCCGCCACGACCTGCTTGGGTTTTGTAGGCCTCACGCAATGCCGTCACCATCTCTTGCGCATACTGCAATTCCGCTTCACGGCTGTATTCATTCATCATCGTCACCAATTGTTTGCCCAGCCTTTGCGGCGTTGGCCGCCAGGCCTGTGCTGGGCGGGTATGTTATTTGAAGGTTTCACAGCGGGCGCTTCTTCCACTGCAGCGGCTTTTGGCTCTGCGAACAAGTCCACTTGCACCAAATCTTTTTCCAACAACAGCCACGCCGCTTCTGACAGCGCATGCGATTTCAAAGCCCGCGGCGCATGCAAAGCATAAACTTCGCAGTCTAAGGCCTCATTGCGCACGCCTACTTTTTTCTGCCACACCTTTTTGTGCTTGTTGATGCGGCTGGGCACTTTGACCTCGCTCACCAATTGCTCAAAATAGTCCGAGCGCACACCGCGAAAACAGTGTAAACGGCCTGCGCCGTCGCCAGTTAAGGCGATGCGGCCATGTTCACCAATCAACAAATCTTTGGCTTTGGAAACACCAACACTGAACACCGACAAGCCAAAGCGGTCGGCCTTGGTGTTGCGGTGTTTGGTGTCGATTTTGCGCGGCACACTGAAAATCTCTCTGTCGTCCGTGCTGGAGCCTTTCACCGCCATCACCGTCACGCCTGCGCTGTTGCGCTGGTATTTGCGCACCCAAGTGTAGACCGCATCGGACGTGTTGCCGTCTGAGCTGTCAATGCTAATTGCGCGGATGCGCATTTTGGCACCGCTGGCATGCTCATAAGTGTTAATGAACACCAATTCATGCAGCTTTTTCCAAATGTCGGCTTGCGTGTCCACAGTGTTGCCTTGGATTTCTTCCCACCACACCAACCACGATTCTTCACCACGGCCATAAGCGCGCATGATGATGGCCAAGCGATCGTGTTGCACGTCCACACCCATCGTCAACAGCAAGCCGCCGCGCGGCACCGTCAATTCTGGGTAATCTAACACCCGTTCTGCCAAAGCATCACTGTCTGGACCTTCGTTTTGCAACTCGAAAGCCTCGCCTTTGGAGGAGTTTACAAACGCAATCAAGCGCGCGGCATCGCCGTTATCATACTCATGCAAGGCCGCCAGCCACTTTTTCATCAGTTCTGAAAAGCGACTGCCAGGGAATGGGCTGTAAAGC
>RRZU010829398.1_pt1 | contig 13088 bp, 5 predicted proteins | sample 2165561 | NCBI WGS metagenome assembly RRZU01 (sample SAMN10456909, study PRJNA506462) | wastewater metagenome | isolation source: wastewater sludge | place: USA: Moscow, Idaho
GATAGTACAAACAAACTACACTGCTGATCCTGCTCCAATGGTGCACAACGGTACGGTGTATTTATATACCACTCACGATGAAGATAAAACAGTTAGAAACTTCTTCACCATGAATGACTGGAAATGCTATTCTTCTACCGATATGGTGAACTGGACCGATCATGGTACCATCCTTTCTTATAAAGACTTTAGTTGGGCGAGAGGAGATGCATGGGCGGGTCAATGTATTTACAGAAACGGGAAATATTATTTTTATGTTCCAATGAATATGAAAAACGGAGGCAATGCCATTGGTGTGGCGGTTTCCGATAGTCCAACAGGCCCTTTCAAAGATGCGTTGGGTAAACCATTGCTTGTTGGATACGGCTATATCGATCCAAGCGTGTTTATCGATGACGATGGACAGGCTTATCTGTATTGGGGAAATCCGCATCTCTGGTATGTGAAACTCAATCAGGATATGCTTTCGTACGATGAGAAAGCCGGTATCACGCAGGTTCCGTTGACCGACGAAAGCTTCAAACTACGCACGATCAATGCACATAAAACCTTCTCGTGGGCTTCGTCTATCGATGGACGGGCTTCGCACAGCATCAAAGGTCCTAACAACAAATACTACTGGTTTGTAAGCGCGGTTGATAAAGCCACTAACAAAAAAGTAATCGGATTGGGCGTTGGCAGTCAGGCTATCGGTCCGTTCGAAGATGTGCTGGGTAAACCGTTCATCACCGAGCATTGTGGTGATGGCAACATCAACCCAACTGTGATTATCGACAATGATAAACAACCGTTTTTGGTTTGGGGCGAATCGGAACTTTGGTCTGTCAAGCTTAATGCCGACTGGATTTCGTACGACACAGCCAAAGGAACAGAACTTATTCCGGCAGATAAAAAAGAATGGTTTGCTTCCAAAATAAAAGGAACCATCAATTCAACCGAAAAAAGAACGACCACATACGAAGAAGGTCCTTGGGTTTTCAAACGTAACTCAAAATACTACCTGCTTTATCCGGCAGGTGGTGTACCCGAACATTTGGCTTATTCCACAGGTAAAACTGTAACCGGTCCATGGGTTTACGGCGATACCATTATGCGTATCATTCCAAAAGATGGCGCATTCACCAACCATCCGGGATATATCGAATACAAAGGCAAATCGTACCTGTTTTACCACAATGCCGGATTGCCCGGTGGAGGTGGATTCAAACGCTCGGTATGTGTAGAGGAGTTTAAATTTAATGCCGATGGTTCTATTCCGGTCATTCAACCAACTAAAATAGGGGTAACCGAAAGTGCAGCCAACTTAAATCCGTTCAATAGAACCGAAGCAGAAACCATTGCATGGGAAGAAGGCATAGAAACAGCCAAAGATTCTTCGTTGGGCGTATATGTGACCGATATCAGCAATGGCGATTACATCAAGGTGCGCAGTGTGGATTTCGGCAAGGGAGCTAAATCGTTTGAAGCAAGCGTTGCAGCAGCTATCGCAGGTGGATCAATTGAAATCCGCATCGGTGGCAAAGATGGAAAATTGCTGGGAACACTGGCCGTAAAACCGACAGGATCGGACAAAGCATGGAAAACGCAGCGTTGCAAAATAGCCAAAACTGTAGGTGTACATGATGTATATTTCGTTTTTAAAGGTGGCGAAGGAAATCTGTTTAATTTCGATTGGTGGAAATTTTTATAGAATACTATTATTTTAAAATATCATGAAAAAACTTTTTATATTCCTGTTATTCGTTTCGGTTTTTAATCTGGCCGGAAAATCCGAAAATCCGATAGTACAAACACATTTCGGTCCCGACCCGGCTCCTATGGTGTACAACGGCACTGTTTATGCTTATGTGGGAGATGATATTCCCGGAACGGACTTTTACTATATGACCAAATGGAGGGTGCTTTCTTCTACCGATATGGTCAACTGGACCGACCACGGTTCTCCTATTTCGCTCGAATCGTTTTCGTGGGCACGCGACCGTGCATGGGCTGCTCAGTGTATCGAACGTAACGGTAAGTTTTACTGGTACATCTGTGTTCAGAGTACTAAAAACGATATGTCGATAGGGGTAGCGGTATCCGACAGTCCTACCGGACCTTTCAAAGATGCTATAGGAAAACCGCTGATTGCTAACGGAAGCTGGTCGAATATCGACCCAACCGTTTATATCGACGATGATGGACAAGCATATCTTTACTGGGGTAATGGCAGTTTGTTCTACGTAAAACTGAATAAAGACATGATTTCTTATTCAGGCGAAATTGTTACGGTTCCGCTGAGTGTCGAAAGCTTCGGAGGCGTAAGAGGCAACCGCAGTACCGAAAATCCTAACAAGGACTCATTTGTGGAAGGCCCGTGGTTCTACAAACGCAATAATTTGTATTATATGATGTTTGCCGGAATGGGTAAAGGTGGTGAGTGCCTTTCGTATTCCACAAGTACAGGTCCTACCGGTCCGTGGAAATACCAGGGAAAGATTATGGAAGATCAGAAGCTGAATAGTTTTACCAATCATGGTGGAATTATCGACTACAAGGGCAATTCCTACCTGTTCTATCATAGTGGATTGTTGCCTAATGGTGGTAGTTATGGTAGAGCGGCCTGTGTCGAACAGTTTACATATAATGCCGATGGAACAATTCCTTCGGTAAAAGCCACAAAAGAAGGACCTGCTCCGGTAGGTACCCTGAATCCCTACAACCGTGTAGAGGCTGAAACAATGGCGTGGTCGGAAAAATGTACTATTTCAAACAACAAGAAAAACGGCATTTATATTTCGGGAACACGTACTAAAGGCTATATCAAGGTGCGCGAAGTGGATTTTGGCACTCAATCGCCTGCATCGTTCACTGCATCGCTGGCAGCCGGACTGGATGGTGGTATTCTGGAAGTGCGTTTGGACAGCGTAAAAGGCAAAGTGCTTTCATCAATCAGCTTACCACGTACAGGTGGCTGGGATAAGTTCAAAACATTTACGTCGGAAGTAAAAGAAAAAGTGACAGGCAAACACGACCTGTATCTGTATTTCAACGGTCAGAACATTACTGCCGGACGCGAATTGTTCAATTTCGACTGGTGGAGGTTTAGCCTGAATAAAAATGAATACTGATAAAAGGTATATTATACAGATAAATACACCTTTATTATTAATTCAGATACTTCAAAACTAACCAAATACTGTAAATTTGTCGGGTTAATTAAATCAAAATTTAAAATGAAAAAACTCGCTCTTACATGCTCGTTCCTGTTATGCCTACTTTCGGTAATTTATGCACAGGAATTTACAAAAACAGAATTTGGAATGAAATTAAATTCTAATTCGGTAGCAATTGAAGTCCAATTTTATAGCCCTACCATTGTTAGAATACTAAAATCACCTCAAGGTAATACATTTTCTAAGGAAAGCTTATCGGTAATAAAAAAACCGGAAACTGTTCAACTAAATATTAAGCAGCGAGCAGAATGGATATCAATTAACAGCAGCAAACTGAAAGTTGTGGTGAATAGCAAATCCGGAGCAATTGCATTTACAACTTTGGCTGGAGTTGATTTGTTAAGTGAGAATGAAGCCGGTTTTACCGATTTTAATGATATAGGGACTAAAACCTACACCGTTTCGCAATCTTTCATGCTCAAAAAAGATGAAACAATTTACGGATTGGGGCAGCAGCAGCGCTCTCAACTATCGTTGCGAAATGTAAAACTTCACATGGTACAGGGAAATACCGACGACTATGTGCCTTTTATGGTCTCTACAAAGGGTTATGGACTGTTCTGGGATAATTACTCCCCTACTGTTTTTGAGGATAAACCCGAAAGCACTTCATTTACATCCGAAATAGGCGATTGTATTGATTATTATTTTATGCTGGGTGGAAATATTGATGGCTCTATTGCCTGTATGCGCGATTTAACGGGACAGGCTCCCATGTTTCCACTATGGACCTATGGTTACTGGCAAAGCAAAGAACGCTACAAAAGTCAAAACGAACTGGTAGGTGTGGTGCAAAAATACCGGGATTTACAGGTGCCGTTGGATGGAATTATTCAGGACTGGCAATACTGGGGCAACAATTACCTGTGGAATGCCATGGAATTCCTGAATGCAGAGTTCCCGAAACCTCAAAAAATGGTGGACGACATTCATAAACTAAATGCACATCTTATCATTTCAATTTGGTCGTCGTTTGGCCCGCAAACCAAACAGTTTCGCGAAATGCAATCCAAAAACATGCTACTCAATTTCGGCACATGGCCTCAATCGGGCTTAGAGGGCTGGCCGCCTAACCGCGACTATCCTTCCGGTGTACAGCCATATGACCCTTACAATCCCGAAGCACGCGATATTTATTGGCAGTACCTGAATAAGGGCTTGTTTGCTTATGGTATTGATGGCTGGTGGATGGACTCAACTGAGCCCGACCATATGGATTTTAAACCTTCGGACTTTGATCTGAAAACATATTTGGGTTCGTTCCGTAAAGTACGAAATGCTTTTCCGTTAATGGCAGTGGGTGGTGTGGCCGAACATCAGCGTGCTACTACTTCCGACAAGCGTGTGTTTATACTCACCCGTTCTGCTTTTGCGGGTCAACAACGCTACGGAGCAAATACATGGTCGGGCGATGTAAATTCGTCGTGGCAATCGTTGCGCAATCAAATACCAGCTGGACTTAACTTTTCAATGAGCGCCATACCCTATTGGAATACTGATATTGGTGGTTTCTTTGCAGGAGCTTATAACCGTGGCCGCAGTGAGTTTTCCGGGGCAAGAAATCCTTCCTTTCAGGAATTGTATGTAAGGTGGATACAGTTTGGTGCTTTTACACCCATGATGCGCTCGCATGGTACCGATGTGCCCCGGGAAATCTACAATTTTGGAACTAAGGGTGAACCTATTTACGATGCCATTGAAAAATCGATTCATTTGCGCTATTCATTATTACCCTACATTTATTCGGTAGCCCGTGACATTACACATTCACAATCAACTATGATGCGTGCTTTGGTAATGGACTTTGATGATGAAAAAGTGACTGAGATAAACAACGAATATATGTTTGGAAAATCTATTTTAGTAGCGCCGGTTTTGAATGCTCAGTATACACCCGAAACAATCGTAAAAACTGACGAAAATTCAGGCTGGAACAAAAACGAGAAGAAAGATAACAATATCGTTTCGGTTGATTTTACACAACCCAAAACGAGCAAAGTTTATTTACCATCAGGTACAAAATGGTTCGATTTCTGGACGAACAAATCCTACAGTGGTGGACAGGAATTAACAACACAAACAAGCATTGATAAAATTCCACTTTATATAAAAGCAGGCAGTATATTAGCTCTTGGCCCTCAGGTACAGTTTGCCACCGAAAAAAAATGGGATAATCTCGAAATTCGAGTGTATCCGGGTGCCGATGGCGAATTTACCTTATACGAAGATGAAAACGACAACTACAATTATGAAAAAGGTGCGTTTTCAACAATACTCTTTAAGTGGAATGAAAAGTCTCAGACACTTACAATTTCGGAGAGAAAGGGAGCATTCACGGGCATGCTTCCAATGCGTAATTTCAACATAATCGTACTAAGTTCACTCAATAATGAGATGAAAAAGAGTGTGAGTTATAAAGGTGAAAAATCTACATATGGTTTTCGGCAAAATAAATGATTTGAATCTTATGATTACAAAACGGATAACAATACTCGCTTTAGGGATTTTAATCATTGTTACAAGTGCTCAATCACAACCAAAAAGCCTTTGTTCAAACAATGAACCTTACCTACTACCATCTTTCCCGTCTGTACCTGCAGTGTTAGCAGAAGATAGTATAACGGTGGGCGATTGGAAATCGTTTCCGGAAATAAAACTCAACATCCCTATAGCATCGGGTACATTTGAGCCTACCTGGGAATCTATCGAAAAGAATTACCCGGGCGAGCCTTCGTGGCTGCGCGATGCAAAATTTGGTATATGGGTGCATTTTGGGCCCCAATCGGCTGGCGAAAGTGGCGACTGGTACGCCAGAAATCTCTACAAACCAGGCACACATGCCTATAAAAACCACCTTAAAAGATTTGGTCATCCATCCGAAGTTGGTTATAAGGAAGTGTTGCGTGACTGGAATCCCACGAAACTTGATCCGGCTGCTGTTACCAAGCTTTATCAGGAGTCCGGAGCTCGTTTCCTGATGATTCAGGGTGTGCACCACGATAATTATGATATGTGGAATTCACGCTATCAACCCTGGAACTCAGTTAACATAGGCCCCAAACGCGACTTGTTGGGCGAATGGGCAAAAGCTTGTCGTGCCAACGGAATGCATTACGGCGTAACTTTTCATCACGAATATACATGGTGGTGGTGGCAAACAGCGTTTGGCAGCGATGCCGAAGGTGATAAAAAGGGTGTGCCTTACGATGGCAGTCTGACGCTTGCCGACGGAAAAGGCAAATGGTGGGAAGGCTACGATCCGCGTTTGCTTTACGGAATTAACCTTCGCGAATACAAGGGCGTAATCAAAGCTGCCAACTCGGGTTGGTCGCCTTCGCCGGCAGGTATTTTTGCCAATCATCTTGATTATGCTAAATGGTATGCCACACAATGGGCTCTGCGCATGATGGATGTGGTACAACATTACGACCCTGACTTCATCTACACCGACGGTACAGTGCAAGGACCTTTCACCGGTAATGGTACAGGTACGGGTATTAAGGCTGATGCCATGCAAACTGTTATTGCTGATTACTACAATCGCACACTCAAAAAACGCGGCAAAGTAAACACGTTCAGTATTGTAAAATTCCGCAAGAAAACAAATGGCACCGTGAACACCGAAGAGCATGGTTTGCCGGCGGATATAAAAACCGACCAACCATGGATTGGCGAAACGCCTGTAGGTGATTGGTTTTACGCTCCTAATTTCACCTACGATTCGGGAATGATGATTCGTTACCTGATTGAAGCCATTGCTCGTGATGGGAACGTTGCTATTAACATTGCCTTTTTGCCTGATGGTTCGTTGGATCCGGGTAGTGTAACAATGCTCAAAGAAGTTGGGGTGTGGATGCGCCGCAACGGCGAAGCTGTTTATGGAAGTCACGCATGGAAAATACCCGGTGAAGGGGAATTGGTAGATGGTAAATTAAAGAAACTTCCCGGTGGGGCATTAAACCGCAGACACGCAGAATTTAAATACGATGCGCAGGATATACGTTTTACAGTGGGTAAAAACGGTTCACTTTATGCATTTTGCATGAATGTACCGGCTTCCGGAGCACAAGTAAAAATTAAGTCATTGGGTACTGAGGCGAAATATCTCGATAAGTTGGTTAAATCGGTTAAGTTGCTTGGCTCTAATGCTAAACTACAATGGAAACAGGAAGCCGACGGGCTAACTATTACTTGTCCTGTTAACATGCCTTTTGCTACTTCAGTTGTCTTTAAAATTGATTAATCTGTTCCAAAAATGAGATTTAAAATCTTATTTCTAGCCATATTTGCTTCTCTTTTCTGCCAGGCTCAGCTTGTTAAGGGCTTTCAACAATTATCCGACAGGGTAAATGTGACCTTGCAGGAAGGAACTCTTAGTGTTTTTCCTTTGTCAGACAATACTGTAAGAATTAAGTTTCATAAATCAGCAACAGAAGAGGTAAAGGAATTGATTTTTGTAACAAAAACTTCAGCTCCGGCTTTTCAGGTTGCCGATTCTCCTTTAAAGCTGGAGATTAAAGCACCAAAAATCACCATATCGTTGGATAAACAAACGGGAAAACTAACCTTTGCTGACAAAAGCGGGAAGGTTTTTTTGAGTGAAAAATCAGATTCGCGAAAGCTAACATCGGGTACAATTCAGGGCGATTCTTGTTACATGGTGGAACAGAGTTTTGAATCGCCTGCTGATGAGTATATCTTCGGTTTGGGACAATTTCAGGATGGACAATACAATCTAAAAAACGTTGCCCGTCGGTTAACGCAGGTAAATACGCAGATTGCTATTCCGTTCATTTACTCCAGCAAAGGCTACGGTTTGTTGTGGCACCAGTACGGACTAACAGATTTTAATCCAACAGATAATTTCATTCCGCTTGTTAAACAGGAGCAACCAACCACCGCAAGCGCTCAAATGGCCGAAGTTACGACTACCTCAGGTACACAAAGAGTGTCTCAAAATCAGTCGCTTTATCAGGGTAAATTCACGGTGCCCGAGGATGGCGAATACTCCATTTTTCTTGATTTGGGCGATATGGGCAATCGTCATTTTGTGGTCATTGACGGTAAACCCTGCATGGATCAAAGCAATATGTGGCTTCCGCCAACTTCCGGCACGCTGCTAAAGCTTAAAGCAGGTGAGCATCAGGTTCAGGTGTTGTGCAAATCGGACAATACGCCTAAATTATCGTGGAAACTGAGCGACAATTCTACGACCTTCCGCTCTCCCGTTGCCCAAGGACTAGATTATGTAGTCTTCTACGGTCCGTCGGCTGATGATGTGATTGCTTCATACCGAAATCTTTCGGGCAATGCACCTATGTTTCCCAAATGGGCCTATGGCTTTTGGCAATGCCGCGAACGTTATATGTCGGGTACACATTTGGTTGAAACTGTAAAAGAGTTCCGTAAACGAAACCTTCCGGTAGACGTGATTGTGCAGGACTGGCAGTATTGGGGAAGTCGTGGCTGGGGGGTCCCGCAGTTCGACGAAAAGAATTACCCAAATCCGGCCGGTTTTATCAAAGAGTTGCACGATTTGAATGCCCATTTCAATATTTCTATTTGGTCAAATCCGGATAAAAATTCAACTATCGGAAAAGAGTTTGTGCTAAAAAATCGTTTTATTCCTGATACCAAATGGCTCGACTATTTTAACGCCGAAACCCGAAAGGAATATTGGAATACATTGAAAGTGAATATGTTTGACAATGGGGTCGATTCGTGGTGGATGGATGCTGTTGAGCCCGAAAATGATGCATTGAAAGGAACAAAAACACATATGGGCCTTGGTGATTTTTATCGCTTAACCTATCCGTTGATGGTTAGCCAGGCTGTGTCCGAAGGTCAACGCGAAACTTCGTCCGATAAACGTGTTTGTATACTTACCCGCTCGGCATTTCCTGGTCAGCAACGGTATGGAATCATCAACTGGTCGGGCGATATTGGGGGTACATGGGAGGTGTTCAGAATCCAAATTGTGGCCGGATTAAATTATACCATTACCGGTTTCCCTTACTGGACAACGGACATTGGTGGCTTTTTCCGCCCGGGGCGGTCGCAATATACCGACGAGAAATACCATGAATTGCTCACACGATGGTATCAATGGGGGACATTCAATCCGATTTTCCGCATGCACGGTTATATGACCGAAACCGAACCCTGGAAATACGGGCAAAAAGTGGAAGACAATATGCGTAAAATGCTGAATTTGCGTTATCAGTTGCTTCCTTATATATATTCCGAAGCTTGGCAGATAACTAAAAATGGTTCAACCATAATGCGTCCATTGGTAATAGATTTCAACGGCGATACTGCCGCAGTTAATAGTAAGTTTCAGTATATGTTTGGAAAATCATTGCTGGTAGCACCAGTTACTGAGGCTAATGTAAACCAGTGGAATGTGTATTTGCCCATAGATGCCGATTGGTTCGATTTCTGGACAGGTAAGCATTTTGCCGGAGGACAAACGATAAAAACTGATGCTCCATTGGATAAAATTCCACTTTTTGTCAAGGCAGGTTCCGTAATCCCAATGGGTAAAGTAATACAGTCGAGCGCCGAAAAATCCGATACGCTTGAAATACGTGTTTATGAAGGAGCTGATGCCCGATTTGAATTGTACGAAGATGAGGGTGATAATTATAATTACGAAAAGGGATTGTACAGCACTATCACCTTCCGCTGGGACGATAAAGCCCAAAAGCTCACCATCAGCGATAGAAAAGGTTCATTTCCTGGTATGTTGAAAAACAGAAGTTTCACCATTGTAAAAATATCTTCTGCAGATAAGAAAGAAAAGGTGGTCAACTATACAGGAAAATCAGTAAAGATAAATCTATAAATCAAGGTATAAATAATAATTAAAAAGATTGAAAAACACATGAAAAGACTTACAACGGAAATTCTTAGGAAGGCCATAACCGCTGGTATCTTTTTTTCTTTTACGCTCACTTGTTGGGGACAGTTGTTTCCCTACAAAGATGCAAGATTAACCCCTACTGAAAGAGCGAAAGATTTATTGTCGAGACTGACACTGGATGAAAAGGCATCGCTGATGCAAAATAATTCACCGGCTATTCCTCGTTTGGGAATCAAGGCTTATGAGTGGTGGAACGAAGCCCTGCATGGCGTAGGGCGTAGCGGTTTGGCCACTGTATTTCCTCAGGCAATAGGTATGGCTGCTTCGTTCAATGATCAGTTGCTTTATAAAGTATTTACTGCCGTGTCGGATGAAGCGCGGGCCAAATCCAATAAATACAGTGAGCAGGGTGGACTCAGACGCTATCAGGGACTTACATTCTGGACTCCCAATGTCAATATCTTCCGCGATCCGCGATGGGGCAGAGGTCAGGAAACTTATGGCGAAGATCCATATTTAACAAGTAAAATGGGTGTGGCAGTAGTCAAAGGTCTGCAAGGGCCGGATGATGCCGAATTCGATAAGTTACATGCCTGTGCCAAGCACTTTGCGGTACACTCAGGTCCCGAATGGAACCGACATTCTTACAACGCGGAGAATATCTCTCCACGCGATTTGTACGAAACGTATCTGCCTGCATTCAAGGATTTGGTGCAGAAGGCCGATGTAAAAGAAGTGATGTGTGCTTACAACCGTTTCGAAGGTGAACCTTGTTGCGGTAGCAACCGTTTGTTGACACAGATTTTGCGTAACGAATGGAATTATAAGGGACTGGTAGTGTCGGACTGTTGGGCGATTGCTGATTTCTATAATAAAAATGCACATGCCACACAACCTGATGCCACTCATGCCGCTGCCAATGCCGTTATGAATGGAACTGACCTGGAATGTGGCTCTGATTTTGCCAAACTACCTGCCGCTGTTAAGCAAGGACTTATCGACGAGAAAAAAATAGATGAATCGGTGTTGCGACTGCTCCAGGCAAGGTTTGAGCTGGGCGAGATGAACGATAAGCCTGTATGGGAAATCCCGTATTCGGTGGTAAACAGTGTTGAACACCAGAATCTGGCACTTAGAATAGCCGAAGAAAGTTTGGTCTTGCTTCAGAATAAAAACAACACGCTACCTCTTCGTAAAGGTTTGAAGGTTGCATTGATAGGCCCTAACGCCAACGACTCGGTGATGCAATGGGGAAATTATAATGGCTTTCCCGGCAAAACAGTTACGCTGTTGGAAGGCATGCGCCAGTATCTTGACAACAACCTGATCTATGATATCGGATGCGACAGAACCTCCGAAACAACTATCAGCAGTCTTTTCAGCGAATGCAGCGTGGATGGCAAAAAAGGTTTTGAAGCCCAGTACTGGAACGATCGCACTGCTGAAGGTGCTCCTGTTGTTACCGAGATGATTACCACACCATTCAATTTCTCTACTTTGGGAGCAACTGCTTTTGCAGCCGGAGTGAATATCAGAAATTTTGCAGCCCGATATAAAACGGTTTTCCGTCCTACGCAGAGTGGTGATGTGGCTTTTCAGTTTAAAACCAACGGACGCACCAGCCTCTCGGTGAATGGGGAAGCGGTGGTGAAAAACATATTTTCAGCCAATACTACCCGTGCTTACACCCTCAAGGCGGAAGCAGGCAAATCGTATGAAATAGAGATTACTTTTTCGCAGGGAAATGCGGATGCTAACCTTGCTTTCGATTTTGGCTCGTTGATTCCTGCCGATTTAATGGCGGCTGTGGCAAAGGTAAAAGATGCTGATGTGGTGGTTTTTGCCGGAGGAATAGCTCCCTCGCTCGAAGGGGAAGAAATGCGGGTGGAAATTCCCGGATTCAAAGGTGGCGACCGTACCGATATTGAATTGCCGGCCATACAGCGCAAATTATTACAGGAGTTGAAAAAAGCAGGCAAGCAGGTTGTTTTCGTGAACTTCTCAGGTTCTGCCATGGGTTTTGCTCCCGAAGTAGCCTCGTGCGATGCCATTTTGCAGGCCTGGTATCCCGGTCAAGCAGGCGGAACGGCAATAGCCAAAACCCTGTTTGGCGACTACAATCCATCGGGTAAATTGCCGGTTACTTTTTACAAAAACGTACAACAGTTGCCCGATTTTGAGGATTACAATATGAAAGGCCGTACCTATCGTTTTATGACTGAGAAACCTCTTTTCCCATTTGGTTATGGATTGTCTTACAGCTCTTTCAGCATAGGAAAGGCCAAACTTTCGAAAAAACAGATAAGTGCGAAGGGTTCGTTGAAAATGGTGGTGCCGGTTACAAACAAAGGAAACACTCCCGGAACAGAAGTGGTACAGGTGTATATCAAAAAGCTGAACGATATTGATGGTCCGGTAAAAACCCTCAGAGCATTCAAACGGGTGGAAGTGGCTGCCGGAAAAACAGTGAACGCGGAAATTGTTCTGACTCCCGAATCGTTTGAATTTTATGACTGGACACAACGCAAAATGATGACCGCCTCCGGCGATTACGAAGTGTATTGTGGAAACAGCTCTGATAACGACGCTTTAAAGGTGTACAGACTAACAATAAAGTAAAATCAGAACTTTCCCCGGAAAGGAAATGAAGGATGACTCGAATAAATGAGTCATTCTTTTTTGTGTTTTCTCGTTTCAAAATCCTTTTGAACCACATTATTTTTATTTATTATCCCAAAAGCCGAGCAAGTTGCAAAACTATTTTTTTTAGCTTCACCTTTTAAGTGATTGCTGGTAAGATTTTTGTAGTATGTCAATTCTTATTCTATTAATACAGACTGCTTTATAAATTAATTAATGCAATGAAGTAAACTAAAATCTTACTGATAATTCCTTTGTTTTTTGTTTGTTCGATGAGGACAATAGCACTCAATAGAGATTCTGTGATGACAGTAATTCTTGATTTATTAGATAAGAAACACTGCTATGAAGTTTCTTTAAATCCTAATGTA
>RRZU013516456.1_pt1 | contig 13088 bp, 9 predicted proteins | sample 2165561 | NCBI WGS metagenome assembly RRZU01 (sample SAMN10456909, study PRJNA506462) | wastewater metagenome | isolation source: wastewater sludge | place: USA: Moscow, Idaho
CTCGGCGCTGGCTTTGCCTTCACTGACATCAATTAAATAGACCCGCTCGGCATCCAATTGCGCCTGTTCGATTAAGTACTCTTTGATGCTATTAGCACGGGCTTGGGCTAAGCGACGTAACCCCAATGGGCTGTGGGCATAGCTTTGCAGCACGGCGTCGCGCATCAGCTGTTCGCGTTCTTCTTTTTTAAGCTCGGCCCATTGCGCCGGTGGCTGTTGTTTAAGTTGGCTGCGGTAAATGCCTTCCAGCAGAATGGGTTTTCTTTGTCTGGTACTTCGAGGTTTTCTTTACTGGAGTCTATTTTAGTGCCGCGGTGCTGCAAAATGCTGTACCAGGCGTCTTGGTAGGCCGCATCTAAACGCATTTGCGCCAACAGCGGGCCATCTAAATCAGCACGGCTGCCGCCTTCCACTTCGAGGCGCAGTTGCGGGCGCTCTTTCAGGGCTTGGCTGAGGGTGTCTAGGCTTTTCGCTGCGGTGGGATTGATGGTGTATTCCCCCGGTAAAAACACCACTTCGCTGAGCTCTGTGTTGTTGCTGTGGGCGAGGCCGGCAATAAAGTTAAAAGGCGCAGCTACGGCGCGGGTGATCAGGTTGCGGAAAGTTTGCCAAACAATGGGCGCAACCTTGAACTCCGGGTTGTTTAAATCACCTTGGATCGGTAAGTCGATGGCGATGCGGCCTTTGCTGTCTTTGAGTAAGGCAATGGCTAAACGCACTGGTAAATCCACCGCGTCAGGGCTATCGACGCGTTCGCCCAGTTGCAATTCTTCCAGTAACAGTTGGTTGCTGGCGTTGAGTTTGCCGTCGGTGATTTGATAGTGCAGGTTGAGGTTTAACCGACCTTTTTGGATGCGATAGCCGGCAAATTTGCCTGAGTACGGGGTTAAGGTGGTCAGTTCCACGTGCTTAAAGTCGGTGGTGATATCCAGCTTTTTTAATGGATCAAAAGGCATCAGGCTGCCGCTGATAGTAACCGGTGCATAGCGATCAATGCTGCCGGTGATGTCCACTTTGGCGACGCTGCTGGTTTGGTTGTCGAGGGTGCCGATGCTGCCGTTGAGCTTTTGGATGGCGGTAGCAAAACTGGGTTGTAAGCTGTAGTCGGCAAAGTTTGCTGAGCCATCTTTGATCTCAATGCCGCCAATGCGCATGGCAAATTCTGGGCTGTCGGCTGCTGGGGTGGCAGCAGGTTTAGGCGGCTGTGGGATCATTAGCTCGCTGATATTGGTGGTGAGGTCTTGATTAATAATAAAGCGCACATAAGGCTCGGCGAGCACCAGTTTATTGATGTCCAGTTGCTGTTTTTGCAGTTGATAGTGAATGCCATTGATATCCACTGTTTGCCATTTCAGTAGGTCACGCTGGCCGTGGCTGTCGCGTATATGCAGTTGGGTAATGGCTGCGTCACCGCTGACGTCCAGCTGTAGGTTGTCTAAATCGCTGACTTGCAGTTGTAGGGCGCTGTTAAGCAGGCCGCTGCGCAGCTCTATACGTGCGTAGGGGCTGATCCAGGCTTGCGCAGGGCGTAGGTCAAGATCGCTGCTGTTGAGGCTCATCGCAACTTTTAGCGGCTGCAGGGTGACTGTGGCGTTGCTGCTGAGTTTGCCGTGCTCGCCGACTTGGGTGTCGAGCTCGGCGTTAAAGGTTGAGTTGGCTTGGCTGTCAAAATCTTTAATTTTTAAGTTGAAGTCTGCCAGCTCTAGGGCCACGGGCTGGCTTTGGCTAAGGTCTTCAAGGTGAAACTTTTGTTGTTTAAAGTCCGCTTGTTTCACCAGAATGCGCCAAGCAGGGCTGGTGTCTTTGTCTTTGTCTTTGTCTTTGTCTTTATTGGCTTGGTCTGTGCTGTCAGGCGCTGGGCTGCTGTTAGCTGTTGCGGGCTGCTGCGCTGCGCTGGGTAAGAGTTTTTGCCAGTTGCTGACACCCTCGGCATCAATTTGCGCCCAGGCTTCGAGTTTGCTGCTGGTGGCTTGGCCGATGAGCAATTTTTGCTGTTGCAGATCAAAGCTGCTGTTGCTGATGCTGAATTGTTCAAGGCGCGCTAAAGGCAACTGTTGTTGCGCAGTTTTTTGATCAAGTTTGAGGCCGTTAATTTGCGCGCTGAGCTGCTTGGCGGTGAAGGTGAGGCTTGGGCTCAATTGCAGCGCGTAGTGGGTGTCGAGGCTTAAACGGCCCGCGCCCAGCTGTGCATTAAAGTGTTCGCGGACATAGGGCCACCAGCTTTTTAGTTCGGCATTGCTCAGTTGCAGATGACCGTTGGAGCTGAGTGGGCTGATGCTGAAATCCCCTTGCCATTGCAGCTGCGCACCATCGCTGGCTTGGGCGCTAAGTTGTAATTCGCTGCTGCTGGAGGGGCGGGTGTCGAAGTTGTTTAGGGTGATATTAATATCAGCTAAGGTGACATCCACTTGCTCTTGTTGGCGCTGATCGTTAAAGCGCACATGGCCTTGCTGCAGTTGTAGGCGGTCAATAAGCACGGCCAAAGGCGCGCTGGCTTCAGGCTCGGCGCTGGCGGCTGGCAATTTAAATAAAGTGCTGAGGTTTAATTCGCCCTGAGGATTGAGCACCACTTGGCTTTGCGCTTGTTGCAGCTGTACGTCGTGCAGGTGCAGGGTTTTGCTCCAGAGGCTGTCGTAGGCCAGTTTGCCGTAGAGGTGCTGCAGGCTCAGTTGCTGGTTGTCGGGTTCACCCACCTGAAAACCCCAAGCATTGAGCTCAAGGGTAAAGGGGTTGAACTCTAAGCGCTGTAATTGTGCCGGGCTGTTGGCATAGACGCCAAGCTGCTGATTGATGAGGTGTAAAGCAACGCTGGGAATCAGTAGAAAACCTAACCAGCTGTAGAGGGTTAAGCCACTTATTAAAACTATGACTAAGCGCTTTATTCCTTTGGCCATCACTGCAAACTCCATAATCGGTGTTTGTCTAGTGTATGCAAAATAGATGCAGAGCTGTAGGTGAATGTGACCTAGCGCTCATATTTAGCCGATGAAAGGAAAAGGTTTTGCTCAGTTACCGCTGCTGCACTCGGGTTAAGTGCAGCAGCGAGCTGATGGTTGGCTCAGGCTACTTAGCGCTCAATGGCTAAAGCAACACCCTGGCCGCCACCGATGCATAATGTCGCTAAGCCTTTTTTGGCATCACGGCGCTGCATTTCGTGTAAGAGAGTTACTAAAATACGGCAGCCTGATGCACCAATTGGGTGGCCAATAGCAATCGCGCCGCCATTCACGTTGATTTTCTCGGTATCCCAGCCCAGTTCTTGGTTGACGCTCAAGGCTTGTGCGGCAAAGGCTTCGTTGGCTTCGATCAGGTCAAGGTCTGCCAAGCTCCAGCCAGCTTTGCTCAGGCACTTTTGCGTGGCGGCCACCGGGCCAATGCCCATAATGCTTGGGTCTACGCCAGCGTTAGCGTAGGCAACAATGCGGGCTAAGACGGGCAGGCCAAGCTCTTTGGCTTTTTCAGCGCTCATTAGCATGACTGCTGCTGCACCGTCATTGAGTGTTGAGGCGTTGCCGGCGGTGACTGAACCATCTTTTTTAAAGGCTGGACGCAGTTTACCTAAGGATTCAGCGGTGGTGCCATCGCGCGGCTGCTCATCTGTATCGAAAATGATCGGCTCACCTTTGCGCTGCGGAATGCTCACAGGGGTGATTTCATCTACAAAACGGCCAGCGGCAATGGCAGCGTTGGCTTTTTGCTGTGAAGCTGCAGCAAAGGCATCTTGTTGTTCGCGGCTGAGTTGGTATTTTTCTACTAGGTTTTCTGCGGTGATGCCCATGTGAATATCATTGAAAGCATCCCATAGGCCATCTTCAATCATGGTGTCGATAACTTTGCCATGGCCCATGCGCAGGCCGGTACGGGCGCCGGGCATCACGTAGGGGGACAAGCTCATGTTTTCTTGGCCACCGGCAATAACCACTTCGGCGTCGCCGCAACGAATGGCTTGCGCGGCTAAGTGCAGGGCTTTCAGGCCCGAGCCACAGACTTTATTCAGGGTAAAAGCTGGAGTGCTGAAGGGCAGGCCAGCATGAATCGCCGTTTGCCGTGCGGGGTTTTGTCCGCTACCGGCGGTGAGTACTTGACCCAGAATCACTTCATCCACTTGCTCGGGGACAACGCCGCTTTTCTCTAATAGGCTGCGCACTACAATAGCGCCTAATTCTGGTGCGGGGATTTTGGCTAAACTGCCTTGAAAACTACCAATTGCGGTGCGCGTGGCGGCAACAATGACGACTTCGTGCATGGGAACTTCCTCTTATATTTAGGTTAGGGGTTCACTGAGTAGGGCTGTTGATGGCGCTGCTCAGTCACTTGGGAAATCTTTGTCTACTTTAGCCGCGGTGGCGGTTTCTAAAGAAGTTAATTAAGCCTTGGGTGGAGGCGTCAGCGCCGTTCAGCGAGGCTTGGCCGGTTAGGCGTTGGTAGACGTCTTCACCGAGTACCTTACCCAGCTCCACACCCCATTGGTCAAAGGCATTGGTGCCCCAGACTACGCTTTGCACAAACACTTTATGTTCGTACAAAGCAATCAATGCGCCCAAACGCCGTGGGCAAATGCGCTCGAGCACTAGGGTGTTGCTAGGGCGGTTGCCCGGAATGGCTTTGTGCGGTGCGAGGCGAGCCACTTCATCTTCTGGCAGGCCTTTGTCACGCAGCTCTTGTGCGGCTTGTTCCAGGCTTTTACCTTGCATTAAGGCTTGGCTCTGGGACAAACAGTTGGCGTACAGCCACTGGTGATGGTCGGCAATTTGGTTGTGGCTGACCACCGGCACAATGAAATCCGCCGGCACCAGTAAAGTGCCTTGGTGCAAGAGTTGGTGATAGGCATGTTGGCCGTTACAGCCGACACCACCCCAGATAATCGAGCCGCTGGGATAGCTGAGGGCTGAGCCATCTTGGCGCACATGCTTGCCATTGGATTCCATATCCAGCTGTTGCAAGTGCTGGGTGAAATTACGCAAGTAATGGTCGTAGGGCAAAATGGCGTGGCTTTGGGCTTGCCAAAAGTCGCTGTACCAAATGCCGAGCATGGCCAGAATCACCGGCATGTTTTCTGCAAAAGGAGCGTTTTGGAAGTGTTGATCCATGCTCCACGCGCCGGCTAGTAACTCTTTAAAGTTGGACATGCCGATATACAGGGCAATGGGCAAACCAATGGCTGACCACAGGGAGTAGCGCCCACCCACCCAGTCCCAAATGGGTAGGATGTTTTCTGCGGCAATGCCAAACTCCACAGCCGCTTCGATATTGCTGGAAACGGCAATAAAGTGGCGGTGAATACTGGCTTCACTGCCGCCTTGGGCTAAATACCAGCTGCGCGCTGCTTGGGCATTTTTTAAGGTTTCGAGGGTGCTAAAGGACTTACTCGAGACAATAAATAAGGTGGTTTCGGCATTCAGGCTGTTGCTGAGCTCATGAAACTCACTGCCATCAATGTTGGCTAGAAAGTGGCAATGCACCCCTTGTTGGGCAAAGGGCAGTAAAGCTTCAGACACCAGTTGCGGGCCTAAAAACGAGCCACCAATGCCAATATTGACGATATCGGTGATGGGCTTTTCGCTATAACCGCGCCACAAACCATTGTGAATGCGATTGACCAGCTCGGTCATGTTGTTGAGCACATCATGAATCAGCGGGATTAAGTCCTCACCATCCACCACTAAGCTGTCACCAATGGGGCGACGTAAAGCGGTGTGCAGGGCGGGGCGTTGCTCGGAAGCATTGACCGGCTCGCCATTGAATAAGGCTTGAATGGCAGGCTGCAATTGGCTTTGCTCAGCCAGTTGCATAAGCAGGTCTAGGGTGGTGTCATCCAGCAGGTTTTTCGAAAAATCCAACAGCATGCCGTCATGGTTTAACGAAAAGCGCTGAAAACGCTGCGCATCAGCAGCAAAGGCCTCTGTCATGCGAAAATCTTGCATGTTTAGCCGTTGCTGCTGTAATTGCTGCCAAGCAGGAAGTTGGCTGGCATCAAGAGGGTTGTGGTAATGGGGCATGATGCCAACCTGCTGATTCAAGTGAAGGGTGGCCGAATACCACCACAAACATTGGGTACTGCCAGCTTAGGCCAGCTGTACGGGAATGGCGTTGCTGCTGTGGCTTAGGGAGCCGTCTTTACCCATGTAGAGTAAACGTGGCTCGTGGGTGGCCAACTCATTTTCGTCATACAAGCAGTAGGCGCAAATGATTAACACATCGCCCACAGCTGCTTTATGGGCAGCGGCCCCGTTAACGGAAATAATTTGTGAACCGGCTTCACCACGAATTGCATAGGTGGTGAAACGCTCGCCATTGGTCACGTTATAAATATCAATTTGTTCGTACTCACGAATCCCTGACATATCTAACCAGTCGCCATCAATGGCGCAGGAACCTTCGTAATCAACGACGGCGTGAGTGGCGATAGCTCTGTGCAGTTTTGCTTTGAGCATAATGGTTTGCATGGTGTTTTCCTCTTTCTACTCGGCATAGCACGGGCGATTTGCGCGCCGTGGCTTAGCGTCTGTCGTTATTACAGCTCAAAGATCAGGTTGTCGATCAAGCGTGTTGTGCCTAGATACGCTGCGGCGAGCAAGACCAACTGAGTGCTGTTTGCATCGGCCAATTGTAAGCTCAGAGCGTCGCGCAGCTCTACATAGTCGAGGCGGAAACCTGCGGCTTGTAGGTCTGTGTTGAACTGCTCAAAGAGCACTGCGTAATCATTGCGGCCGTTTTTTATATGTGCTTTAACAGCCTGCATGCATTGGTGCAAAGCAGGGGCGCTGGCACGTTGCTGCGCGCTAAGATACCCATTTCTGGACGATAATGCGAGGCCATCCTCATCGCGCACAATGGGCACGCCAAAAATTTGTACCGGCATATTTAAGTCAGCAACCATTTTGCGGATCACCGCCAGCTGTTGGTAATCCTTCTCGCCAAACAGCGCCATATCGGGCTGCACCATGTTGAGCAGCTTGCACACAACAGTGGCCACGCCATCAAAATGCCCAGGGCGGCTACCGCCACACAAGCCGGCAGAAACACCGGGGACGCTGACGGTGGTGTGCTGATCCATACCTTGCGGGTACATGTCTTCTGCGCTTGGGGTAAATAGCAGGTTGCAGCCGGCATCAAAGAGTTTGCTTTGATCTTCCGCTAGGGTGCGTGGGTAGCTGTCCAAGTCTTCATTGGGGCCAAACTGCAGCGGGTTGACAAAAATACTGGCTACGACAAAGTCCGCGCGCTCCACTGCTTGTTTGATTAAAGCAATGTGCCCGGCGTGTAAGTTGCCCATGGTGGGGACTAAGGCAATGCGTTTGTCGGCGCTACGTGCTTGGCTAATGGCGGCGCGTAACTGCTGCAAAGTTTGTACGGTATTCATGCGCTAAACTCATGCTCTGGAGCGGGGAATGATTGGTCTTTGACTGAGCGGGTGTAAAGGCTGAGAGCCTCGGCGATGCTGGCTTGGCCGTGCATAAAGTTACGCACAAACTTCGGTGTGCGGCCAGTCAGGGATAAACCCAGCATGTCGTGCAGAACCAATACTTGGCCGTCGGTGTCTGGGCCTGCGCCAATGCCAATCACTGGGATTTGCACGGCAGCACTGATGCGCGCCGCCAGCGCACTGGGTACACACTCTAATAAGAGGAGGGCAGCACCGGCTTGCTCCAGGGCGATGGCTTCGTCGAGCATTTTTTGTGCTTGCTCTTCACCGCGGCCCTGTACTTTATAGCCACCAAAGACGTTGACTGATTGTGGTGTTAGACCTAAGTGAACGCAGGCGGGAATGCCGCGCTCAGCCAATAAGCTCACGGTTTCGGCCAGCCAAGCGCCGCCTTCGAGTTTGACCATATGCGCGCCGGCTTGCATCAGTTTGGCGCAGCTTTGGTAGGTTTGCTCAAGGGTGGCAGCGCTCATAAAGGATAGATCGCTAAGGATTAATGCGCCTTTGTTACCGCGTTTGACTGCCGCAGTGTGGTAAGCCATATCGTCAATGGTGACCGGCAGCGTACTGTCGTGGCCTTGGAGCACCATGCCTAAGGAGTCGCCGATCAATAAAATCTCAACTCCAGCGGCGCAGGCGGTGGCGGCAAAGGTGGCGTCATAGCAGGTTAACATGGCAATTTTTTCGCCACGTTGCTTTAAGTTTAATAGCGTTGTCAAGGTGACATCAGACATGCAAGGAGTCCTCGTTGGTACCTTGAAGGGTACTTGCATCAAGGCTATTAGAGCCCAGACGACTTAACTGTAAGTCAATCATGTGTAGATGAATCGACCGGTTGAATGGCGCAAATTTTAGGAGTATGCAAGCGTTGCAGGGTTGGATCAACAGGGCAAGCGCTGAGTAAATCCGCAAATTGGCGGCCATCGGGTAGTTGTAGCTTAGCAGGGCAAAGCTCTGCCAGTGGCAGCAAGACAAAAGGTCTGGCGTGCATATGATAATGCGGAACACAGAGGCGGTCATCGTCAATAATGCGCTGACCAAACAATAAAATATCCAGATCCAGCGTGCGCGGCCCCCAGCGTTCGGCTTTGCGTTCACGGCCTTGGTTGCGCTCAATGGCTTGCAACTGATCGAGTAGCGCCAAGGGAGCCAGGCTGGTTTCTAACAGCGCTGCTGCGTTGGTGTAGCGCGGTTGATCCGCTGGTCCCAGTGGCGCGCTGGAGTAATACGCAGAGGTTGCCACTAAACGGCTTTGCGGCAATTGTGCGAGGGCTTGTAAAGCAGCATCCAGTTGTTGTTCAGGCTCAGCGAGGTTGCTGCCTAAACCAATGTACACCTGTTCCATTAATGGGGACTCGGTTGGGTATGTTTAGGTTTGCTGGTGCGCGGCTTGCGGCGGCGCTTGCTGCGCGGTTTGTCGCCTTTGCCGGATAACTCGGCAATCATGTCGCGGCGCACACTGTCGCTGGCGTCTTGGTATTGCGTCCACCATTTGCCTAAACCTTGGGTTTGTTCTCCAGCACTTTCACGCAGCAATAAAAAGTCATAGGCGGCGCGGAAGCGTGGGTGGGCTAATAAGGTATCAGCGCGTTTACCCGCACGGCGCGGCAAGCGTTCTTGTATGTCCCAAATTTCGCGGGTGGGCAAACTAAAGCGCTTCGGAATGGCAATGCGTTGCACTTGCTCAAGTAGCACTTGGTGCGCTGCTTCTTGCGCTGCGGGCACTGGGTGCATGCCATCGTTTTGTAAGCTGATGGAGCGGTTGCTCAGCACTGGCCAGAGTAACGCGGCAAATAAAAATGCTGGGGTTACTGGGCGTTCATTGCTGATGCGCTTGTCGGTGCTAATAAAGGCGTTGCGCAGTAAAAGATCAACATTGACTGGGCTTTGCTGCAACACTTTGGCGGTGTTGGGAAATAGCTCGGCAAACAGGCCGTATTCGCACAGCAGCTCGTAGGTGCGCACAGCATGGCCGCTGAGAAACAGTTTGAGCACTTCTTCATAGAGGCGCGCCGCTGGAATATCACGCAGTAAATAAGCTAGGCGGCGAATGGGTTCGGCGGTGCTGTCTTCGATTTCAAAATCCAGCTTGGCGGCAAAGCGAATGGCGCGCAGCATGCGTACTGGGTCTTCCAGATAACGCTGCTCAGGATCACCAATCAGGCGAATCAAGCGCCGTTTAATATCGGCAAAACCGGTGCTGTAGTCGTAAACCTTTTCGCTGCTGACATCAAAATACAGTGCGTTCATGGTGAAATCGCGGCGCTGCGCGTCATCTTCCATGCTGCCGTAAACGTTATCGCGCAAAATGCGTCCGCTAATATCGTGGGCAGATTGATCATTGTTGTCGGCGTCGCTGGTGTCGGAGTGACCGCTGCGAAAGGTGGCGACTTCAATGATTTCACGACCAAAGTGGACGTGGGCCAGTTTAAAGCGGCGGCCAATGATGCGTGAGTTACGAAACTCATTGCGCACTTCTTCTGGGGTGGCATTGGTGGCCACATCGAAGTCTTTGGGTGTGACGCCAATCAGTGAGTCGCGCACGCAACCGCCAACCAAGTATGCTTGAAAGCCAGCATGTTGTAGGCGGACCGCCACATTCGCAGAGTTGCGGCTAAAGTCAGCGCTACTGAGGCGATGTTCATGGGCTTCGAGCACTGTGGGCTGTTCGGGCCCTTTGCGTTGGCGTGGAAGACGGAAAGGTTTAAAGAGCTTTTTCAGCATAGCAGGGCCTGTTTACGACTCGCGACTAAAGGGAAATTCCTAAACGCAGCGCGCAGCAATGTAAGCGGCAAAGAAGACAGTGCGGCCTGTGCGGTGAAACGAAAAGAATTATTATAGTGTGAATGGCACATCATGGTGGCTGATTCTACCACCGCTAGCGGACGAGGTGAACGTGCAAAACAGTTAAGGGTGGTGTTGGGCAGTTTTGCTGAAGCGTTATCTGTGATTTGCGCTGCGGTTATGTTTGCGAATGTGCGGCGCTAAGTGCGGTTTAAGCTAGGATGCACTTGGTTTGGCTGCTTATGCTGTGCTGTGTTTGCGGCGCAGCGGGGCGGGCGCAGAGTTTTGCGAGGGTTGGTTGATGGTTAGTGGTGACGAGGGATAAGGCAATGAGGGGAAGCCTAAGCTTCCCCTCATAAATGTCGATATGCGTTTTTTTTATTATTGTCGGCATTTTTGTTGTTGTTATCTGCCTGCGATTTTTACAGCTCAAAATAAGCTGTGGAAAAGTTAACGGATTGCTTTGAATGCTGAAGCCTTTGTGTCTCAGTTGATACGGGTGCTGCATTGGTTGCAGTTTTGTTATTCTCGGATCATCTGTGTTGCTACAATCGCTATCCTCGGCAAAGTAATCAGTTAGCTGCGTCTCCCGTGCTCTTGTTTTTATTATGCTGGAGCCGTTACGTCTTATTCTTATTGTTCAGTTTTGTTTCTTATTGTTGTTGTGCAGATATATAAAGCAGATGCTGTGCCATCTTTTGTTAATTCCTTATAAATCAATGGCTTATGCTTTTATTGCCTGATTTGTAAGGAATTAAAAGTAGTTTTGTTGGCAAAGTGTTACCGAGTATCACGCAAAGTGTTACTTAAAATGTCGAGTGGGTAACAGATCGCAGTTTTGCCTCTGAATCTGCAATCCTTGGGTTTTATTTGTGCTGGCTGGACTGCAGGCCTGGAGTTGTCGTTGGCTGGCTGCGCTAACGTCGGCTGAGTTGAGCTGTGTCAAGTGACTGTTGAGTTAATTTTGCTATACTGAGCGCAGTTGAGTTAATTCGCCGCTGTTGACTGGTTGACTGGTTGACTGGTTGACTGTTGACTGTTGATGGCTGCGGCACACAAAAGAAGGGGTTGAATATGAGTAAGAATGCAAGTTTCTTCATGCCGACGGTATCGTTATTTGGTGCCAATGTGTTGTCTGAGCTGGCTGATCGAGTGAAATCACTGGGCGGTAACAAGCCACTGGTTGTCACTGATAAGGGTATGACCGAGCTGGGTTACACCAAGCAAGTCACGGATTTACTGGAGCAGGCCGGCATTGCTTACGCAGTGTTTGACGAGACCGTACCCAATCCAACGGATAAAAACGTTGAGCAAGGTGTCGCAGCTTACCAGCAGGGGCAGTGCGATATGCTGATTTCCTTAGGTGGTGGCAGTGCCCATGACTGCTGTAAAGGGGTTGGCTTAGTCGTTTCCAATGGCGGTGTGATTGCTGATTACGAGGGAGTGGATAAGTCTAAATGCTCTTTGCCTCCTTATATTGCGATTAACACTACGGCCGGGACCGCCAGTGAGTTAACGCGTTTTACCATCATTACCAATACCGCCAATCACGTGAAAATGGCGATTGTGGATTGGCGCGTCACGCCGGACTTGGCGATTAATGATCCGCTGCTAATGATGAAAATGCCGCCATCATTGACTGCTGCAACCGGCATGGATGCACTGACTCACGCAGTGGAAGCCTATGTTTCAACGGATGCAAACCCAGTTACTGATGCCTGTGCACTGCAAGCAATTCGCCTGATTGCTCGCTATTTGCGTGTGGCTGTGGCCCGTGGCGATGATCTGGAAGCCCGTGATCGCATGGCCTATGCCCAGTATTTGGCGGGAATGGCATTTAATAATGCCGGCCTTGGTCATGTGCATGCGATGTCGCATCAGCTCGGCGGTATGTATAACTTGCCCCATGGCGTGTGTAACGCACTGTTGTTACCGCACGTGTGTGAGGCAAACTTAATGGCCGCGCAAGAGCGTTATGCGGATATTGCTGAAGCCTTGGGCGAAAATATCTACGCGTTGCCGCTGCGTGAAGCTGCGCAAATGGCTGTAGTGGCGATTCGTAGCCTGTCGGTTGATGTGGGTATTCCAAGTAACCTGACGGAGTTGGGTGTGCAGGACAAAGATATTGACGCCATGGTTGAGCATGCGCAGCAAGATGTGTGTGCACTAACCAACCCGCGGCGCTTGAATGATAAAGAAGTGGCAGCGATTTTCCGCGCAGCAATGTAAGCACTTGCTGCTGTCACTGCCAATGCAGACCACACCACACAACGCCTCGCCTTAAACCGCGGGGCGTTTTATTTTGCCGCAGTGTCTGCTTGTTACCCCAGTGTATTACGCTCGTTGCTTGCTGCGGCGCAGCGCTTGATTGGCTGCTCTATTGCCGATCTAGCCAACCTGGCAGATCCGGTTAATCTGGTATTGTTACGCAGTGACTGTATATAATGCCAGCTGTTGTTGATAGGCTGCTGGCCTTTCATGCGCGCTTTTTATCGAAAAGGAAAAACTGTGATTGGATATCTGCGTGGCACTTTGCTGGAGAAGCAACCGCCCCATGTGTTGCTGGATGTAAATGGTGTTGGCTATGAGTTAGAAGTGCCAATGACCACTTTGTTTCAATTGCCGGCTGTGGGTGAGCCGTTAATTTTACACTGCCATTTAGTGGTGCGTGAAGATGCGCAGCTTTTATATGGGTTTTATAGCAAGCGTGATCGCGCTTTGTTTCGTGAGTTAATTCGTTTAAATGGTGTGGGCCCCAAGCTGGCGCTGGCGCTGATGTCGGGCTTGAGCGTGGATGAGCTGATTCAGTGTGTGAATGCGGAAGACACCAGCCGTTTAATGAAAGTCCCTGGCGTGGGTAAAAAAACAGCTGATCGCC